>ERZ795049.1338-NODE-1338-length-32727-cov-7.107952_pt1 | contig 32727 bp, 25 predicted proteins | sample MGYA00375133_ERZ795049 | MGnify/ENA primary metagenome ERZ795049 (study PRJEB30178, sample SAMN05720147) | activated sludge metagenome | isolation source: anaerobic digester from wastewater treatment plant | place: Japan | collected 2015-04-20 ... | reverse complement strand
TGTCGGCCGAGTGGTAGCCACTGTCATGAACAGTCGCTTCGGCCAACTGCCCCGAGTTGGTCGTGATCTCGTCCAGCATGGGCACCATCGCTTCATTGTCCGTGGCCTGGGCGATCACGTCTGCCCCCACGATCACCCGTGCCTTGTTGTCGACAGCCGCCTGCGCATTGCAGCCAAGAACGAAGCCGTGTCGCCCTTTCAGCTGTACCGCTTGGGGGCCTGCCAGACTGACCTCCGGACCATAGGGTTGCCCTGTCTGGGGGTTAATCGCCCCGCCATGGTGGCTCTTGCGATTGGCTTGCTGCTGATCCAACTCTGCCAGCGCAGCCTGTATGCGCGCCTTCAGTTCCTCCGGATCCTTCAGCTCTTCTGGCATCGTGTGTGCATCAGAATCGGGAGAGTCGCCCTGCTCGTCCGCCTCCACCGCACGGTCGAGTCGAGCAATGGCCTCCTCCGCTCTCTTCTCCAGGGCCAGGAGTCCATCGCGGTTCAGCGCCTTGTCTCGGGAGACCGCACTGACCCGCGTGCCATCCACGGCGTGCAAAGCAAAGCCGACCAGGCCCACGCGCACAGACGTGCGCACGGTTTGCACGAACAGACCGTGCATCGCCGTACGGTTCGCCTTGTAGAAAAGCGCCAGCGTGCTGTGGTCAGGGTGTTGCCCGCCCAGCAGCCAGATCAACGGCAGGTTCTCGCGCGCCGCAGCCTCCAAGCGCCGCGTCGAGCGGATGCCCATCATGTGACCGTAGATAAAGAGCGCCGGCAGCACCCACGAGTCGTATTCCAGGCCGCCCCGGACGGCGGTTGGCTTGCGCAGACCGAGCGCTTTCAGGTCGAGCTGATCCATAAACATGGCGATGAAGCGCACCACATGGTCAATAGGGACAAACCTCAAGATGCGCGACTCGGCCTACGACCACTCGATCCGCCAGTACGAGGTGACTGAGCGCGGGCTCGTGCTGTCGCGGCTCGAGACGGCCGAGGGCCTGCTGACCGGCATCGCCCGCCTGCCGGCCGAGGCACGGATGAAGCGTGGCGCCGTCAGGCTGCGGCGCGAGGAGGGCTAGAGCGTTGGGCGCGATGTTGCTGGAATACGGCGAGTTGGCCCACCGCTTGCTCGAGCACGAGGCCGGCGCCGGAGAGCAGCCGCCGGGGCTGCGGGCAGGCGAGCGCGTCTGCGGCAGGTTGCGCGAAGGGCTGGCCAAGCTGGTGGGGTCCGCCGGCTTTGACGCCCTGATGCGGCGCGCGCTGCACCTGGCGCGGGCAGAGCACGCGCTCCTGGAAGTGGTAGAGGGTTCTGACGGTGCGTGTTTCAGAGGGCTGGCCGAGGGTGCGGCTGGGCACGACCCGGGCGAGGTGAACGCGGCGCTCGCCGCGGTGTTCGGGCACCTGTTCTCGTTGCTGGCCAGCTTTATCGGCGACGACCTGGCACGGCGCCAGTTGCAGCGCATCTGGCCTGATATTCCATTGAGCAAGGCGATCCCTCGTACAGAGGAGGCAGCGCAATGAGCGAGGCGTGGAGGGTGCCCATCCGGAATCTTCACACGGGGGTGCCAGGGCTCGACGAGGTCCTCGGCGGCGGCCTGCCCGAGTACTCTTTCAACCTCATCGCCGGCGGCCCCGGCACGGGCAAGACGACCCTGGCGCACCAGATCATGTTCGCCGCCGCTACGCCCGAGCGCGGCGCTCTACTTCACCGTGCTGGGCGAGCCGCCGCTCAAGATGCTGCGCTACCAACAGCAAATGTCGTTCTTCGACCCGGCCAAGGTCGACGGCATCATCCGCTTTGTCAACCTCAGCCAGGAGGTGCTGGACCGCGACCTGAGCCACGTGCTCAGCCGCATCGTGGAGGAGGTCGACAAGGCTGCGCCAGGCATCGTGGTGGTCGACTCCTTCCGAACGGTGGTGCGCGCGGCCACCTATGCCATGGCCGGTGAGTTGGAGCTGCAGGGCTTTGTGCAGCGCCTGGCGCTCTACCTCACAAGCTGGCAGGCCACGACCTTCCTGGTCGGCGAGTACGTGGAGAGTGAGCCGCGCGACAACCCGGTCTTTACCGTGGCCGACGGCATCCTCTGGCTCTACCAGGAGGCCGCGCGCAACTCGATTGTGCGCAAGCTGCAGGTGGTGAAGATGCGCGGCCAGGCGCCCATGCCGGGCGTGCACACCTTCCGCATCACTGGCGACGGCCTGCAGGTCATCCCGCGTCTGATCCAGAAGGGTCAGGAGCGTCCCGGAAGAGGGCCGTACCCCCCGCCGCGTATCTCGAGCGGTATCAAGGGGCTCGACGAGATGATGAACGGCGGCATCCCGGCGGGCGACTCGGTGCTGGTGGGCGGCCCCTCGGGCTCGGGCAAGACGATCCTGGTCACGCAGTTCATTGCCGAGGGGGTGCGCCAGGGCGAAGCCGCGGTGCTGGCCATCTTTGAGGAGCACCCGCCCGAGTACCTGGGGCGGGCCAAGTCGCTCGGCTTTGACCTCGCGGCGATGGAGCGCGAGGGCCGGCTCAAGATGATCTACCTGCGGCCGCTCGACCTCTCGGCCGACGAGACGCTGGTGGAAATCCGTGAGACGGCGATGCGCATGGGCGCGAAGCGCGTGGTCATCGACTCGCTCTCGGGCTTTGAGCTGGCGCTGGCGCCGGCCTTCCGCGCCGACTTTCGCGAGTCGCTCTACCGCATGGTGGGCGGGCTCACTAGCCTGGGCATTACCGTGTTCATGCAGTTCGCTCAGCTTCCGCGATGGGCAGGCTAAAGCTGAACACGCTCCCCACCCCCACCGTGCTCTCGGCCCAGATGCGCCCGTCATGTGCCTCGACCAGCCGCCGCGTGATGTAGAGCCCCAGCCCCACCCCCTTGCGCCGCTCCTCGGCGGCTGCAGTGCGAAAGTAGCGCTGGAAGAGGCCTGGCAGATCCTCGGGTGCGATGCCCGGACCACGGTCGGCCACCGAGGTGATGACCTCGCGGCCCTCCTGGCGCGCGCTCACCGTCACCGGCGTGCCCGGTGCCGAGTACTTGAGCGCATTGGACCACAGGTTGGTCAGGATGCGCTCCAGGCGGGCGGGGTCGGCCGACACCGGTGGCAGGGTGGCGGGAATGTGCACCTGGATGCGCCCCGTCTCCAGGGTCGTCGCCAGGCGTGCCAGCAGGTCGAGTGCGAAGGTGCGCAGGTCCAATGGCCGGCGCTCCAGCTTGAGCTGGCCCGTCTCCGAGCGTGCCACGTCGACCAGGTCCTGGATCATGGTGTTCATGCGCTGGGCGGTGGTGGCGATCGTCTCGGCGCTCGCCCGTTCGCGTTCCAGGCCTGCCTTGGCCAGGCGGCGCTCGCAGAGCTGCGCCTGACCAAGGATCCCCGCCAGCGGGTTGCGCAGGTCGTGGGAGACGGCGCGCAGCGTGTCTTCGTGCTTCTCTCTCAGCTCGTGTTGGGCCGTAATGTCTGACATGGCCGCCACGGCCCCCAGGATGCTGCCATCGGGCGCGCGGATGGGCGCAGCGCTGACCGAAAGCCAGAACCGGGGCACCCCTGGGCGGTCGAGCGCCATGACGACACTGCGCGTCGTCTCGCCGCGCAGCGCACGGGTCACCGGGTGCTCCTCCATGGGGAACGGCTGGCCGCCTTCGGTAGTCAGGCGCATCGCCGCGATGCGCTGCTCGTATCCGCCCTCCTGTCGCCGGGGCTCCATGCCGATCCCCGCCACGGCCGCGGGGTTGGCGCGCAGCACCTTGGCGTCGCGCCCAAAGACGACGATGCCATCGGGGACCGAGGCCAGGATCGTGCCGACCTCTGCAGCTCTGAGCTGCGTTTCAGCAGCCAGCGCTTCCATGCGCTGGCGAGCCAGCATCCACCTTGTGGTATCGTACCCCGTGCCCAGCACTGCCGCCTGGCCACCCGCGCCTGAGGGCAAGCGCGCAAAGCTGAAGGTGACATAGATCTCCTCCGGGGGCGCCCCAGGCCCGCGCCGCACCGTGAGCGGCATGTCCTCGACGCCATGCGATTCGCCCGTCTCGAACACCTGCCGCAGCAATGCCTCCAACCGGCTCGGAATCTCGGGCCACGACTCGCGCAGCGGCTTGCCGGGCACCAGCTTGCCGGGCAAGGTCGCCTCGCTGGTCGGGTTCGTCAGCTCGACCACCAGGTCGTGGCCGCGAAAGACCGTGATGCAGGCATGCACGTTGTCGACTATCGCTTGCAGCGTCGCCTTCTGCTGCGCCACTTGGCCCAGCAGTCGCGCGCGCTCCCCTTCTGCTCGCTTGCGTGCGGTGATGTCCTCGAAATAGCCGGCGGCGCCGCTGTCGGCGGGGTAGGCGCGCAGGCTGACCCAGGTGTCGGTCGGTTGGTAGTAGAACTCGGTGGCAAAGGCCTGTCTACGGGCCATGATCTCCTCGTAGGCCTGCTGCATCTGCGACCCCACGAACTCGGGGAAAACCTCCCACACCGAGCGGCCGATGATCTGGTCGCGATCCAGGCGCCAGATCTCGGTCGCCTTGCGGTTCACGTAGGTGAAGCGCCCTTGGGCGTCGAGCGCGAAGAAGGCATCGGTGATGCTCTCGAGGATGGTCACGATCCGCTGCGCCGCCCGCTCGGCCTCCGCGCGCGCCTGCTGCTCGCGCGCCAGCGCCTCCGCGCGTTCCTGCTCGGCCCGCTTGCGCGCAGTGATGTCGGTGCAGAGCAGCGCCAGGCCGTCGGACCAGGGTGAGACGTGCACCTCGAACCACATGCCCCGCGGTGGGTAGTAGGCTTCGAGCGCCATGGGCACCCGCTGCTCGGCCGCCTGCGCATACTGCTGGAGAAGATCGGGAGTAAAGGACTCTGCAAACGCCTCCCAGGTGGGCCGGCCGATGAGCGCTTCTCGCGGGCGCTGCGAAAGGCGCTCGGCCGCCGCGTTGACGTAGGTCACTGTGCCCGCGCGGTCCAGAACGATCACCGCGTCGGTGATGCTGTCGAGGATAGCGGCAAGATGCTGTATGCTCTCCATGGCTGGCGCGGGACTCGGCATTCTGTCTCCCTCGCGCTGCAGTTTACCGCACTGCGCGCGCAGCAAGGCGTGGGCCATGGCCGTATGTAAGGTGGGCGAGCGTGACCTAGCCGGCAAGTCCACATCCCGCGCACCCCCACGCGCCGGATTCTTTGACTCTGGCCCCTGGAATCGCTACAATAACCGGGGTTCCTGGCTGGCTCGACTGCGCCTGTCGGCCCTGGAAGGAGTGCGCCGTGCCCAAGGAAAAACTGATGCTCATCGATGGCAATGCGCTGGTCCATCGCGCCTATCACGCGCTGCCGCCACTCACCGGGCCGTCGGGAGAGCCGACGAACGCGACGTTCGGCTTTACCTCGATGCTGCTCAAGGCGCTGAACGAGCTCAGGCCGACGCACGTCGTGGTGGCGTTCGACGTGGGGCGCACCTTCCGCCACGAGCGCTACGCCGAGTACAAGGCCAACCGCGCCAGGATGGACGAAGAGCTGGCGGTGCAGTTCGAAAGCGTGCGCCGCGTGGTCGATGCGCTGGGCATCGCCCGCTGCGGCGTGCCGGGCTACGAGGCCGATGACCTGCTGGGCACGCTGGCGCGGCAGGCCCACGAGCGCGGTATGGAGACGCTCATCGTCACCGGCGACTCGGACACGCTGCAGCTCGTGCGGCCCGACGTGCGCGTCCTGACCCCCGGCCGCACCTTTTCCGACACCAAGCTCTATGACGTGCAGGCGGTGGAGGAGCGCTACGGCCTGCGCCCCGAGCAGCTCATCGACTACAAGGCGCTGGTCGGCGATAGCTCCGACAACGTGCCCGGCGTGCCCGGCATCGGCCAAAAGACGGCCACGCAGCTCTTGCAGCAGTTCGGCTCGATCGAAGGCATCTATGCGCACCTCGACGAGGTGCGCGGCGCGCGGACGCGGGCGGCGCTCGAGGAGCACCGTGCGCAGGTGCTGGAATCGCGCACGCTGGTCACCATCGTCACCGACGTGCCGCTGCCGGTCGACGTCGCGGTGGCGCAGTTCGGCGGCTATCAGCGCGACGACGTCATGGGGCTTTTCCGCGAGCTGGGCTTTCGCTCGCTGGTCGACCGCCTGCCGGCGCCCCGACCCCAACAAGTTGGGGGCTCCGGGGGAACGCCGCCGCCCCGGCCTCCCCAACTTGTTGGGGAGGCCGGGGAAGGAACGCCCCAACAAGTTGAAGGAACGCCCCAACAAGTTGGGGAGTCCGGGACGGGCGCGCAGCTCACGCTCTTCCCGGCGGCCGGGGCGGTGCCGGTCTTTGTGCAGGCCCACGGCGAGTACCAGGCGGTGCGCAGCGAGGCCGCGCTGGCGGCGCTGGTCGAGCGGTTGTGGGGCGCCGAGACGCTGGCCGTCGACGTAGAAACCACCGGCGTCGACGCCGTGCGCGCCGGGTTGGTGGGCATCGCCCTCTCCGACGCGCCCGGCCGCGGCTACTATGTGCCCATCGGCCATGACCCCGAAGCCGCCACTGGGGCAGGCTCTCTAGCTGGCGCCAGTGGGGCGGGCTTTCCAGCCCGCCTGCCTTCGGATGGAGCCGATGCCGCTGTTGGCGCAGGACGGGCGGGCTGGAAAGCCCGCCCCACTGGCTCTGAGGCCGGCACCTCTGTCTGCCAGGACGGCAGGACAGGCTGGAAAGCCTGTCCTACAGGCCAGGTCTCGCTCGAAGCGGCGCGGCGGCTGCTGGGGCCGCTGCTGGCCGCCGAGCGCCCGGCCAAGACGGCACACAACGCCAAATTCGACCTCACCGTCCTGGCGCAGCACGGCTTTGCGGTGGGCGGCCTCGAGTGGGATACGATGCTGGCGGCCTGGCTGGTGAACCCGGCGGGGCGCAACCTGGGCCTGAAGGGGCTGGCCTGGGAAAAGCTGGGCCTCGAGATGACCCCCATCGACGCCCTCATCGGCAAGGGCCGCGAGCAGATCACCATGGCCCAGGTGCCGGTGGAGCGCGTGGCGCCCTACGCCTCGGCCGATGTGGACATTACGCTGCGGCTGCGCGAGCTGCTGGCCGGCGAGCTGCAGGAGCGGGCGCAGGAGCGGCTCTTCCACGAGATCGAGATGCCGCTGGTGCCGGTGCTGGTCGACATGGAGCGGCGCGGCGTGGCGCTCGATGTGCGCGTGCTCGACGAGATGTCGCGCGACCTCTACCGGCGCCTGAGCGAGCTGGAGGGTGAGATCTATCGCGCCGCCGGGCACAGCTTCAACGTCAATTCGACGCAGCAACTGGGCGTGGTGCTCTACGACGAACTGGGCCTCAAGCCGCCGCGCCAGTCGTTGCGGCGCACGCAGAGCGGCCGCTCGACCGACGCCTCGGTGCTCGAGGCGCTGCGCGGCCGGCACGAGATCATCGCGCTGATCCAGGAGTACCGCCAGCTCATCAAGCTCAAGAACACCTATGTGGATGCCCTGCCGCTCCTGGTGAACCCGCGCACCGGCCGCGTGCACACCTCGTTCAACCAGACAGCGGTGGTCACCGGGCGGCTCTCGTCGAGCGACCCCAACCTGCAGAATATCCCCATCCGCACCGAGCTGGGGAGCCAGATCCGGCGCGCCTTTGTGGCCGGACCGGGGACGCTGCTCCTCGCGGCCGACTATTCGCAGGTGGAACTGCGCATCCTGGCGCACATGGCGGGCGATGAGGCCATGCTCGCCGCCTTTGGCCGGGGCGAGGATATCCACGCGCGCACCGCGGCGCTGATCCACGGCGTGTCGCTCGAAAGGGTCACGCCCGATATGCGCCGCGTGGCCAAGGCGATCAATTTCGGCCTGGTCTACGGCATGAGCGACTATGGCCTGGCCGCGCGCACCGAGCTCTCGCAGGAGGAAGCGGCGCACTTTATCCGCAGCTACTTTGCCCAGTTCCCGGCGGTGCAGACCTACCTCGAGGAGACCAAGCGCCAGGCGCGCGAGCAGGGCTATGTCGAGACCCTCTTCGGCCGGCGGCGCTACTTCCCCGAGCTGGCGCCGGGGAGCAAGGTGCCCATCGGCATGCGTCGCGCCGCCGAGCGCATGGCCATCAACATGCCCATCCAGGGCACGGCGGCCGATATCGTCAAGATCGCCATGGTCCGCCTGCACCGCGAGCTTGCCGCGCGTGGCCTGCGCGCGGGCATGACGCTGCAGGTGCACGACGAGCTGGTGCTCGAAGTGCCCGAAGACGAGCTGGCCGAGGTCCGGCCTTTGCTGCAGACGGTGATGGAAGGCGCCGCCGAGCTGCGCGCGCCGCTGCGCGTGGATATTGAAGTGGGCCAGAACTGGCTCGAGATGCGCTAGCCTGGGTAGGGGTTTCCAGGAGGTTATCCGGCGCTGCCCGCCCGCAGGCGGGCAGCGCCGGATAACCTCCTGGAAACCCCAGGATTCGAGGATACGATGAAGAGACTACTCAACGAAGATCTTGCCGATCGCCTGCGCCAGGCTATCGAGCGCGCACAGGCGGCCGGGGCGCTGCCCGCGTTCGACATCCCAGCCGTGCCGGTGGAGCGCCCCAAGCAGGCGGCGCACGGCGACTATGCCACGCCCATCGCCATGCAGCTCGCGCGGCTGGCGCGCCAGGCGCCCATCAAGATCGCCGAGACGCTCGTGCGCTATTTCGAGGCGCCCGATTACGTCGGTGGCGTGGAGGCGGCGGCGCCGGGCTATATCAACCTCTCGCTGAGCCCGCAGTGGCTGGCTGCGCAGGCCGACGCTATCCGCGCACAGGGCGAGGCCTTTGGCAGCGTGGACCTTGGCGCTGGCACCCGCCTGCAGGTCGAGTTCGTCAGCGCCAACCCCACCGGTCCGCTGCACACCGGTTCGGCGCGCAACGCCGTCTTGGGCGACACTGTGGCCAACGTGCTCGCCGCCGCCGGCTATGATGTGGAGCGCGAGTACTATGTGAACGACGCCGGCAGCCGCATGCACGCCTTTTACACCAGCGTCTATGCGCGCTATGCGCAGGCGCTGGGCGCCGACGAGCCGGTGCCCGAAGACGGCTACCTGGGCACCTATCTGATCGAGTGGGGGCGGCGCATCGCCGAAGAGGAGGGCGACCGCTACCTGCTCTTGCCGCGCGAAGACGCCATCCCGCTCATCGGCGAGCGCGGCCTGGCCATCGCGCTCGAGTCGATCCGCAGCGACCTGGCCGCGATGGGCGTGAGCTACAACCGTTGGTTCTCGGAGCGCACACTCTACGAGCCGGTGGCGCCTGCCCCATCGCTCTTCGACCGTGTGGTGGGCATCCTGCGCCGGGGCGGGTATGTGGAGGAGCGCGAGGGGGCGGTGTGGTTCAAGGCCACGGCGCTGGGCGGCGACAAGGATGAGGTCATCATCCGCTCCAACGGCCAGCCGGGCTATTTCGCCTCCGACATCGCCTACCACTATGACAAGTTTGTGGTGCGCGGCTTTGACCGCGTCATCGACGTCTGGGGAGCCGACCACCAGGGGCACGTGCCGCGCATGAAGGCGCTGATGCGCGCCCTGGAGCTCGACCCCGAGCGGCTCGAGTTCATGATCTACCAGCTCGTCACGCTGCGCCGCGGCGGCGAGATTGTGCGCCTGTCAAAGCGCACCGGCGACATTATCACGCTGCGCGAGGTGCTCGACGAGATCGGCCCCGACGCGCTGCGCTTCTTCCTGCTGGCGCGCTCGGCCGACAGCCAGATGGACCTCGACCTGGAGCTGGCCGTCAAGCAGTCGGATGAGAACCCGGTCTACTATGTGCAGTATGCCCACGCGCGTATTGCCAGCATCCTGCGCCGCGCCGGCGACCTGCCCATCGAGGAGGGCGACGTCTCGCTGCTGGTGAGCGAGCCCGAGCAGAACCTGCTGCGCCAGTTGCTCAGGCTGCCCGAGGTGGTGCACCAGGCCGCCGCCGAGCGCGCGCCACACCACCTGACCTACTATGCCCAGGAGCTGGCCGGGGTCTTTCACGGCTTTTACCGCGATTGCCGCGTCGTCTCGTCGGACCCGGCCGACCGCGAGATCACCCTGGCCCGGCTCAAGCTGGTCGATGCGGCGCGCATCGTCCTGGCGCGCACGCTACATCTCATGGGCATGAGCGCGCCCGAAACGATGTAGGGGCGCGAAAGCACACGAAAGGCCGCGAAAGACACGAAAGGGGCCAGAGCAGCCATCCCTTCGCGCTTTTCGCGGCCTTTCGCGTTCCTTTCGTGCCCCTTTCGCGATGTTTCGCGCCCTACATCAGGGGTTTGGCCTTTTCGATGTCGTGCGCCGGCGGGGCGCCGGGGTAGACCTTGACCTCGCCGCGCGGCACGGCGACTCTGACGTGCTGTTCGCCCGAGCGCCGTGGGCAGTCGACGAGCAGCATCTCCTCGCCGACGGCGACATAATGGCGGTAGGTCGAGCCAACGAAAAAGGTCTCGACCAGGTCACCCTCAAAGACGACGGCGTCGGCCTCCTGCGGCGCCGCGCCGCCCTCGAGCAGGTGCGCCGAGTCGGCTTTGAAGACGACGGTCACCTCGCCGCCGGGCGCGGCCTCGGGGACCTGGCCGGTGACGCTGGCGCCGGCGACCGTCACGGCTTGCCCATTGGCGGCTACCTGGCCGGCCAACACGTTGGTGACGCCCAGGAATTCGGCCACAAAGGCCGTCGTCGGCGCGCGGTAGATCTCTTCGGGGGTGCCCATCTGGCGCACCACGCCGGAGTCCATCACCACCACCTGGTCGGCCATCGAGAGCGCCTCTTCCTGGTCGTGGGTCACATAGATGGTGGTGATGCCCACGCGGCGCTGCAGCCGGCGCACCTCCACGCGCAGGCGCTGGCGCACCTTGGCGTCGAGGTTGGAGAGCGGCTCGTCGAGCAGCAGCACCTTGGGGCGCACGACCAGGGCGCGGGCCAGGGCGATGCGCTGCTGCTGCCCGCCCGAGAGGGCCGTGGGCTTGCGCTCGAGGATATCGGGCGCCACCATCATCTCGACCATCTCCAGTACCTCGACCACGCGCTGCTTCACCTGGTCGCGCGGCGTGCCCTGCAGGCGCAGGCCATAGGCCACATTGTCAAAGATGCTCATGTGCGGCCACAGGGCATAGTTCTGAAAGACCATCGCCGTGCCGCGCTTCTGCGGCGGCAGGCTGGCCACGTCCTGCGAGCCAAAGTAGATCGACCCCGAGTCGGGCTCGAGGAAGCCGGCGATGCAGCGCAGCAGCGTCGTCTTGCCACAACCGGAAGGGCCCAGGATCGCCGTCAGGCCGCCATCCACGAACGACAGGTTGATGCTGCGCAGCGCTTCGACCTTGCCGTAACACTTGCGGAGGTTCTCGACCCTGACTTCCATGTGCCTATATCCTCCCGAACGAAGACAGATACTCGGCCTTGAGATAGCGCTCCATGACCAGCAAGAGGACGATGCCCGGCACCATGAGCAGGAGCGCGGTGATCGAGGCGACCGGCAGTTCGTAGCCCTGGCTGGCGTTGTACATAAAGACCGGCAACGTCAGCACAAACGGCGAGCCGACCAGCAGCGTGCCTGTGAATTCGTCGAGCGAGTAGAGGAACACCAAGAGGCCGCTGGCGATGATCCCCGGAATGGCCAGCGGCAGCGACACGTTGAAGAAGGTGCGGATGCGCGAGGCCCCCAGGTTGATGGCCGCCTCTTCGAGGCTGACGGGGATGGATTTAAAGACGGCCGTCATTGTCCATACGGCGTAGACCAGCGCGCCCACCATCTGGATCAGGATCACGCCCGAGACCTTGGCGCCCATGTTCCAACGGTAGAGGTAGACCGTGGCATTGGCAAAGACGGGCAACTGCGGGAAGGCCTGCGGCAGCATAAAGATCAAGAGCACCAGGGCCTTGAACGGTACCTGGAAGCGGGCCAGCACGTAGCCGAGGGGCACGGTAAAGAGCAGCGAGAGCGCCGTCACCACCACGGCGATCAGCACGCCGACCTCGAGCGACTGCACCATGCGCCCCTGGAATACCTTGGCCCAGTAGAACCCGCCCACCTGCTGCGGCAGGAGGTGCGGCCAGTACCACTTTTCGGCGACCGACCAGATCACCAGGCTCGACAGCGGGCCAAAGATGACAAAGGCGGCAACTACGATGAGGATGATGCGCACAATTTGAATTCTCTTCATCTCATCATCCTATCCTTTTTTCGTCACAGAACGCAAGTAGTAGATGGCGGCCCCGCTGGCCGTGAGGTACGACACGACACCCAACGCATTGGCCACACCATAGTCGGTGTGCTGCACGATGCGATAGTAGACGTCGATCATCACCATCTGCGGCCCCTGGCCCTGGCCGATCATCATCGGGATCGAGAAGGAGGCCAGCATGGAGGTAAAGATGAGCACGGCGGCCACGGCGATGGAGGTCAGCGACATGGGCAAGAGCACGTCCTTCACCTGCCGGAACCAGCCGGCGCCAAAGTTGCGCGCCGCCTCGAGGTAGGTGTTGCCCACCGACTCAAAGGCGCCCAGGATGAGCAGGATGGCCAGGGCCATGTTCTTCCACGCCAGAGAGATGATGATGCCGGCGCCAAAGACCGAGGTGATCGACGGTGGATTGTCGAGGTTGACCAGGCCCACCTGGGCCAGTGCTGAGTTCAACAGGCCGTGGGGGGCCAGGAATACGCGCATGGCGTGGCCGACGACCACGAAAGGCACAAAGAGTGGGATCTTGAACAGGAACTCGACCACGCCGCCGCCATAGATGCGGATGAAGCCCGATACCAGGACTCCGATCACGAGCACGATGAGCAGGCTGACGGCCGAGATAGCGATCGTAAAGACGATGTCTTCGGTGTAGAGACGCCACACTGTGGCATAGTTGGCCAGAGTAAAGTTCCCCTGCTTGTCGGTGAAACTGGTCACCGCTGAGCGAAAGAACGGTATGACAAAGAGGGCGACCACGACGGCCAGGGCGGGCACGGCCACCACCAGCCAAAGGGACTCGCGCCATCGTTTCATGCTTCCTCCTGCCCCCTGGGCGAACACCGGGCGGGCTGGAAAGCCCGCCCTACGGGCTGTGGGACTGGCTTTCCAGCCGGTCGTGCCTCGCCGGGGCGAACACCGGGCGGGCTGGAAGGCCGGCCCTACGGGCTGTGGGACCGGCTTTCCAGCCGGTCGCGCCTCGCCGGGGCGAACACCGGGCGGGCTGGAAAGCCCGCCCTACGGGCTGTGGGACTGGCTTTCCAGCCGGTCGTGCCTCGCCGGGGCGAACACCGGGCGGGCTGGAAGGCCGGCCCTACGGGCTGTGGGACCGGCTTTCCAGCCGGTCGCGCCTCGCCGGGGCGAGCGCCGGGCGGGCTGGAAAGCCCGCCCCACTGAACCCGCGGTGGACTTTTCCCTTGTACTGGAGCCTCGCTCAGGGGCGAGGCAACCTCGCTGCTACTTGGCTTCCTCGTAGGCAGCCTGGAAGTCGCTCATGTACTTGGCGAGCGGGAACGACAGGCCGTTCTTGTTGAGCACCTCGGGCGGGATGTCACCGAAGAGCTTGGCCTTGCCTTCCTCAGAGACGTTGGGGAGTACCTTGGTCGGGTCGATGCCAGGGTACCATCCCTGCTGCTCGACGATGACCTTGGCCTGCTGCTCGGGGCTGCAAATGAACTCGGCGTACTTCTTAGCCTCGGCGATGTGCGCCGACTTGGCCGGGATGACCACGTACATCGGCTGGCCGGGGATGCCGGGATCGGGCAGGAGCATGCGCATCTTGGGATCCATGCGGCCCTCGTTCTTCCAGAGGACGAACATGTCGACCCAGACGGGGCCCATGTCGATCTCGCCGCGGTTCAGCATGTCGAGGGTGCCGTTGTTGCCGTTGGTAATCGTGCACGGCAGGGCCTTCATCTCGGAGAAGATGTTGACCCAGTCGGCCTCGAGGGCCTGGTCGTAGGGGCCCTTGGTGAGCTGCTCGTACTTGCCGGTCTTCCAGTAGAGGTAGCCGCCGGTGAAGGCGACGCCGCTCATGCCGCCCTTGACGCCGTTGTAGCCGAAGCGGTTGGGGTTGGCCTTGATCCAGTCGACGAGCTCGGCATAGCTCTTGGGCGGGTTGGGGACCTTGTCGGGGTTGTAGGCGATGGCGACCTGGCTGCTGAACATGGGAATGACGTAGCCATCGACGTCGGTGCCGAGCGCGTTCTTTGCCGCCGGCGTCAACGAGCCGGCGAGCGAGGTCTCGGGCACGTACTTGAGGGCCAGGCCGTCGTTGATCATCTGGCCCATGATGCTCTGGTGGATGATGAGCACGTCGAGGTCCCAAGTCGCGGTGCCCGCATCCTTCTGGGCTTTGAGCTTGGTGTAGACGGCCTGGCTGCCGGCATCGCCGGGGCCGGTGCCGACGACGTTGATCGTCACGTTGGGGTTCGCCTTGACGAACTCGGGGCCGAACTTGTTGCGCTGCAGTTCTTCCATGTTGGTGTCGCCCGCGGTGGCGATGCTCAGGGTGATCTGCTTTTGGCCGCCGCCGGCGGTGCAGCCGGGCAGCATGGTCGCGATCAACAGCGCGCAGATGACGACGGGCAGAACCTTGCGAAGCATCGAATTCCTCCTTGAATGCAAAAAGCCGTACCAGCGTTCCTGCAGTCCCGATACGATGGTCTCCGAACGATCAGTACGCACCTCCTCTCTCGTATCGCGCTGATGTGCTACACTGCTAACACCATGCCGTCACGAGCGAGTGTCAACGGGCCGGCAAAGGCGCGGGCGGCTTGCGCCCGCACCGCCGGCTCGCGGCACGACGGGTAAAAGTGCGTCAGCACGAGGTGGCCGACGCCTGCTGCGGCGGCGATGTGCGCCGCCTGCGAGGGTGTGAGGTGATCGGGTTTGGCCAACTCGTCGGGGAAGGAGCACTCCAAGACGAGCAGGTCCGCGCCTCGGGCCAGGGCGACGAGGTCGGGGCAGGGAGCAGCGTCGCCCGAGATGGCAACGACCTTGCCCTCGGCCTCGATACGGTAGCCGTGGGAGCCGGGCATGTGATGGGTGGGCGCCGCGCTGACCGACCAGGTGGGCCCGCAGTATGGGTCGAGCTCGGCGGTGTAGCGGCGCAGTTGGTAGGTCGCCGGCCTGGCCCAGGGCTGTAACGCCAGCAGGCCGTCGAGGAACGGCCAGAAGGCCGCCGGCGCGGTCAGGTGCAGGTCACGGCTGCGCCGGCTCAGGTCCATGGCCTGTAGCAGGGGGACCAGGTCGGCGGTGTGGTCGGAGTGCAGGTGCGTGTAGTAGAGGTAGTCGAGCTGCGTGGGCTCGACCCCGTGCGCCAGCAGCCGCTCAGTGGTGCCCGAGCCGCTGTCGAAGAGCAGGCAGGCGTCGCCGATGCGGGCGAGAAGCCCCGACGGCGCACGGCCCCGCGTGGGCAGACCGGTTCCAGTGCCGAGGAACGTGAGCTGCATGCCGGACCCTCCGAGTGAACCAGGGGAGAGCGAGGCGTATCTACCGGCGACTGCGTGGACACGTGTGCATTAGCCATTGTAGCACACTCTGCATGAAATGGCAAATACCGCTTCAGCGGCGGGCACATCCCATCATCGTTGCGACCGGCTCTTGGGCTTCGCACGAACCCGGTGCTGGCCTTTAGGTTAGGGGTTTGGCGGGCTGGCTGGCGTTGCTGGCTGCCCCGAGGGCAGCCAGCAACGCCAGCCAGCCCGCCAAACCCCTAACCCGGGTCAGGGCCGGGCGCACGAGGGCATGTGTCTGTGCAGGCTTGTCTGCGCCCAAGGGGTGGCAGCGGAGCGGAGAACCCGGCCAGCACACGGGTGCCCCACAATTGTGGGACATACGCTTCGAGGGCAGCCTGAGCGGGTCCCCTCAAGGGTGGGGCTTTGTGGCTGGACCGCGTTTCATGATGCGTATATAATGCCTGGCAGTTGCAGGCACGATCCGGGCGCAGCGCCGAGCAGTGGCGCAATCCGCGCCGGGAGCAAGCGCGATGACGGTGTCGAGGCGGGCCGCAGAGCTCCTGGTCTACGAGATGAAGGTGACGCTCGACGGCAGCACACCGGCCATCTGGAGGAGGATACGGGTCAAAAACGATGTGAGCCTCGTCAGGCTGCACCACATACTGCAGGCCACCATGGGCTGGGGTGGGGTGCATCACCATCAGTTCATTGTCCGCGGGCGCTGTTATGGCCGGCCAACGGCTGAAGGCGACGTGCAGGATGAGCGCTGTGTGAAGCTGGGCCAGGTGGCCGCCCGCGCGGGCAGCAGGCTGACCTACGAGTACGACCTGGGCGACGGCTGGATGCACGACGTGGTGGTGGAGCGCATCGTGCCGCCCGACCCCGAGGCGCAGTATCCGGTGTGCCTCGCCGGCGAGCGTGCCTGCCCGCCGGAGGATGTGGGCGGCATCAACGGCTACTATGACTTTCTCGATGCGCTGCAGAACGCGCGGCTGGCCGGCCACGCGAGCGTGCTGGAGTGGATCGGGGGGCATTTCGAGCCCGACGTGTTCGACCTGGAGACGGTGAACCGCCGACTGCGCCGCATCGGGCAGCGCCGGCGCTCCAGTCTGTAGTTGTGTCAGGTCTGGCGACAATTGGGCCAGCCGCTCCGCATGCGCCCAATGCTTCGCCTCTTGAGGGGATTTGGAGGTTGTCGGGCGTCGTCAGCCCGCCCCGCAGGGCGGGCTGACGACGCCCGACAACCTCCAAATCCCCTGCTCTGGGGCACTACGAAGGCGAGGCGGTGATGGTGTAGCTGTAGCCGGCGGGCTCGGTAGTGTAGGGCGTCAGGCCCGAGATGGCGAGCACAACGCGGGTTTCGCCGCTCCCCAGGTTGAGCGACAGCGAGCCGCGCTGGCTCTCGTCGAGCTGCAGGCGGTGGATGCGCGTCGTCTGGCCCCGCTCTACGACCTGCACGATGAACTGCTGCGGCAGCTCGTTGTCGATGCGCACAAAGCCTTCGGCCTGCCAGCCCGCGTCGCCGGCCTCCGCGCCGTCCTGGAAGCCCAACTCGGGCACGGCGATGTTATCGAGGCACAGGCCGGGCAGGTTGACGGCGTCGTCGGTGACGACCTCAAAGCGCACCAGGATGCGTTGCCCCGCGTAGGGTGTGAGGTCTATCGACTCGCGAATCCACTGTGGGGTCAGCATGGCCTCAGAGCCGGCCGGGTGCCCCGAGAATCCGGTGTAGGCGGGGCCAAAGGCGTTGCCGTTGGGGTCGTATGAGGTGGTGTGCCCGGTGGTGAGCAGCTTCCAGGTGGCGCCATCGTCGGCCGAGACCTCGACGTAGGCATAGTCCCAGCCGTCCTCCAGCGCGTACCACAGCGAGTATTGCAATGTCGCCTTGCTGACCCCGGTCAGGTCAAACGCGCGCGTCAACCGTGCATCGCCCATGTCGCCGCGGTTCGACCACCACTCGTAGCGCCCCTGCTCCGGCCGGTTGGGCACCACGGCCGTTGTCGGATTGCCTCTGAACTCGATCGAAATCGCCTGCGTGCTCGGCGCGACGGCGACGTACCTGGTGCCGAACTGGCTCACGGTGCCCCTCTCTTGGATGGGCAGGTCGCGGCGCGCCGGGCCGGCCTGCACGCGCGGTGTGACCTGGTGGTAGGCGTAGCGGCCCTGGGCGAGCGACTTGTCGTTGAGCAGGTTCGCCAGCACCCAGTCGGCAAAGAGCTCCTCAAAGGACGGGGCGCCCGCCGTCTGCTGTAGCACGGCGCTAAAGCCGGCGATGCCGTCCTCCGGATGCCTCAACACGGCCTTGAGGGCGTCGGAGCCCGTGCGCTGCATAAAGTACTCCATCCAGAGATAGGAGGCCCCGTAGTGGGGGATGGTGTCGTCATCGGGGCTGAGCGACCAGGCATTCAGTTGCGTCTCGGGGGCCCGCGCAAAGGCCTGCACGGCCGACGAAGCGCCGAAGCCGCACAGGCGCGCCGCCAGCTCCGAGGCCCCCTCGTTGACCCACGACTCCTCGTTCGAGTCGAGCTGCCAGTGCACCATGTGCTGAAACTCGTGGGCGAGGATGGCGGAGTAGTGCTCGGTGCCGGGGGCTGCGGCATCGGCGTTCATGTAGAACATCTCGCGTTCGTTGCTGTACGGGTTCACCAGGCGCGAGTACTCGTCCTGACTCGAGTAGTAGCCGGCGGCCCCGGTGAAGCGCGCATTGAGGATGCAGATGCGTGGGTTGTTGTCGACGCCAGGGCTCCACTCGCTGCCGCAGTACTCGTGCACGGTGGGGTAAATGCGCTCGTCAAACTCCTTGGCGGCGCGCTCGAGGGCCTTCTGGTCGACCTTGACCCCGTCTTCGACCCACATCTCGGTGTGTTGCGAGATGAGCCGCAGCGTGGCCGTGATGGGGAAGACCTCCATCGTGTCAGAATTGGAGACGTAGAAGCGATCCTTGTCGCCCACGCTGTGCTGCGGCGGGGTCGGGTTCACGATCTCTGGGATCGGCCCGCTACCGGGCCGTAGCCGCTCGGCCAGGGCACGCGACTCGCGCGGCGGTACTTTGGCCTCGGCCAGCACGTCGAGGGTGTGTGATCCCGCGGCCGGCGCCAGGGCGGGGGTGGCCGTGACCGTGGGCACGGCCGTGGGTGTAGCAGTGCTGGGCTGAACCGTCGCCAGGTAGGCCGAGACGGTGGCGGCCGTCCTGGCGAACTGGCCCCCCTGCACCAACCCCGTTGTGGCCAGGCCAAAACCTGCCACGACGCTGAGCACCAGGATGGCGGCGACGAGCAACAAGACCTTGCGCAAATCGAACCTCCATAACAGAGCCTTGACCCGTCATTGCGAGTACCCCAGGGTCTCGGAACCCTGTGCCAGGTCGATGACGTCGCGCTGTAGCCGCGGCATCGTGCCGCGCGCAAGAGTCCCGCGGCCTACGTCATGGGCAGCCGCAGCGAAGCAATCCCCAGGTTGCGAGCGAAGCGAGGCAACTCCAACGCCCGACGGGGAGATTGCTTCGCTGCGGCTCGCAATGACAGCCTGGGTGGTTGCCCCGGGCCCTACGTCTTCTGGAGCTCGAGCGAAGCGCCGCAGTTGGGGCACTGGCTGCGGGCTTCCCTCGCCGGAAAGCGGCTGCCGCAGTAGGGGCAGCGCCTGACGACCAGCGGCTGCTGCAGCCCACGGATCACGTAGACCGTGCGCCCCTCGCGCATCTGGGCCTCAGCCTGGCCCGCAGCGCAGAGCTTGTCGAGCGTATCTTGGGCCAGGGCCTCGGCGATGTGGAACTCGGCCTGCACCTGGGCGGCGGTCACTTCGCCGCCGAGCCGCCGCGCCAGCGCTATCGCGCTGGTGGCGAGGGCCTCGGGGCTCGTCGCGGCCTGTCGGCGCAAGGTGACTATGCCCCAGGCTAGCGGCAGCAGGCCGAACGCCACGAAGGCGCCTGCGGCCAGGAGGCGCGTGCCCGCCGACCCGGAGGCATCGCCCGCGGCGAGCAGGAAGAGCAGCCCCAGGGTCAGCAAGGGGACGGAGATGATGATGGCAATGATCGCGAGAATCCGTCTCATGGTTCCAGTCCTTCCTGTTACGTGGGGGTTTTGAGGTTATCGGGCGCCGTTGGCCCGCCCGCGGGCCAACGGCGCCCGATAACCTCAAAACCCCCACCCCGTCTAGCCCCAGGCTTTGGTGGCGCGGGTGAGGGCGTCGCCCATGCTTTCGAACATGGCGGCGATGGCGCTGTCGCCCAGGCGGCCCTCGATGGCGGCACGCACGCGGCGGCTGAACTCGGCCGGCTGCGCGCCCAACGTCTTTTCGTCCTTCACCTGCGCCCGCAGCTCGGGCCAGAGGGCATGAAAGTCGAGGACAGCGGCACTCAGCTCGATGCGCAGCTCACGCAGGTTGTACTGGCGCTGCTCTTCGAGCACCTTGGCGGCGCTGCGGTAGAAGCGCTCCATGCCCTCGCCCAGGCCCTTGAGCAGGCCCAGGGCCTCGGCCACCGTGCGCAGGCCCTCCTCGTACTCGGCCTTGGTCCGGTTCAGCTCGGCCATCTCGGCCAGCAGGGTGTGGAGGGGTTCCGCCGCCGCCGGGGCCGCTGTGAGCTCGGCCAGCAGGCGGGCCGCACCCTGCTCGCGGCTCAGCCGTTCGAGGTTGCCCAGCAGATGATCGAGACGGGCCTGCGCCTGGGCGGCCTCGATGCCGGCGGCCTCCCACTGAGCGCACAGCCGGCCCTGGTTGGCCTCAAAGCGCTGCTTCTCGTCTTGCCATTGCTGGCGCACGCGGCGCAGCCGGGCCGTCTCGGTGGCCAGGCCGGCGCGCACCTGGTCGCGTTGCCGGCGCAGGCGGCGACGCCGGAAGAAACCGGTGAGCCAACCCGTGGCCTTGATCTCGGCGTCGAGCTGCTGCAGGGCCTGTGCGATCTCGGCGCGCCGCGCCTTGATGGCTTCCTCCTCGGCATCGAGCTGAGGGTTGGCCCGGCGCAGGGTCTGCATCTCGGCCTGTGCCTCGGCCACGGTGCGGTCGGCCGCCTGGCGCTGTGTGTCCACCTGGGCCGTGAGGTCGGCGATTTCTCTCTCTAGCTTGGCCCGTTCTTCGCCGATCACTTGAAGCAAGCTCTGTGCCAATGCCGGCGGCAGCGCTTGGTCGCCCAGCAGCAAGGGGACGCCCCGGCTGATGGCCGTCTGCCAGGCCTGCATCTTTTGGCGGAAGAGCTCGTTGAACTGCTGCTGCACCTGTTCGATTTCGGCATAGACGGCGACGATCTCGCGCTGTCGCCCGGCGATGTAGCCGCAGAACTCGCTCAGCTTGACTGTCTTGGACATGTCGTTTCACTCCCATAGGGTTTGGAGTGAGTTTGTCTGGGCGGGGCGCCTTGGGCCGCCCGCGGGCGGCCCAAGGCGCCCCGCCCAGACAAACCCACTCCAAACCCTTCTCTAGCTGCGGCGGAGGCCGACGCCCCAACTGCGGCCGCGCAGGCGGCCAAGGCGCCAACGCAGGCGTGCGGCGGCCGAAGCCGGCGCCGCCAGGCCCTCCAACTCGGCAAAGCCGCCGCGTTCGTCCCAATAGAGGGGGCAGGCCCCACAGCAGATGTGCTTGATGTCGCATTCGCGGCACACGGGGGGCAGGAACGCCTTCGACCGCCAGTAGCGCGCGGCCGGCCCCCGCCACACGTCGTGAAACGTGTGGGTGAGCAGGTTGCCCAGGCCCTGTTCAAAGCTGGAGCAGGGCAGCACGTCGCCCGCCGGGTTGACCGAGAGCAGGCCGTCGGCTGCGGCGCACGACTTGGAGCCCAGCCCGGCCTGCACCGGGTTGAACATGCAGTAGGGCAGCGGCGAGTACCACACCAGGCGCAGGCCCTCGCGCGCGGCCCAGGCCTGCACCTGCGCGATGAGTGCGCCGATGTCGCGGTAGCGCACGTCCATCTCGGGGTGCGCCAGGGCGGTGCCGGTGCGGATGACCATGTTCATCGAAAAGTACTCGGAGCCGAGCTCGCGGGCCAGGTAGACGACGAGCGCCTCCAGGTGGTCGCGATTGCCGGCACAGATGGTCGTGTTGGTGTGGGTGTGGATGCCGGCCTGGCGCAGGGTGCGCACGGCCTGGCTGCTCAGCGCAAAGGCCCCCGCGTGGGCGACGATGGCGTCGTGCACCTCGGCCGAGCCGCCTTCGAGGCTCACCTGGGCCGAGTCGAGCCCGGCGGCGGCCAGGCTGGCGGCATAGGCCGCATCGGCGCAGCGCAGGCCGTTGGTGATGAGGTTGACGCGCATGCCCTTGCCCTTGGCATAGGCGATCAACTCGGGCAGGTCGTCACGCAGCGTCGGCTCGCCGCCGGTGAAGGAGACGGTGGGGCAGTGGGCCTCGTCAAAGATGCGGTCGATGACCAGCTTGACTTGAGCGGTGGCCATCTCGCGCACCTCGCGGCCGCGCTCGGGCGAGGCGGCGTAACAGAACTGGCAGTGGTTCTGGCAGCGGTAGGTCAGGGCGATCTCGGAGAGCACGGGCAGCTCTCGGGCGTGGCTGCCGAAGCGCGTCTGGCGCACAGCCGGCGCGCCACAGACGTCGTCGTTGAGCAGCGCCGCCACGCTGGCCAGCAGCCGCTCCAGGTCGGCCTCCACCCGTCCCTCGGGGATGCCGTGGGCCTGCGCCGTCTCGCGGATGAGGGCCTGCACGTCGGGCGCGTCGTCGGCGTAGAGGCGCGCCAGCATCGCCGTGGCCGTGCGGTTCAGGTTGTGCACCCGGTTGGGCCGCAGGATCAGCAGGCCGTCCTCGGGCCGGATGTAGACATACTCCCTGGTGCTCGACACCAGGGTTGTAGCGAACTCTTGCAGTCGCGACATACAGCTCTACTCACTCTCAGCAACCGGGTTTGATGCTGCGCATGCGCCCGGTGTGGAACCCTCAAAGCGGGGTTTTGGCGGGTTGGCGCTGCCGGCTGCCCTGGCGCGCCCGCGGGCGCGCCAGGGCAGCCGGCAGCGCCAACCCGCCAAAACCCCTTCCTGGCTCAGGGCCGGGCGCCGGCGGCGCTCGTGGACCGGCTGCTGCCAGGATGTGGCGGGGTGACCCCGCCGGCACAGCAAATCGCTCATGCAGGCCGGGGGCAGGGCAACCCCTACTAGAAATTGCTGACGCAGGCCGAGTGGCAGGCCGAATGGCAGGCCGAATGGCACACGCAGGCCGAGTGGCACGCGGAGTGGCAGGCGTCGTGCACGCAGGCCGAGTGGCAGGCCGAATGCACGCAGGCCGAATGGCACGCCGAGTGACAGGCCGAGTGGCAGGCGTCGTAGCCGGGCGCGTTCTCGGCGCCTGGCTCGGTGCCCAGCATGCGGCTCGCCAGGCCCTCGATCTTGGAGGCTGCGCCGGCCATGGCGGTTTCGATGCTGCGTGTGACCTGGCCGGCGAACGATTCGATGGGGCGCACTGCCTCACCCGCGGCTTGGGCCAGCGGCGAGGGCCCGGCGCTGCCGCGCTCCGCAGCGTGGCCGCCCTGCGGGTGGGGCATCTGGCCGATGATGACCCATGGGGTGTAGGGCCGGTGCGAGACGTCGGGCCAAGCCACGGGGCGCGGCGCCTCGCGACAGTCGCGCTCGTACTCCTCTTGCGCCTGGCGGATGCGGCGTCCATAGGCCTCGCGCGTGGCCGCGGGGTCGGCATTCCACACCTTGGGCCGCACGACGGCGGCGACGGCAGCCATGATCTTGCTCACCTGTGCCTGGTCGAGCGTGCCCTCGGGCAGGATGGCATCGACGAGCGCCTGCTCGTAGCTGTTGAGCGCCGCCCTGGGCTGGCTGATCTCGAGCTGCAGCGGTTGGCGGTTGAGGATGGTCAGCACGCCGCGCTGTTCGAGCCCCAGGACGATGAGGGCGATGACTTTGGCCGAATTGCCCAGGTAGAAGGCGGCTTCCACGGCGTCGAGGTCGGGCACGACGCCCGGCGTCTCAAAGGTCTCGATCTCGATCTCGGGCGGCTCGTACTCGGGTGTGCGCTTGCGGCGCGTCAGCACGACGGCCAGGATGAGCACGATGATAGCGATTGGTCCGCCAAGGCAGGCGAGCAGGCCCAGCATCGCCGTCAGGCCGGCGCCGGTCGCCCCGGCCTCGGGCTGCGACGGGGCCGGCGGCGTGACCCGTGGCGCTGCCGTGGGCCGCAGCGGTATGGCCGTCTCGGCGGTGCCGGGCACGGCGGTGGCCGGCAGGAAGAGCCTGGGCTGCATGGGCGTCTGAGGCGGCAGGTTCTTCTCAGAGATGTAGATCGAGAGCCAGGTCTTGCCCGTGGCTTCATCGGGAGTGGCGAAGTAGACCCAGCGGTCAAAACCGCCGGTCTCGCCGGTGACGAGGCCGGTCTGGTCGACGATGGCACTGGTGACCTGTTCGGGCCGGCTGATGCCCGCCGGCAGCTCGATGGGGAGGACGAGCTGCAGCACGGTCTCCTGTATCGGCAGGCCCCACTGCAGGGGCGACCAGGCGAGCACGCGGTACGGCTTGCCCTGCACGGTGGTGGCGTCGAACACCGAGCGGTCGACAGTGTAGCGTATGGTCACGGTGTACTGCCCGCCGCTGCGCGTCGGCCGCTCGAAACTGGCGCTGTACATGCCGCCCTGCGCCGCCCGCATGTCGACTGTGAACGGCCCTTCGGGCCCTTCGCCTGCAGCCGACACCATGGTATGCTCGGCGCCGAAAGGTCCCAAGTTCGAGATCTTGTCGCGCTGCTGGTTCTCAGTAAAGACGAGGGTGTACTTGACTTCGAGCCGCCCGTCGGTCAGCACGACGACGTAGGACTCGGTCTTGTTCAGGGTCACCGGATCCTGCGCGGCGGCCGGCAGCGCGGCTACCGCGAGCCAGGCCGCGACGACGAGCAGGGAGAGCAGCAGTTTCCTCATTTTGGCCCACCTCGCAGACGAGAAGCGAACACCAGGAAGGCGAACCGGGGCAGGGCGAGCATGCGCCGCCAGCGCCAGGGCTGGCGTAGCAGGCGGCAGAGCCACTCGAGCCCCAGGCGTCGCCAGAGAGGCGACGGCCACGCGACGCGGCCGGAGAGATAGTCGAAGGTGCCACCGACACCGATGGCGACCGGCACGCCGAGGCGCTCCTTGTTGCGCGCGATCCAAAGGTCCTGCTGCGGCGCGCCGTAGGCCACCAGGAGGAAATCGGGCGCTGCCTGCCGGATGCGGGCCACGGTCTCGTCCTCTACCTCGGGCGCGGGCGACCCGGCAAAGGTGCCGGCGATACGCAGGCCCGGCGCGTGGGTCACCAGGCGCGCTGCGGCGGCCTCGGCCACGCCGGGGGCCGCGCCGAGCAGGTAGAAGCTCAGGCCACGCTCACCGGCGCTCACGGCCAGGTCGAGGACTGTCTGCACCCCTGTCGCCCGGCCATGGAGCGGTGTGCCCAGGATGTACGATGCCCAGACGATGCCCACGCCGTCGGGCAGGGCCAGGTCGGCCGCCTCGAGCACGGCCGCAAAGGCCGCGTCGCGCCGGGCACGCACGATGAACTCGGGGTTCAGCGTCACCACCTGATGCGGGCGGCCCACAGCGGCCATGGCCATGATGCGCTCGGCGGCCATGGACTGATCCACGTCATCAACCCGCACGCCGAGCACGCGAATCGACGTAACGCCGGAAAGGGCGTCCACTGTCATCCTCTCAAGTCCAAGGAACTGGAGGGACTGGGGCAACTGATGGCGGCGCGAAACTCGCGAAAACCCACGAAAGGCCGCGAAAGACACAACTCCCTTTCGTGTCTTTCGCGGGCCTTTCGTGCTTTTCGCGCCTCACATGCCTTCAGTTCCACCAGTTCCGTCAGTTCCTTCTGTCAGCACGTCCAGTATCCCCTGCGCCGTGCTCTGCCACGAGAAGCGGCGGCACCAGGCCAGGCCACGGGCGGCGAGGTCCCGCTGCAGGGCAGCGTCGTCGAGCAGGCGTGCCAGGCGCTGGGCCAGGGCCGCGACGTCGCCGGCCGGGAACAGTAGGGCGGCGTCGCCGGCCACCTCGGGCAGCGACCCGCCGTCGGAGCAGATGACCGGTGTGCCGCAGGCCATCGCCTCGAGCACGGGCAGGCCAAAGCCCTCGTAGAGGCTAGGCATGACAAAGCATTCGGCAGCGCTCAACAGGGCCGGCAGGTCCTCCTGCGCGATATAGCCGGGAAAGTGCACCCGGCCCTCGAGGTCCTGGCGGCGTACGGCGCCGAAAATGTCGCCGGCCAGCCAGCCCGTCTGCCCGGCGATGACGAGGTCAACGCTGGCGAGACTGGCCGGCAGCCGGCCGAACGCCTCGACCAGCCGTACCAGGTTCTTGCGCGGCTGGATGGTGCCCACGTACAATACGAACGAGCCCGGCAGATGGTAACGCTCACGCACGGCCTGCTGCGCCGCCTCGCCGGCCCGCACGATAGCCGGGTCGAGGCCCGGGTAGACGATGGTCACGCGTTCGCGCGGCACGCCATACTCGCGCTCCAGGTCGCGGGCGGTGGCGAGCGAGTCGGCGATGATGCGCCGTGCGGCCCGGCAACTGAAGCGGGTCGAGGCGTCGAGGTAGAGCCGAGAGCGCCACGTATGCTGGCGCGGGAAGAAGCGGTAGCCGATGTCGTGCAACGTGACGACGCTCCGCGTCGGGTGCCACAGCGGCACGACGTGCGCCGGCACAAAGAGCACGTCAGGCGGGCGGCGCAGCATCTCGAGCGAGAGCCCCAGGTGCGTCCACAGGCGGCGCGGGCCGAGGATGATGTGCTCCACCCGCGGGCCATGGGGCAATAGCCCTGCGGGCGCCGGCTCGCGCAGGTAGAGGCGGAAGCGGTGCGCGGCGCCCACTTGGGCCAGGCCGCGGATCACCTGCAGCGCATAGTTCTCGGTGCCGGTGCGCCGGGCCACCACTGCGCGGCTGGCGTCGATGCCGATCAGCATACCTGGGTCACGATCACGGCCTGGGCGCCGCTAAAGGCGAGGGCGTCGCGCACGGTGTCACGAGTGCGTTCGTCGACCAGGGCGATCATGTTGCCGCCGCGGCCGCCGCCCGAGAGCTTGGCCCCCAACGCACCCGCGCTCAGCGCAGCGGCGATCAGGTTCTCGAGCTCGGGCGACGATACTCCGATAGCCTTGAGCTCGCGCTGGTTGGCGTCCATCAGCCGGCCCAGCTCGGTGAGGTCACCGTCGATCATGGCCTGGCGCGCGCGCTCGACGATGGCGCCAATGGCATCAAAACGGGCCTCGTAGCTGGCACGGTCGGTCTCCCAGCGGCGGCGCACGTCGTCGACGACCTCGCGCGTGGCGCTCGATACCCCAGTGTCACCGATGATCAGCCAGAAGGGGCGCCCAAGCCAAAAGACCTCGTCGCGCTGGCCGCGGACAAAGTAGATGGGCTTGCCAAAGGCGATGACCGTGTTGTCGAGGCCACTGGGAGTACCGTGGTGCAGGATCTCGGTCTGGTAGACCAACTCTGACACGTCGCGCGAAGTCAGGTAGCCCCCCAGGTGGCTGGCCAGGGCGCGCACGACAGCGGTGGCCACGGCAGCCCCGCTGCCCAGCCCGCGCCCCATGGGCACCGTCGCGGAGACGGTGATGCGCAGGTCCAGGTCGGCCGGGCGGCCCAGCCGCTTGAGCGTATTGCCGACGGTGTGCGCCAGCGCCAAGGCGTCGCGGTCGCCGGGCTCGACGAATCGCGGGCGGAACTCGCGCCCCAGGTCCTCGGCGACGATGGTGGTGCCGCTGCCGGCGGGCGCGTCTTCGACCTCGGCGCGGGCCTGCACCTGGTTCACTGGCACGGCGATGGCCGGCCGGCCGTATACGACGGCGTGCTCGCCGAATAGGATCACTTTACCTGGAGCCGTGGCGACGGTCACGATATGCTCCTTGTGGGGGGGTGCAATCCGATGCTCCTACCGACACTATAAAGCAAGCAGAGGGGGATGTCAAACAACAGCACACCTGACAGGTCTCCGCAGACCTGTCAGGTGTGCTGCCGGGGAGCGGCTACTGGAAGAGCGAGAAGAGGCCGCCGCGGCCGCGTGGGCCGCCAGCAGAGAGCTGCTTCATCATGCGCTGCATGTCGCGGAACTGGTTCAGCAGTTGGTTGACTTCTGGCACGGTGGTGCCGCTGCCCAGGGCGATGCGGCGCTTGCGGCTGCCGTTCAGCATGCGCGGGTCGCGTCGCTCGGCCGGTGTCATCGAGCCGATGATGGCTTCCACCCGCTTCATCTGTCTCTCGGTCAGATCGGTTGGCAGTTGCCGTGTCGCTTGGCCTAGGCCTGGGATCATCGATAGGATTTGGTCCAGCGGCCCCATCTTCTTGAGCTCGCGCAGTTGCTGGCGGAAATCCTCCAGGTCGAAGGTGGCCGTGCGCAGCTTTTGCTCCATCTTGAGCGCCTGCTCCTGGTCGAAGGCGCTCTCGGCGCGCTCGATCAGGCTGAGCATGTCGCCCATGCCCAGGATGCGCGACGCCAGCCGGTCGGGGTAGAAGGGCTCGATGGCGTCGGTCTTTTCGCCCACGCCCATGAACTTGATGGGCACGCCGGTCACGCTGCGGATGGAGAGCGCGGCGCCACCGCGGGCATCGCCGTCGACCTTGGTCAGGATCAGGCCCGTCAGGCCCAGCCGGCTGTGAAAGCCTTCAGCGACGTGCACGGCCTCTTGGCCGGTCATGGCGTCGGCCACCAGCAGGATCTCGGCCGGGTTCACGCGCCGCTTGATCTCGGCGAGCTCGTCCATCATGGCGTCGTCGATCTGCAGGCGGCCGGCCGTGTCGAGGATGACCACGCTGTGGAGGCCGCCCGACGCGCGCTTGAGGGCGTGGCTGGCCACGTCGGCCGGCTTGATGCTGATGTCTTCCGCATGCACCGGGATGTCGAGCTGCCGGCCGAGCACTTCGAGCTGGGTGATGGCGGCCGGACGGTACGGGTCGGCGGCGACCAGGATCGGCTTGTGGCCGTCTTTGCGCAAGAACTGCGCCAGTTTGGCGGCCATCGTCGTCTTGCCCGAGCCCTGCAGGCCCACGAGCATGATCACATGCGGCGGCTGGCCGGTCAGGTTCAGCTTGGCCGGCTCGCCCAGAAGTTTGATGAGCTCTTCGTGGACAATCTTGACGACCTGCTGCGCCGGCGAGAGGCTCTTGGCCACATCGGCGCCGACGGCCCGCTCGCGCACGGCCGCGACGAACTGCTTGACGACCTTGTAGTTGACGTCGGCTTCCAGGAGCGCCAGCCGTACGTCGCGCAGGCCCGCGTCGACGTCGCTCTCCGATAGACGGCCCTTGCGCGCCAGTTTCTGGAATGTCGCCTGTAGCTTTTCGCTCAGATTCTCAAACATATCACACCAATGAATGATGGCATCCAGATGCCATGCTTCTGCATAGATTGTACCCGACAGGACACTCCCCGTCAAATAACCACATCTAGCGCACAGCACCCTGCGCCATGTAACGCCTTGTGCAGGATGCGCTGCTTCATGCGCAGGTGCCCTGGCACGGGCCGCGCGGCGTCGGGCAAGGACCCGCATCCCCGGTATGTGCCGGCGGCCTCTGAACCTGCGTAGAGGCCCGCAGATGCAAAAACGCCTGCTACTGCGAGCGAGTCTGCCACTGCGCGAGGATCTCCTGCGTCTGAGCGGTGTGCTCGCGCTCGTGTTCGAGGAAACGGCGCAGCGCCTTGCGTGCGGTCCAGGGCTCGTGGGGGTGGCGTGTCCAGGCGCTGGGATAGTGCACGGCCGTGCGCTCCTGCAAGGTCAGCCCGCGCAGCCTGCCGGCCGCGGTGCGCCGCTCCATCTCCAGGAACTCCAAGATTGGGAGATGCTCGTCGTGCTCCCATTCGGGTGGCAGGCTCTCCCTGGGCGCGAGCCGCGAGACGTACCACTGCTCGGCGTTGCCGATGTGGCGCAGCAGGCGACGGATGCTGAAAGAGTGGGCATCGGCTTGCCAATCGAGCACCTCATCGGCAAGGCCGCGCACCAGGGCCAGGAGATCGGCCCGGCTGTAGCCCATGAGCTGCAGGTGGCGCTCAAGATCGCCGGGGGTAAGCGGCTCCCGGTCGGGGTCGAAAAGCGCGGCGGCATCGCCCGGATCGAAGGGGCCAAAGCCGACGCTCTCGCCGGCAACGTGGACCTGAGGCTGCTCATCTGGCGAGGGGGCCGGCTCGCCATGCCGGCGCAGCCAGCCATGGTAGCTACGGATGGCATCGGGCAGGCGGCGCAGCGCCGCTTCGCGCCCCGGGGCGCGCACGGCGCAGCCCGGCAGCTCGAGCACGTGGGCCATGCACTGGCCGCCTTCGGCCAGTTCGAGGTAGGCTGGGTAGAGCATCTCTTCAGGCGTAACGCTCTTCCTTCCAGGGATCTGCCGAGTTGTTGTAGCCGTTGCGCTCCCAAAAGCCGAGGCGGTCGCGGGCCATGAACTCGAGCCCGCGCACCCACTTGGCGCTCTTCCAAAAGTACTTTTTGGGCACCACCAGGCGCAGCGGCCAGCCGTGCTCGGGCGTGAGCGGCGCACCGTCATAGATGTAGGCGAGCAGCACATCGTCGTCGTCGATGACGTCGAGCGGCAGGCTGGTCGTGAAGCCGGCCTCGGCGCGCACCTCCACGAAGCGGGCCTGGGGCAGCACGTCGATATGCTGCACGAGCTCGCGGAACTTGACCCCTTCCCACTCGGTGTCGAGCTTGCTCCAACCGGTGACGCAGTGGATGTCGGCGACGACCCGCTCGCGGGGCAGGGCCAGGATGTCGTCGTAGGTAAGGCGCAGCGGCTGTTGCACCAGGCCGAAGACCTGGAAATCCCAGCTCGCGAGGTCGATCGATGGCACCGAGCCATGGTGCAGCACTGGGAACTTGAGCGTGACGACCTGGCCGGGGGGGATGCGCTCGCGGGCGATATCCCCGGCGGGCCGGTCGCGGGTGGTGCTCAGCTTGGCCACTGTCGGGCCTCCTTGTCGGGTGGAGGCGGCGCATGGCCCGGCGCCTCGCGCTCCACCGCGGTTCGTTGTCAGTGCAAGATGATCAGTCCTTCCCCTGGTTCGGCCTCGCCGATGGCCCAGGCACGCGCGCCTCCTGCCTGGAGCGCGGCCTCGAAGGCCGCCTGGCCCTGCGGCGGCACGGCCACGAGCAGCCCTCCCGAAGTCTCGGGGGTGAGCAGGAGCCGCAGTGTCTCCTCGCTGAATGGCGCGTTCTGCCGCAGGTGGGGCAGGTAGTAGCGATAGTTACGCTCGGTGCCGCCGGGGAAGAGCCACTCCTCGGCGTAGCGCCGGGCGCCGGGCAGCAGCGGCACGCTGTCGACGGCGATGTTGAGGTTCACGTCGCTCTGCGCCGCCATCTCCCAGGCGTGGCCGATGAAGGAAAAGCCGGTGATGTCGGTGGCTGCGCGCGAGCCGGCAGCCTGCATCGCCCGCGCCGCCGCCCGGTTCAGCGCGGCCATCGACTCGATGGCTGTGGCCAGGTCTGCGGCGTCGGCGGCATTCGCTTTGGCTGCCGTGGTGACCAGCCCGGCGCCGATGGGCTTGCTCAGGTAGATGCAATCGCCCGCCCGGACGGCGGACTTGGTGGCGATGCGGTCGGGCCGGATGATACCGGTGACGGCCAGGCCGTACTTGGGCTCGCGGTCGGTGATGGTGTGGCCGCCCGCGATGACCCCGCCGGCCTCGCGCACCTTTTCGCCCCCACCATGCAAGATGGCGCTCAGGATCGCCAAGTCCTGGCCCTCAGGGAAGGCGGCCAGGTTTAGGGCAAAGAGCACTTCGCCGCCCATCGCATAGATGTCGCTCATGGCGTTGGCGGCGGCGATGGCGCCAAAGGCATGGGGATCATCGACGATCGGCGGGAAAAAGTCGGCCGTGGCGATAATGGCCATGTCGTCGTTCAAGCGATAGATGGCTGCATCGTCGACGGTGCCCAAACCCACCAGCACGTTGGGGTACTGCTGTGCTGCAAAGAGATCTTTCAAGGGGCGCAGAACCTGCGCCAGGTCCTCAGGACCCATCTTGGCCGCTCAACCCGCGCACGAGGCGAGGGCCGTCAGCCGGACCATGTCCTTGTGGTCCAACTATACCTCCTTGAGTGTTCCAGCGGGCTGTTGGAGAAGCGACCCGCCGCCCGCAGCAGGGTAGCGCGTAGCGTGGAGCCCGATCGCTGCCCAACCGTTCAGACTGTTAGGTTGTTAGCCGTCCAGCAGGCGGATGGCGACGAACGGCACGCCGGCTTCGCGCAGGCGGGCCTCGACCGCCTCGGCCAGGCCGTTGTGGGCAGCAAAGCTCAACGCGGTGCCACACTCTGAGCTGAGCTGGCGCGGCGTTGGCACCAGGCGAACGGACATGCCGCCGCGGCGCAGGACGGCCTCAGCACGGGTGGCTGCTTGGGTTGACTGAAAGAGAACATAACCGACCAAGGGCACCTCAGGTGTATCCACAGTGGCATGACGGCGCAAGCCTGCACAGTATGCATGCATTCTCGCATTGTGGCAAGCCAGAGTATCCGTGCGACTGTCATTGCGAGTACCCCAGGGTCTCCGAACCCTGTGCTGGGCACAGGCTGCACCACGGCCTTGGGTACTCGCAATGACAGTCGCCGTCTTTGTGCTTGCGCAGGCTGCATCGCGGCGTGCGATGCTCGCAACAAGAGACTGAAGCGCGGGCCTAAGGTGTGGGATCGAGCACGCCAGAGCCGACCGGCTCGAGGGCGTCGCCTGCGGTGTCGGGTGCCGGCTGGAGGTAGGTCTGTGCGAAAAAGGCGTACATGTCGCGGGCGTTGCAGACCTGGCTCAGGTCCCACCCCAGGTGTGGGGGGTGGAGCATGAACGGATAGTCCTGCGGGCCACCCAACCCGCCGTGAGAGGCCCACTGGTCTTCGAAGCAGACGACAGTGCTCGACTCGGGGTCATAGCGGCCCAAGAGGATGAGGTCGCCGCTGTGGGGGTAGCCGGCGGCCGTGGCCAGCTCGCGAAGGGCGTGCTCAGGCTCGGGCAGGCACTGCAGGGGATTGGCCCCCTCGGCCGACACGATCTGGCCGTCCTGCAGGGTGAGCGTGCCATCTCGTGAGAACAGGTGCACATGTTCGCCCTCCATCCCGATCACCAGCCAGATGCCGGGATGGCTTGCCAGGGTGACCACGAGGTCGGGAAAGAGCGCCGTGATCTCGCTGATCTGCAGGCGGGCGGTGCTGACGTTAAAGTAGATGTGGGCCAGCGAGCCCGAGTTCTTGACGACGACGTCGCTGCGGCGGCCCAGGTCGAGGGGCGGCTCCTCGTCGCTGATGGTGGCGCGCTGTGTCACCAGTTCGCGGATGCGGCGGGCGGCGATGGCGACCGGCTCGGCCACCTGGCTCTCGAGGCCCAGCAGTTCCTGGATGAGATAGTGCGCCTGGAAGACCGACTGCTGCTCGTCGCCCGCGGGCTCCTGCAGGATCAGGCCGCCGCCCACGCAGCCGCGGATGAACTGGCCGAGCGTCTGGCCGTAGCGCCGCGAGAAAGGCTCGGAGGT
>ERZ795049.1316-NODE-1316-length-33296-cov-12.497338_pt1 | contig 33296 bp, 16 predicted proteins | sample MGYA00375133_ERZ795049 | MGnify/ENA primary metagenome ERZ795049 (study PRJEB30178, sample SAMN05720147) | activated sludge metagenome | isolation source: anaerobic digester from wastewater treatment plant | place: Japan | collected 2015-04-20 ... | reverse complement strand
TGTCTCCGGAGGCCACTTTTAGCTATTATAAAAGACCGGAATCCGTCCAGCTTAAAGATGCCTGCAGTGTCATCGAGGACAAGACCGGGCATATCTGGATCATATACGAAAACGGTGTAGCTCGGCTGATTAATGAAAAAAAACAGCTGGAGGTAACCATGATCAACGAAGATCCGGAAGAAGAGCTGATATTAATGGAAGCCACGGTCGTCAAAGGCACCAACGACTGCTTCTATTTAGGAACTCAAAGAGATATCCTTTCCTTTTATCCGGGTAAAATCAAAAAGAGCCGTTTCACCCCTCCGGTGTTTTTTTCAGGCATCACCTTCCATAAAAACGGGCAGACACTCCCTGTCGATCCGAATAAAGTCCTTGAACTGAACCCCGAACAAAGAAGTTTCAGCTTGTCCTTCTCTGCCCTGGATTTTAATGCTCCCAACCGGATTCAATATGCTTACCGTATGAATGGTTACGAGAAGGAATGGCATTATGTTGGCAATCAGCATCTCGCACAATACAATCTTCCCAAAGGATCCTATCAGTTTGTCGTTCGTTCCACCAACAGCGATAATGTCTGGACCGACAACGATACTTACTTGACGCTGAAAGTAGTGCCGACTTTCTGGGAAAGCGGCTGGGCCAAATTACTTTGGGTGCTGCTCATAAGCATTTTCTGCCTTATTCTAATCGGTTACCTGCTGGCCCGCAATAGCATCAGGATGGAGCGAAACCTGGCCGAAATCCGTATGAAGGATTTCACCGACACCATCCATGAACTTCGTACTCCTTTGTCCCTGATTAAAGGACTCATTGAAGACCTGATCCAACGAAATCAGTACTTACCCGACCCTGCCAAAAAGACGCTCAACCTAGTCCATAACAACACCGAGCGAATGAACCTGCTTATCAACCAACTACTCGACCTGAAAAAAATCCAATTGGACAAAATGCGTCTGCTGCTTGAGGAAATGGATGTCCCGTCCACCCTTTACTTCCTGATTCAGCCATTTCGCATGATAGCCGATAAGAGAAATATTCAGCTTGGGTTTTTCATCGAAGAGGATGCCAAGGACTGCCGCATTTGGGCAGACAAAGACAAGTTCGGCAAAATCATCACCAACCTGTTGTCCAATGCCTTTAAGTACAGTCCCGATGGACGGACTATCGGTGTCTCTGTCTCCCAGGAAGCAGATTTCGTCTCCATCAAGGTGACCGACCAGGGTATAGGCATTCCTGCCGAAAAAATTGACACGATATTCAAGCGATACGAAACCTTGGACAGCCATAGTCCCTACGGAGAGTCCACGGGGCTTGGATTGTTCATCGTTCAGGAACTTGTCAAGATGCATCATGGTCAGATTCTGGTCGAAAGCAAGGAAGGTATGGGCAGCACCTTTGACGTGCGCTTCCTCAAAGGCCGCAATCATTTTGAAAAAGACAATTATGCCGAAGTATCTGCCTCCGTATCAACTCCCTTGGAGAAAAGGGAATCTCCGTTGACCAAAACCTACAGCGAAGCAGCCGATGGAGGAGCTTCCTATGTAACAAAGAAACAACCGGGAAGCAACACAGAAGCACCAGCAGAAGAAATTGGCGATAGAGACTCCATCCTTATTGTGGATGATAATAATGAAATGCGTTCCTTCCTCTCCTCTCTTCTGAAGGAGGAGTATAATGTCACCTGTGCGGTCAACGGGAAAGAAGGCTTGCAAAAGGCTATCGCTCTGATACCTGACTTAATTATCAGCGATGTCATTATGCCTGAGCTCGACGGTGTGCAAATGCTGAACTTTCTTAGAAAAAACCCGGAGACACAGCGAATACCCGTTATATTGCTGACTGCTGAAGCAAGTATAGAAGATGCCATCTCCAATTTGGCTGCCGGAGCCGATGACTACCTGGCCAAGCCCTTCAGTCCCGGTTATCTGAAGGTCTTGATTCACAACCGGCTGCTCAAGCGAAGAGAAATCATGGAGTTTTACCTGAAAGGGAATAGCGATTCCACCGAGGAATCGGCATACAATGTCACTGAATCGGAACGGGAATTCATTCGCCAAGTGGAAAAACACATAGAAGAGAATTTGGACAATACCTCTCTGACCGTTGAAGATCTGGCCAAAAAAATGTGTGTCAGTCACAGTGTTTTATATCGACGCATTAAGACCATCTTCGGCATGACCCCTGTTACTTTTATCAGCTATATCCGCATTAACCACGCCATTGAACTCCTTAAAACGACTGAGAAGTCTGTCAGTGAGATTTCCGATGCTTGTGGTTTCAGCAGTCCCGCCTACTTCAGCTATTGCTTCAGGAAGCAGACGGGTGCTTCTCCAACACAGTATAGATAGGGGCCTTACAAAATCTTATTTTCGAGATTTCGTCTGACGAATTTTTGAAAGAGGTTGATTATTTTTTGAAAACTAAAGAAAAATAGTCAAAAGCTGTCTGATCGTGGGGGATATACCTTTACCAAAAAAATAACCCTATGATTCGACACATTCCTTTATTCAAGGCTAAATTGTTGTCTTTCACGATTTTGCTGTTAGGTTGCTGGGCTTGCGACGACGGCTATTTCATGGACGACCGGACTCCTGAGTGGCTGGGAGGAAGCATCTACGACTATCTGAAAGAAAACAACTACAACTACTACGTCCGCATGATAGACACACTCAACTATCGGGAGGTGTTGAGCAAGACGGGAAGCAAGACGCTGTTTGTGGTGGACGATGAGGCTTTTGAACGTTTTTTTGCCGATCCGAACAATGAGTTTGGAGCCGGAAAATTCAGCGATCTGACTTTGGCTCAAATCAAAACGATAATCTACTCGACGATGATCAACAACCCCCAACTTATCGAACTGATGGCCAATGTTGAAGGTCCGGGAGTGGGGAGGAGGCTGAGAAGGACAACTTCTCTATCGGTCGTCGACACGATTCCGTTTCTTACTTCAGAGCAACTTCCAAACACGCCATACTGGAGTCGTTTCAAAGAAAGGGGAGGTATCCGGATGGCCATGGACGACTCTAAAACGCCCATGGTGCACCTACTGCCGCAGTACATGCAATACCAGAAAATCACCAAAAACGACTTCAAATTGCTGACCAATTTGGATTCGATGCTCGAAGATGGTGCCTATGTCAACGGGAAGCTGGTGGTCGAACGCGACATCACCTGCCTCAATGGCTATGTGCACCGGCTGGAAGATCTGGCTCTGCCGCTGAAGAATATGGCGGAGATTATCCGGCAAAACCCTGATACCCGTTTATTCAGCAGCTTTATAGAAAGATTCTCTGCTCCTTACTACTCCAGTTCGCTCAGCAGCGAGTATCAGCGCCTCTATGGTTCCGACGATTCGGTCTTTGTAAAAAGGTATTTTGCCAACTATTCTCCTGTGAGCGATGGTTTGCTGACAGATCCTGACGGGGAAATTGTCACAGGATCACTCAGTTACGACATTGGCTGGAATCTGTACCACCCCAATGGCTACGCTTTTACCGAAGACATGGGAGCCATATTTGTCCCGACAGATGCCGCAGTTAGACAATATTTTCAGACAGGGGGAAAGTTTCTGATTGAACGCTATGGAAGTCTGGATTCCATTCCACTTAAACTGCTGAGCAAACTCATCAACAACCACATGAAAAGCTCTTTCATCGGTTCCGTTCCCAGCCGGTTTTCTTCTGTGATGAATGATGCACAGATTGAAATGGGAGTGACCGAAGGGGATATCAACAAGGTCTTTTTCGGGAGCAACGGGGTGGTTTATGTGATGAACCGCATCTATCCTCCTGTTTCCTATGTGGCCGTTTCTGCCCCGACCTTGGTCAATGAAAACATGAAAATACTCAACTGGGCAATCGAACAATTGCAGTTCTATGCATACCTGCTTTCCATGGATGCCTACTTTAGTTTTATCATCCCCACAGATAATGCGCTGAAGTGTTATGTCGATCCCGTCTCCCTGGGACGCTCCACCGGAGCAGAGTGCTTCCGTTTCTCCTTCAACGACAAGACACAGCAAGTTGAAGCAACCGTGTTCAGTTACGACATAGATACTCAAGCCGTCGGCGATTCTTTGCGTCAGGCCAGCCCGGCCGAGATACTGAATCGTCTTGAAGATATGCTGGACTACCACACCATTGTCGGCGACATCGAGGACGGGAAACGGTATTATCAGACCAAAGGGGGCGGCACTATCCGTGTAAGCGGGCTGGGAGAGGGCATGAACATCGAAGGCGGCCGTCAGATAGAAAGCGGCAGCACGACAATCGTGACGGCGGTATATGACCAGACGAACGAAGGAAATGGCAAGGCTTACAGAATTGAAAACAGTCCGCTGCTTTCTCCATTTAAATCCGTATACAGGGTGTTGCAGGAACACCCGGAATTCAGTTCTTTCTATAATCTGCTGGCTCCCGATGATTCGACCGGCTATATCGAAGATGCCGGTTTCAATATCTTCGGAAACGATCCCACGCAATATGGTCTCGACCTGAACATTACTTTTTTCAAGCCTTTCCATTATACCATTTATGTTCCCACTAACGCTGCCGTTGACAGGGCCATTGCCAACGGGCTGCCTACCTGGGAAGATGTGCTGGCAGAAGGCGACTCCCTGTTGAGAGATGCCAAGGCACGCACCCTTACGCGCTTCCTTAGGTATCATTTCCAAGATAATTCGGTTTTCCTCGACGGATCGAGTAATACCGGGCGCTATGAAACAGCCGCTTTCAATCCCGCCACCGGACGTTTTTTCAAGTTTTATCTGGAACGGGGAAACGGCATTACACTGACTGACAACACCAACCGACAGGTCCGCGTAAAAACAGACAATGCACAACTGTACAACATTATGGCCAGGGACTACCGGCTAAACGGCACCGATTTGGACAAAGTCTCTCAGATCTCCTCCTCCGCATGGGCCGTCATACATCAGATCGACGATGTGCTGCTTTACGGCGATGAGATTCGGTATGTTTTGGGCGAATAAAACAAATGCATAAATGACTATGACTTGCGATATGGCTTATAAAAGATTACTCTGTCTGCTATTGTTGTTACTGTTGACCCGGGTCGTGTATTCACAGGAGAACACCATCGTTACCGGTAAGGTGTATGATGAGCAGGAACCGCTCATGATGGTCAACGTACTGGAGACGGACAATAACGAGCGTATTGTCTCCGCCACTACGACTGATATCAACGGGCAGTTCTCCCTAAAAATAAAGAACGTGCAAAACAACATAAGAGTGTCGTATCTGGGATACGAGACCAGAACATTAGCTATCGGAGACAGAAGATATTTTGATATTCAGATGACCATGGACAACACCCTGCTTTCTGAAGCCGTCGTTACCGGTACAAAATCCGAAAGCTTCGGAGGTCTGACCATTCCCGACAGGGAAGTTTCCTCTTCTGTTTTTGTCATCAACGCCAAAGAATTTGAAGGCCTGGCCATTTCGTCCATCGATGAAGCATTGCAAGGAAGAATTTCCGGCCTGGACATCGTCTTCAACTCCGGTGACCTGGGTGCGGGCACTTCTATGAGACTGCGTGGCGTTTCCTCAATTAATATGAGCAGCCAGCCATTGATTGTCGTCGATAACGAAATCTGGCAGAGCAGCGAAAAATACGATGTGAGCGGCGCCACCTCCGAACAGTTTGCCGATTTGCTGGCCATCAACCCCGAAGACATCGAAAACATCAAGGTGCTCAAGGATGCAGCCGCCACCGCCATCTGGGGGTCTCAAGGGGCTAATGGTGTCATCATGATTACCACTAAACGCGGATCTAAAGGTCCGGTGGTCATCAATTATTCCCTGCGCATGAACGGCAGTTTTCAGCCTAATGGTTACAACATGCTGAATGGCGATGAATATACCATGTTCTTGAAGGAGAGTCATTACAATCCTACTCAAACCGATGCTGTTGGGGATATCGTTGAGCTTAATTACGATCCGAATTTCTCCGAATACGAACAGTTCAATAACAATACAGACTGGATCAAAGCCGTCAAGCAGTTGGGTCTGAAGACTCAGAACTTTCTCTCCTTCTCCGGTGGCGGCGACAAGGCGGCTATGCGAATGTCGGTCGGATACGACACCGAGACGGGCAGTATCATCGGACAGCAGCTCGACCGACTGACGCTAAGAATGAACCTCGACTACCAAGTATCTTCCCGCATCAAGTTCTCATCGAACATGTCCTTTTCCTATAACGACAACAAACGTAACTCAGATGCGCTGCTGAGTCTGGCTTACAAGAAGATGCCCAATCTGGCCATCTACACTCAGGATATTTACGGCAATGATACCGACGAATTCTACAAAGTGAGGAGCGATATCTCGCCTGCTCTTTCCGACCAGTTGACAGTCAATCCGTTGGCCAGTGCGGCCTATGCCAAGAACGAACAGAAATCCTACAATATTGCGCCACAGTTCAATATCAGCTACGATCTGCTGGGAACCCATCAGGATGAAACAAGGCTACAGTATCTGGGGGCCGTTTCCATAGGCATCTCCTCCAGTAATACGGAAAGCTATTATCCGGCCATTCTTAAATCGGTAGAATGGAACGAAGGTGTCAACACATCCTCCTTAAGCCAGAGCAGGGACATTGGCTTTACGACTCGTCATCAACTGATCTTGACACCGCATTTTTCAAATCCTGACCACTCTTTTAGCTCCCTTGCCAGAATCGAGATCATGACCTCGACCGGTAGCTCGCAAGGGACTTCTTCCTATGGTGGCCCCAGCGGCATCGAGAGTTCGACCGTGGATAGTTATATCAGCGGGATGTCTTCTTCCAGTGGAGAGAGCCGCAACGTCAATGCCACCTGGTCGGGTCACTATTCTTACAAATCGAAATACTCGGTCAGTACGAGTGTGCGCGGCGATGCTTCTACTAAATTCGGAACGGCACATAAATGGATGGTCTTTCCCGCCTTGTCGGGACGTTGGAATATCATCGATGAACCTTGGATGGAAAACACTTACAGCTGGCTGAGTATGTTGTCTATTCGCCCAGGCTGGGGTAAGACGGGCAAAGCTCCCAGCGGTGAATATCTGCACTACTCGGTCTATTCGTCCGAAGGATCTTATCTGGAATCTCAAGGCATGAGGCCCAAAAATATTCGCCTGACCGACCTGCGTTGCGAAACAACCACGACTTACAATCTGGGGACAGATCTCGGGTTTCTCGACGATCGCATTACGGCAGAAATAGACCTTTATTCCCAACAGAAAAAAGATCTTTTGATGAGATCGCAGATAATACCATCTTCCACCGGTTATACCTCATTGGCCTGGAAAAACATCGGCAGCATGCAGAATCGGGGCTGGGATTTCAATATCAACGCCAACAGGCTGATCAAAGTCGGGAAATTCTCAATGGATGCCAATGCTGTATTAGGCAACAACTACAACTCCATCATCGAGATGGACGAGAATGTGCTCAGGACACTTAATCCGGAATACAGCTATAAGAACGGTGATTACCTGACACGCGTCCAGATTAACAATGCTTTCGGATCAATCTACGGATTCCGTCATAAAGGCGTCTATGCCTACAGTAACTACATAGAAGGTGTTCAAGAGAATGCTCCTGTTGCTCGCGATGAAGAAGGGAATGTCATACGTGACAACAAGGGCAATACCGTCCACATGTATTTTGCCTACGGCACTTCCTCTCAATACAGGTTCCAAGGAGGAGATGTCATCTACGAAGATGTCAATCACGATGGGAATATCAACGAGCTCGACATCGTATATCTGGGTAATTCCAACCCCATTCTGACGGGCGGTTTCGGTTTTAAGTTCCACTATGGACAACTTCATATCAACAGCCAGTTCAATTATCGTTTTGGGAACAAGATTGTCAACAGAGCCCGTATGACGGCCGAAAACATGTATTCTCATGCCAATCAGCTCAAATCTGTCAACTGGCGCTGGCGCAAAGAGGGCGACGGAGCTAATGGAGAAGCCGTCATGCCGCGAGCCCTGTACCAAACCGGCTACAATTGGCTGGCTTCCGACTATTACGTAGAAAGGGGCGACTTCCTGCGCCTGAATTATCTACAGATCTCTTACAATATGCCTCGAGAAATCGCCGGTTTGGTTGCGGCAAAGAAAGTCACTGTTTCTGCCACCATGAACAATCTGTTCTGTTTGACTAAATACACGGGATTGGATCCGGAAGTCGGTTACGGCTCCTGGGGTATCAGCGCAGATGGCAATCAGACACCGAGAGCCAAGTCTTTCACTTTCAATATGAATATCACTTTCTAACCAACTCGTCATGAAAAAAATACAGCCCTTTCTTCTGTCTCTTGCCATACTCCTGGGAGTAGTGTCCTGTCAAGATTTTCTGACATTGGAACCCTTGAACGATGTTGTCCTGGAAAATTTTTGGAAGGAAAAAGGGGATATAGAAAGTGTCGTCACTTCCTGTTACTACAATCTACAGAGCAGCTCCGTCATCAAAAGTTTGTTTGTCTGGGGAGAACTTCGCTCGGACAACATAATTGCCGGCATGAGTATAGGGACAACCGAGCAGGATATACTGGAAGCCAATATCCTTCCGGAAAACACCTATGCCTCGTGGAGTCCTTTCTACAATGTTATCAATCTCTGCAATACCGTCATTTACTATGCTCCGGGGGTACAACAATACGACCAGACCCTTACCAATTCGGAATTGAACTCCTATATAGCCGAAATGAAAGCACTCCGTGCTCTCTGTTATTTCTATCTGGTCCGCACATTTCACGAGCTCCCCTTGGTGCTCGATGCCACTATCGGTGACGATGTTGACTTCGAAGTGGCTCCCTCCTCACAGGAGGAAGTCATTAATCAGATTATCAGGGATCTGGAAGAGGCAGAGCCGGACATCCGTGAAATCTATGCCAAGGAGGTTTATAACAAGGGTCGGATTACCCGGCTGGCCGTGCAGTCTATTCTGGCAGATGCCTACCTATGGAAAGGGGATTATGCAAAATGCATAGAATACTGCCAGAAAGTTATCGACTACAAACAGCAGGAATTCGATAAATATACATTGGACGACATTGTCCGCTTCAACGGATATCCGCTGATCCTTACAGATTACACGACAATACAGAATTATAACTACAACCGCATTTTCGGCGTGGGTAATTCTTTCGAAAGCATTTTCGAACTTCAGTTCAGTGAGTCCTTCGGACAATCGAACTCCCTGCCGTCAAGCTATTTTGGGACTTCCGGTAATCCTATCGGGCCGCTCTCCGCACCCGGCAACATCGGTATGTCCGGTCAGGACGTGTTGTTTGTCCCTTCCGATGTGAGAAGAGTACAAAGCCTCAATATCGGGGCCTCCGCCTCTCTGTATCCTATCTCGAAATATGCCGCTACGGCTGTTTCTGTTCTGGCCACCGGCAACTCTTACAGTTATCGTAGAACCAACTACGCCAACTGGATTTTCTATCGGTTGACGGATATCATGCTGATGAAGGCTGAAGCCCTGACGCTTAAAGACAATGCCGGGACCAACGAATTGCAAGAGGCCTTCCAACTGGTCAGTGCCGTTTACAACCGGTCCAATCCGGGAATAGGGCAAGACACGCTGGTTTACGGAACCTATGCCAGTGTCGAAAAAATGGAAGATCTCGTCCGAAAAGAAAGACAGCGTGAACTGCTGTTCGAAGGAAAAAGATGGTACGATTTGGTGAGGATGTGCCGAAGAGACGGCAACAACAACCGGATGCTTGACCTGGTCATCCCGAAATACACGGAAAACCAGAATGCCATCCGCAGTAAAATGACCTCTCCCTATGCTCTTTATTTCCCTATTGCAGCATCCGAACTGAAGGTAAACAAGAAACTAAAACAGAATCCCATCTACAACACGGGAGAAATATCACATCGTAACTAAAACACACAAAGATAATGATGAAAAGAATCTTTCATATCATACTATGCTTGTCGACGTTGGCCTGTCTGTCTTCCTGTTCCGACCAATGGAACAGTCACTACGACAGAGAAGGGACCTTTGCGGAAGACAATCTCTGGCAGTACATCAACAACCGGTCGGAGCTGCAGAAGTTTGCTCGTATCCTTCAGCTAACAGGCTACGATAAGGTGTTGTCGTCCGATCAGATGTTTACCGTATGGGCTCCCGTGGACGAAAGTTTTCAGGTGGACGACATGAGTTCTGAACGCCTGTTGAATGAATTCGTCATGAACCATGTTTGCCGTTCAGCACAGATTGTTCCCGACAATGCCGATTCGACCTTTGTACGCAACATTCAGGTGATGAATGGAAAGAGAATCGTTTTCAGCGCCGATCAAGAGCATAAGGTCACCTTTGGCTCAGTGATATTGCAAAACAGCAACCTCTTGTGTCGCAACGGTATTCTGCATACAATCAACGGTAAGGAAGACTTCTTCGACAACATTTGGGAATATCTTCCCAAGGATTCCAATCTGACGCAGATCAGCGAGTACCTGCATTCCTTCGACACCACCTATTTCGATATTGATGCCAGCACGGAAGGAGGCATTGTTGACGGTGAGATCTATTATGTCGACTCGGTTATCTACAACGACAACCCAATGCTGAACCGCCTGGGCCGTCTCGACGACGAAAAGAGCGACTACTTGTTTCTCGCACCCACGAACACCGCGTGGGAGGAAGCCTACGAGCGGATTTCCCCCTATTTTAACTATGGTGCGATTGAGCAGGCTTCCTACTATCAGGACTATTATACCAAGGAAGCCCTGGTGGCCAATACTGTTTTCTGGGGATACAAAAAACAGACTTCTCCTTCGGACTCTCTCCTCAGCACCCTGGGTCGTACCTTCTACGATCCGGCCCGTCTGATGAGGAATACCACTGAAAAGCGGATGAGTAACGGCTATATCTATATAACCGACACGCTGCATATTCTGCCTGAAGAATCCTGGTTCCTGCCCATCAAAATAGAGGCCGAAAACTCGGGACTGCGGGAATCACAATACTGCAGCGTCGAAAACAGGGATGCCAAAAATGCCAGTATCAAAGTATCCGGAGGAACCTATGTGGAAGTTTCCCCTACCAGTACCTCCAATCCGACTTTGACCTATACCGTGAGAGGGACACTGTCTGCGAGCTACGATATTTATTGTGTCTTTGTACCCCAGCGAATTGCCAATCCCAATCTCAAGCGAGTGCTTCCGACTAAAGTCCGATTCCAGATGTCCTATCTCAATGCCGTCGGAAAAATCGCTTCCATCAACTTGGGCAATGCAACGGTTGATACAGAAAAAATGGACACTATTCTCGTTCGTAAGAATTTCAAATTCCCGACAGCCAACTACGGATTAGTCAACGAGAACGTCCAGTTCAAGATAATTAATAATGTCAGCAACAGAGAAACGGCAATGTTTAACCGAAAAATGTTCATAGACTGTATTTATTTCCAACCCGTCGAATAATCATTGACCTATGAGTTATAACAGAATCTTCTTATGTCTTATCTTCTGCTTGTTCATGTGTTCCATACAGAATGCAGGGGCACAGGATCAATATTCGTTTAAGAGAATAAACGGTAAGGTGGTTGATGCTGCCACGGGCCAGCCTATGCTTGGTGTGCGCATACAGGCGTACGAGCAAACCAGATACACAACACTCAGCGACACGGCTGGTTATTTTGACATAGAGGTACCTGCCGGTTGCTCTGCGTTGACGGTGACCGCCAGCGGTTATAACCACTTGAATATTGCCATTCAGGGGAGAGCTCTTCCTTTGGTTGTCTCTCTCTACGAAAACGTCTTTCAGTCGGATTACGACGATGTATCCAGATTCATCAATGTCTCTTCCCTGAAAAACTTGGAACATAACCGGTCAATAAGCATTGACGATGAGATCGAACTGAAAAGTTCCCTGCGCAGTATCCATCGTTCGGGTACCCCTGGGATGGGAGCAGCTATGTTCATCAACGGATTTCACTCATTGCACAATTCTTCAATGCCTCTGATAGTGATTGATGGTCAAATTGTTGACAATCAAGACATTAGAACCCCTCTGCACGACGGATATTATAATAATGTACTCTCGGCCATAGATGTCAATGATATAGAAAAAGTAACAATTCTAAACAACGGGACGGCTCTTTATGGTGCTAAGGGAGGAAACGGAGTCATTCTCATTGAGACCAAGAGAGCTCAGGATATGGTGACTCGTATCGATGTGAACGTGGCTTATGCCTTGGACATGCCGGCCGATAATTTGCCGATGATGAATGCCTCCAATTTCAGGCTGTATGCCAGCGATCTGCTGGGACGTAGTTTCGGTAGCACGGAACAATTTCTGTTTCTGGATGACGACGAAAGGAAGCTCACTTATAAAAAATACCATAACGACACAGACTGGTCTCGGTTCATCTACCGGTCGGGCTTGTCCCAGAAATACGGGATCAGCGTCCGTGGCGGCGACGAAGTGGCCATGTACAATCTATCTCTGGGTTATACCGATAGTGAAAGCATTCTTGAAGCCAATGACTTCTCTCGTCTGAACATCCGCTTCAACACGGACGTCAACTTGGTCAAGGACCTGTATATTCGTCTGAATGTCGCTTATAGCAATACTAAGCGTCAGTTGTTTGACGACGGGGCACCGGAAGACTACACCTCCGGAACCATTCTTTCCACCGGGTTCCTATCCATGATCAAGGCTCCCATCCTCTGGCCGTATAAATACGATATGTTTGGTAATGCCACGACTCTGCTCGAAGATGCCGACGACTACGGCATCGTTCTCGGCAACAACAACTCATTCTCCAACCCTCTGGCCATAACGCAGTATGGAGCCGCAGTCAACAAGAACTACCAGCAGTATGACCTGTTTTCAATGGCGTTGGCTCCTAAGTACCAAATCAACCGGAACTTGTCGGTACAAAGTAATATTGCCTTCTTCTTCACGGACGAATCAGAAAAATACTTTAGTCCTATGACCGGAACAACCTCCTTCTATCTGGAAGGAAAGGGAATAACCAATAATCAGGCTAAATCGCAATTCATCCGTGGCAAGAATATTTCCATAGACACGCATTTAGACTGGAATAAAAACAATCTTGTACACAAATATCTGCTCAAGGCCGGTGTGAGGTATTTGGACAACGGATATAAGTCCAACACCATTTCCGGATATAATACAGGCAATGACAAAATGCCTAACATAACCGGTTCTCTACAGTTCCGGGAAGTAAGCGGCGAAGACGACAGCTGGAGGAATTTGGCCTACTATGCCTCCGGACAGTGGAGCGTGGCAGACAAGTACTATCTCCAAGCTACGGGTTGCCTTGAATCGTCTTCCCGTTTCGGTCAGGACGGGGACAAGGGCATCGGTCTCTTCGGTGTCCGTTGGGGAATTTTCCCCTCTTTGCAGGCAGGCTGGATAATAAGTTCCGAGCCGTTCATGAAGGATCTTAGCTTCATCAACCAGCTCAAATGGACAGCCGGAATCGACTATTCCGGAAACGACAACATGGACAATTACGCTTCGCATCCTTACTTTCAGTCCGTCAAGTTCCTGGGCAACGCCACAGGTATTCAGCTGGCGAATATTGGGAATTCCTCCATTTCCTGGGAAGAGACCCGGCGCATTCACACCGGTTTGGATTTTATTGTGCTGAACAACCGACTTCATCTGAATGTTGACCTGTACGATGATTATATCGACAATCTGTTGACTCTTAAATATTTGAAGCTTATCTCAGGGCAAGAAAAATATTGGAGCAACGACGGTGCCATGCGCAATCGCGGCGTTGATTTCTCTCTTTACGCCAAACTGATTAATAGAAAGCTTCTGAAATGGGACTTTGGATTCAGTGTAAATCACTACAAGAATTGTATTGAAAAACTGCCCGACAACCGGCCTTTTGTCACAACTCTCTACGGTGCCGATATCCTGACCGAAGTCCATCAGCCGGCCGGACTGTTCTATGGTTATCGTACTGAGGGTGTTTTCTCCACCACGACTCAGGCGCTGGGAAGCGGATTGAAGCAACGATCTTTCTCAACGGGTATTGAAGAGCCCTTCCAGGCCGGTGACATGATTTTTGTCGATAAAAACAAAGATTACCTAATCGATAATTCCGATTGTTTTGTCATCGGCGACCCCAACCCTCTTCTATACGGCAATCTCCAAACACGGCTAACCTATCGTCGTTGGTCGTTGCAGGCGAATTTCAAGTACTCCTACGGTAACGATATCTACAATTATCTGCGCAGACAACTGGAAAGCGGCAGCATGATTTTCAATCAAACCGTCGCCCTGCAGCGCCGATGGGTTGCCGAAGGGCAGGTGACCGATATCCCCCGTGTTGCTTATGGCGACCCTTCGGGTAACTCGCGCTTCAGCGACCGATGGATAGAGGATGGCTCCTACCTGAAGCTCAAACGCTTGACTCTTTCCTTCGATTTGCCTCTGAACAGGGAGTTCATTCAAGGCATTAATCTCTACGCCAGTGTCGAAAATCTTTTCACATTGACGTCCTACCTGGGAAGAGATCCCGAGAACTCCATGAACAATAACGTTCTTTACCAGGGTATAGACCGAGGATTGAGCGTATGCGGCAAAGGTTTTGTTTTTGGTACTAAAATCCGTCTATAACGATGAAACATATGAGAAACTGTTATTCCTTGCTTGGCCTGTTGATGACAGGATGGATGCTCTTTTCATTCGGCTCCTGTGAGAATTTTTTCATCTCAGATTCAAACCGGCTGATGTACGACAAGTCTTACGGCAATATGGCCCGGACAGATTCTGTCTATTCCCTGCTGGGGATTTTAACCAAGATGCAAAAAGTGGCCGACAGATATGTACTGTTAGGAGAATTACGGGGAGATTTGGTGGTCCCGAACGACCATACCTCCGGAGACCTGCGGGATCTCGCCCTTTTCAGCGCGACCCCGGACAATTGCTACAACCGGATAAGAGACTATTACGACATCGTCAATGGTTGTAACTGCTATCTGGCCTACCTTGACACCACGGGGCAGCGGTACATGAAAGAATATGCGGCCGCGAAAGCCATTCGGGCCTGGACCTATCTCCAGATTGAACTGAACTATGGCAGGGCAAGCTACTTTACACAACCGGTGCTGACAGTAGAAGACAACAACCGCGACTACCCGGTGCTTACAATCGATGAAATCTGTCCCCTGCTCATCGCCGACCTGGAACCGCTGGTTGACTTTGATCGTCCCGATTTAGGAGAAATACTGACACTGAGCAGTGAGTACTTCTTTGTTCCGGTCAGAGTCATTCTGGCCGATCTCTACCTTTGGAACGGAGATTATAGCAAGGCTGCCGAAACTTATTACGACTATATTTTTCTTAATCAGGCTGTCCTGAATCCTTCCTATCGGATTTACCACAACGATGCGTCCTACTCATCTGTCAGAGATGGTTGGTCGGTTTCCTGGTCTTCTGTTTTACCCGATGAAACCATCTGTTTTGTTCCCATGGCCACCGATCCGTCAGACGGCAGATGTTCGGACCTCGACTCCATTTTTTCAGGCGGACTGAATGGCCGGTATCAGGTGGAGGCTTCGGACAGTTACATTCAGACCAACTTACAGCAGTCTTATTATCTGGATGCTGCCGGCGAATACACCAACGGGGACTTACGACTCCGTTCTTCGGTGGCCGGTGTCTGGAACCGGAACACAATGATGGATACGATGAATATACGCAAGAACAGTCCGCTGCAATCCTCTGCCTCTGCCAACACCGTTATGCTCTATCGCTTGCCGCATATCTACCTGAGATTTGCGGAGGCCTGCAATCAGGCCGGATATTCCTCGCTGGCCTTTACCGTGCTGAAATACGGACTGACTCAGGATAACATCATCAAATATGTAGCACCCTCAGAGCGTCAGACAGGAGCCCGTTTCTTAAACTTCGATCATGACGCATTTCTGAGCAATGGCGCCGTTCATGCCAGGGGGAGCGGCGATACGGATTGCAGTCAGCGCTACTCTTTGACCGTAGGCGACAGTGTATGGGTATATGACAGCGACAACGATGTCTATAACTATGTGGCAGCTTCACCCGAGTACAAGGCGGCCGTGAAGGATAGTCTCGATAACTTGATACTGGAAGAAATGGCCTTGGAAACCGCCTTCGAAGGAAACCGTTTCCAAGATCTGATCCGATTCGCTCGTCGACGCAACGACAACAGTTTCTTGGCTACGAAGGTAGCCTCCAGAGGTTCCGAATTTAACGAAAATCTCTACCGGTTGCTGTTGGACGAAAAGAACTGGTACCTGTCTCAACAATAAAAACAAAAAAAATGATTAGAAGAAAGCATCGGATATTTTGGGCCGTCCTTTGTATGGCCTGTTTATCATCCTGCCTTGAAAAGCTGGACGACGAATACCTCTATACCTTTACCGGCGAAACCGTCATGGATTATCTGAAAAACCGGCCCGAAACTTACAGTAGTTTTAGTCGGATATTGGTGCGTGCCAATGTGAGCAGTTTGCTGGCCACCCGCGGCAGCTATACCTGCTTTGCCCCAACCAACGAGGCCTTCGATGACTATTTCAGACAAATGGGGATAGCCGGGCCGGATGCACTGACAGACGAAGAAGCCCAAAAATTGGTCTACGGACACCTTCTGTCCAGGTCCTATCTCACCACCGACCTGAGCGAAGGTGCGATTCCCGTGGCAAACATGAACGATCGTTATCTGATGGTCTCCTTTCAAACAATCAACGACACCACCCTTGCGGTCCTTATCAACAAGAAGAGCCAAATCATACTGAAAGATGCCATTCAGGTTAACGGAGTAGTACATACCATGAATCAGGTGTTATCGCCTTCCAATTCACTCCTCCCTGATTTAATGGCCGAGAATCCGGAGATATCGATTTTCACCGAGGCACTGTTTTTAACAGGGTTGAGCGACTCTATTCGGCGGTATATGGATGAGGAATGGGAGCCGATGCCCTACATCAAGCAAAAAAAGAGCTATAGGACACGGGCCCGGCAACCCGAAAAAAGGTATTACGGATACACCGCCCTGGTGGAACCCGACGAAGTCTACAAGGCAAATCAGATCAACAGCCTGGACGACCTGAAAGCCTATGCAAAAGCGGTAAACGACCGGATGTATCCCGATGACCATGGCCAGTATGACGAAGACTGGACCAACCCCCGGAATCCTTTGAATCGCTTCGTTTCCTACCACCTGCTCCCACGCACCATTTACTACAACAACTTCTACTGCCGGTTGGGGACTGTCAGCGGATGTGAAAGCTATGATTTCTTTGAAACGCTGAATCATACCCTCATTCGTACCTGCAATGCCAATGGTATCAGCATCAATCGCAGTTTTACCATGCCCGAAACCGGCATGCGTCACAACGGCATCAACGGCGTTAAAGTACAGCCCTGGCGCAGCGATACCTACGAACAGTCTGCCATCAACGGTATCTACCACTATATCAACGGTATCCTGGTCTATGACGAAACCGTGCGCGATGGGGTACTCAACGAAAGAATTCGTATTGATCTGGCCGGACTGTTGCCTGAAATGATGAACAATAATCTGCGTGCCGGCAATGACCGTCTTGCCCATACCGTCTTTGCTTTCGACGACAGCTATTTTGATGACTTATCGGCTTCTAAAGACACGCGTATTTTCTACCAGAGTGTCATGCTTGGTGAAGTCCACTATCAGCAAGATGCCTTTTTCTTTGAGGGTGTCTATGATGTCACTCTCCGTCTGCCGCCTGTACCGGAGGGCGTTTACGAAGTCAGGGTTGGGATTCGCGGAGTCAATCTCTACGGAATCGCCCAATTCTATGTTGATTCCCAGCCTTGCGGCATTCCTCTCGATCTGAGCGTCTATGGGCATCCTTGGGGCTGGCCGGCCTGGGACGACGGGCATATAAACTGGGAGGAAGATTATTACGTGGATCCAAGTGGAAACCTGATGTACCTCCCTGATGTAAGCGCCAGTCTGGACAAATCGTACCGGAACAAAGGTTTTATGAGAGGACCTGCGGGTGTCTGCATGTGGCCTAACCAAACGGTCAATCGCCAATTCCGGTGGTATCGCGCACAATACCGGAAAATTGTCGTCACCATGAATCTGACGGAAGGAGAATCCCATTACCTGAGAATCAAGTCGGTATTGGAGGATGACGATAAACAAGGAATGATTGACTATATAGAGCTCTGCCCGAAAAGTATCTACGATGCAGAAGGAGGGGAGGATATTTATTGATTTTTTATTTAACCATTTTAAAAACATTTATTATGAAAAAATTATTTACTTTTTTGTTGATTTCCATGTTGGCATTGTTGCCTGTATCCAAGGCACATGCCGTTATTATGGTAGATGAGGATTTTACCATCTACGACACCGGCTGTTTCGGCGACACAACAGCAGCAAAAGCATTTAGCTTTGATTCAGAGATAGTCTCATTTTTCAGAACGGATGGAGTATCTGTCAATCTCAATCTGAAATGGGGACGCGGCATCAACGATGTTGAAGCCTTGGGATATCCCGCGGGGTTCCCTTATGTTGCAGGTTCCAGCATTATCGGTGGTCTGCAAATTCGCGAAAACACCAAAGCTCCCTATTCGTATAAAACCGTTGAATGGGATGCGCTGGAAGGCGAGGCTGCTGCCGTTAAGACCGCCTATCGTTGGTTTTACAATCAGCCGAGCGACTCCTACAACCGTCCATCGGACTCGCTGATTATCCGTGTGCCGGCCGATATTGACTCCATTTTGATCGAAGGAGGCGGCTCCAACACCGGTTATGGAATCCTCGTATATGAGCTCGATGGAGGCTTTGACAACGGTCTCTACAACGCAGGCAACTACGGGCGGAACTTTAACCGCATCGGCTTCAAGCCGGTCAATTACGGAAATAAAGACTCTGTGGACATTGTTATTCTCGCTGTCCACAAAGACTGGTTCATTCCTAAGAAAAACACCGAATGGACCGACAAGGGTTCCTATCAGTTTGTCAACATCAAGATGTCCGAAGCAGACAATTACAACAAAGGCGAACGCTGGGGTTTGTTCAGCACTGCTTCGCTCAACCGCATCAAAGTCTTTGGAAAGATTCAGAGAACAGAAACGCCTGAATTCACCGGATTGCTCTCCGGTTGGACTTTTAAGTATATGCCGCTGGCCACCAATACCGGTACGCCCGATGTCAACGCACTGGCTCCGGACGATGGCTCCATGGTGGAAGCCATTGATAGATTAGCCAGCGACGAAGGTTCACTCCGCTCAATGTTGAGAGTTGCTCCGGGCATGGGCAATATGGAAATGGGTAAGGAATGTGGAAATGTACAGAATGTCAAGTTGTCCAACATCGGTTGTAACGACACTCTTTATTCATCCTGGGGGGATTATGACAAATACTTCCAACTGGAAATAAATACCACCGGTTACAGTGATATTAACCTGGATTTTAGCTTCAACCTGAGAGGATCGTCCGACAGTCTGGCCATTCTTTATACGACGGATAATAAAAATTACTCCCTGCTGACTAAAGTGGCCACTACCACTGAATTTGACGGTCTGGTAAATGTCTCTCTGCCGGTGCCTATTACCAACTGCTCTGCAGCACGAGTCCGTTTTGTCCCCGATCATACCGACGAAGTCAACGGCTATTCCCCCGATGGCGAACTAATCTTGGCCAATGTCATGGTAACCGCCAAGGAAGCAGCAAAAATCTTGTACATCCACCGCGACAGCAAGGCCGATGAAGTATTTCCTCTGTTCGCCGAATATGTTGCCACTTTGATAAAATCTACCGCCTACAGTGTCAACTCGGAATATTTACTGGCCGACAGCCTGACAGCAGACTCTCTGACTGTCATGGATAGAGTTGCACCCTATGATGCCATCGTCATGAGCAGTGCCGTTGAGGCAGTCAATTCCTTTACTCCGGTGATGAAATACGTAATTGGTCAAAAGCCCATCCTGAACATGTCCTACGAAGTCTATCAGGCTTGGAACTGGGCTGAGATCACCAGTGGCAATACCACTGAACCGGTCGAGAACAGTGTCGTCATCGCCGATGACTATCTGTCCCATCCCATCTTTGAAGGGCTTAACATGGAGAACGGCAAGGTGGTCATGTTTACCAAGCTGGATTCAATCGTGACACAAATCGACTCTGTCACTACCCAGAATGACTACTTCGGTGTACAGGGTTTCGTTCCTGCCACGGCTGTCTGTGGAGGCAAGATTCTGGCTTCCAGCGGCGACATGGCTGTCATTCACGAGATTGACACGAATCCCGCTGCCAAGTATATGATGATCGGTTTCTCGAAAAATAACCGGGCCAATTTGAGCGATGATGCCAAGAATATGATTATCAACGCAGCGAAATATCTCCTTGCCGGTGGCGAAGTGGCTGTCAATAAGATTGAAAAGGCCGAGTCTCTGCGTCTCTTCAGTCAAGGAGGAGAACTCTATATCCAATTGGAGAAGGCTTCCGATGTCAGGATATTCAACATTCATGGACAAAAAGTCCGCGAAATCAAGGGACATGAAGGATTGAATACCATCTCCCTGGCAGAAGGACTTTATATAGTAGGTGTCAATAACCAGTATCAGAAGGTTCTCGTTAGATAGGGAAGTTAGGTGTTGATTGTTGGTTATTCGGAGACCCTGTTCTGAAAGAAGTTTTCTTTTCAGAGTGGGGTCTCCACTTTTAATATAAGAGTCTTATTATCAATGATTCAAGAACGCCGGCGAAACCAGAGAGTGGTCTCTCGACCCTGTTTGCCGGCAGTTTTTCCAGGCGGGATTCTGCCGGATCTTGCAAGCTTTTACTTCCTTACGCCGATCAAATGCCTTTTCCCAGCGCTATGGGTTTAAAAGTGAAAATCAATATCTTCAGGTCCATTAGCAGGGATTGATTTTTCAGGTAAATCAGATCGTATTCCAGCCGTTCAATCATCTTTTCTACCGAATCGGCGTAGCCGTATTTTACCATGCCCAAAGAAGTAATACCGGGCTTAACTCTGTAAACCAGGTAGTATTGGGGAGCCTGATCCACTATGCGTTCCACGTAAAAACGCCTTTCGGGTCGTGGCCCTACCAGCGACATTTCTCCTTTGAGGACGTTCCAAAGCTGAGGCAGTTCATCCAAGCGGTATTTGCGCAAGAAACGGCCGAAAGGAGTAATACGCTCGTCGTTGAGCGAGGAGAGTAAGGGCCCTTCGGGTTCTGAATGGGCAAACATGGTCCTGAACTTTAAAATGGTAAACGGCTTCATTTCTTTTCCCAAACGTTCCTGTCGGTAGAGTATGGGGCCTGCAGATTCCAGGCGTATGCGCAAGGCCAGGAAGACAAAGAGGGGCGACAGCACCAGCAGGCCCAACACGGAAACCAGTATGTCGGTACTGCGTTTAAGGTTTTGTTCCCAAGGTTTTAACTGTACGGGGCTCAAATATTTCAATGGAACTCCCGGCAGAGAATAAAGAGTAATGTTGGAAAAAAGCAAGTCTTGCTTGTGGATAACAGACAAAATATCCAGATGATACACATAAAGCTGTTTGAGCAGGCCCTCGGTATAATCGCTGTCTTGCCGGTCTGTGGCCAGGATTAAAGCCTCGATACGTTGTTCTTTGATGATTTCTTTGAGCTGCTCTTTATCTCCCAGAATATTCTGTTCCGCGACATCCTTTTCTTCGCTGTTTACGCGAATGAAACCTTTCAGAAGATAGGCAGAACTGTTTTTGGTTTGCTGCATCTGGCGGCTCAGTTTGCCGGCCACTTTTCCGCTGCCTATAATCAGGACATTAATACCCACTTTCCCCTCGGCGTGTAAATTAAGCAGCCTGGACGTTTGTAAAAAACGGACAAACCAGGTGCAAAAAAAATGTATAAGAAACAAGCCGGCAAACACTCTGTAATAGAGTGTGTATTGTTCGGGGTAGTCGTTGATGATGACGGCAAAAAAGATAATCAGCGATCCGACCAGGGTACTGAAAAGGGTGCTCAATAAATCGGAGGTGTGGTTTTTCTGTCGCGGCTTGGCGTAATAACCGGAATAAAAGTAGACAATCAGCCAGAACAAAGGCATTCCTACACCCATCAAAATAGCCTTGGTATTTATTAAAAAATCCCCCAGGGTGTTGAAGTAAACAGTGGAACGAACTTCGTAAAAACGGTAAATATTAAACAGTTGCCAGGCTATCAGAGTGGCTATATAGTCCAACAAAGCATAGCGCAATATGTATTTTTTATCTTTTTCCATTCTGGTGTTTTATGCCCTATTTTTAGGGTCTTATTATTTTTATTTCTCCTTTGTTGCCCAAACTTATAATAGACGAAGGCTTGGCTTTGCCTGCGGGTTCATTTCGTCTGTAATCGACCACATAATCGACGGCCGAGATGATTTCTGCGGAGATATCCCTGAAAGAACCGGGAGCAGGTGTTCCCGAGATATTGGCCGAAGTAGATACGATGGCTTTGCGAAAAGACTGGCATAAACTCTGTGAAAATTGTTCCCGGGTGATTCTGATGGCTACGCTGCCGTCTTCGGCGATCAGGTTTGCAGCCAGGTTTTTGGCTCCCCGGTAAATAATGGTGAGCGGTTTGTCGGACAATTCTATCAGGTTCCATGCCAGCTCGGGAACTTCTTCAACGTATAAATTGAGTTTATAGGGATTGTCCAGAAGCACAATCATGGCTTTATTTTCGGCTCTTTTTTTGATGGCGTGGATTTTTTCGATTGCCTGCGGATTGCCGGCATCGCAACCCAGGCCCCAAACCGTATCGGTAGGATAGAGTATAACACCTCCCTGTTTCAGCACTTCTCCGGCTTTGTTAATTTCCTCCTGCAAACTCATGATTTTTGCGTTGTTTTAGTGTATAACGTTATGCACCACAAAGATAGTATCTAATTCTTGTTTATTGATTAAAATTCACATGGAATACAATCTGAATGACGGAATAAAAACGTATTTTTGTAAAACTTTTTTTGAAACTGCGGGGAGTGTTCTCTGTTCAGTTTTAAAAATTTCTGCGAGAACAAAAGAAAAAATAATATATTATCTAATGAGCAAATGGAATTTATTAACCTTAACCCCCGAACAAGAGACACAGAAAGAACAATTAGCTGAAGAACTCGGTATTAGCCCGATATTAGCAAAGTTGCTAATACTGAGAGGAATAAGCAGTTTTAGTGAAGCAAAAAAATTTTTTAGACCTCAACTGAGCGATTTGCACGACCCCTTCCTGATGAAGGATATGGACAAAGCTATTGCCAGGTTGAATTTGGCTATCGCTAACAAAGAAAAAATTCTTGTCTATGGGGATTACGATGTAGACGGGGCTACCGCAGTGGCCTTGGTTTATAAGTTTTTACGCCAATACAGTTTGAATATCGAATTTTACCTGCCCGATCGTTATGTAGAGGGTTACGGTATTTCCTATCAGGGAATCGATTATGCCTTTGAGCACCAAGTAAAACTGATTATTGTGTTGGATTGCGGCATTAAAGCCGTGGAAAAAGTGGCTTACGCCAAAGATAAAGGAATAGATATCATCATCTGTGACCATCACAAACCCGACGACGTCTTGCCCGATGCCGTAGCCGTACTGGATGCCAAACGTCCCGACTGCCAATACCCCTATAAGGAATTATCGGGTTGCGGTGTCGGTTTTAAGTTCATGCAAGCTTTTGCTCAAAATAACGGTATCCCTTTCGATCGCTTGTTGCCTTTACTCGATTTGGTGGTAGTAAGTATAGCCTCGGATATTGTTCCTATTACGGGCGAAAATCGTATTCTGGCCTTTCACGGTCTCAAACAGTTGAATACCAAACCTAGTGTGGGCTTAAAAGCTATTATTCAACTTTCCGGATTGGTAGGTAAAGAAATCACCATCAGCGATATTGTCTTTAAGATCGGCCCCAGGCTCAATGCTTCCGGTCGAATTCAGTCGGCCGGGGAAGCCGTCGAACTGTTGGTTACCAAAAATCTGCGTTTTGCCAAGGAGAAAAGCTTGCAAATTGACCAGTATAATCAAACCCGCAAAGACTTGGACAGGAACATTACCGAAGAAGCCAATGCGGCCCTTAAGGCCTGTACCAATCTGGACGACCGTAAAGGAATAGTGATCTATAACGAGGAATGGCACAAAGGAGTGATTGGCATTGTTGCCTCCAGGTTGTCGGAGGAATACTACCGTCCGGCCGTGGTTTTGACTCGTTCCGACGATTTGGCCACCGGTTCGGCTCGTTCCGTACCGGGTTTTGATATTTACAAAGCCATCGATTCCTGTCGTGATTTGCTGGAAAATTTTGGCGGGCATACCTATGCGGCGGGCTTATCCATGAAAATGGAGAAGGTGGAGGAGTTCACCCGCCGTTTTGAGCAATATGTGGCCGATACCATATCGTTGGAACAACTTACCCCTACCATCGATATTGATGCCGAAATAAAGTTCCAGGAAATTACGCCTAAATTTTTCAGGGTGCTCAAGCAATTCAACCCCTTTGGACCCGACAACAATAAGCCGGTCTTTTCTACCCGCAGGGTTTTTGATTACGGTACCAGCCGCTTGGTAGGCCGCGACCAGGAACATCTCAAGCTTGAACTGGTCGACAGTCATTCCGAAAACATAATGAATGGGATAGCCTTCGGTATGCACGCTCACAACGATCATGTCAAGTCGTTCAATCCTTTTGATATTTGTTATAACATCGAAGAAAACTATTACAACGGGAATTCTTCCATTCAGTTGCTTGTCAGGGATATCAAAGTTGTTGAAGATTAAGATTCCGTTTTTGTTCATTTGCCTTTCGAACTGTTGGGAGCTTCAGGCACCGGCGCAGCTAAATTCTCCGGATAATGACCATTTATCACGACATTCTGAAACAGTACTGGGGCTACGAGGATTTCAGGGAATTACAGCTCGAAATTATTGAGTCCGTTGCCGCCGGTAAGGACACCCTGGGTCTGATGCCCACCGGAGGCGGCAAGTCTCTTACTTTTCAGGTGCCTGCTCTTGCAATGGAAGGCATTTGTTTGGTTATCACTCCATTGATTGCCCTGATGCGCGATCAGGTGGAGAGGCTCAAGTCTATGGACATTCGCGCCGCCTGTTTGCACTCCGGAATGACCCGGCAGGAGATACAAATAGTGTTGGACAACTGCCTGTACGGAGATTTTAAATTCTTGTACGTATCTCCCGAAAGACTGGGCAGCGATCTCTTTTTGCAAAGAGCCCTGGGCCTGCCGGTAAATCTGCTGGTAGTGGATGAAGCGCATTGTATTTCGCAATGGGGTTACGACTTCAGACCATCTTACCTGAATATTGCCCGCGTACGCGAGTATTTTCCCTCCATACCCGTCCTTGCTCTCACGGCCACTGCTACACCTGAGGTTGTGGAAGACATACAAGATAAACTGCATTTCGCTGCCCCTAATGTTTTTAAAGTCAGTTTTGAGCGTAAAAACCTGGCTTATGTGGTCAGAGAGACCCAGGACAAAGACAAAGCTCTTTTGCAGGTGTTAAAAGGTGTAGACGGAACCTCTATTGTTTACGTGCGCAACAGGGCCAAAACCAAACAAATTGCAAATTTTCTAAAAGGAGAGGGCGTAGAGGCGGCTCATTTTCATGCCGGACTCAATGATCAGACCAAACAAGAACGCCAAGCCGCCTGGAAAAACGGAACTTGCCGGGTGATTGTGGCCACCAATGCCTTTGGCATGGGCATAGATAAGCCCGATGTGCGCACGGTGATTCACATGGATTTGCCCGACTCGCTCGAAGCCTATTTTCAGGAAGCCGGCCGGGCAGGTCGAGACGGACAAAAATCCTATGCGGTGTTGCTCTACCACAAATCAGACAGCACTCTGCTTAAAAAAAGACTCAGCGACAACTTTCCCAATAAGAAATACATCCGCAAAGTCTACGAAGCGCTGGGCAATTATTATCAGTTGGCCGTGGGTTCAGGTCAGGGAATGAATTTTCCCTTTGATTTACAGGATTTTTGTGGAAAATTTCACCTGAACATGCTGCAGGCATACAACGGCTTGAAAATACTGGAGCTGGCCGGCTATCTGGAATTGACCGATGAACAAGACAGCACTTCCCGTTTGTATTTTTTGAGCAGCAGAGAAGATTTGTATCATCTTCCACGCTCCGGAAACAAAACAGATCGCGTATTGCAGGTATTGCTGCGTTCTTATACCGGTTTGTTTTCCGATTTTGTGCGAATACAGGAAGAAGTACTGGCTTCCAGGCTGCAAATGACCGGGGAAGAAGTGTACGAAAGCTTGTTGTATTTATCCCGTCAGGGAGTAATTCATTACATACCCCGAAAAAAAACGCCTTTTATTTGTTATACTCAGTCCAGAGAAGAAAGCGAGCGCCTGCACATTGGTCCCGAAGTGTACGAAGAACGCAAAAAGCGTTATGTGGAAAGAATTCAGGCCATGCAGGCTTATGCCGCCGAAGATCAACCCTGTCGAAGTAAAAGGCTGCTGCAATATTTCGGTCAAAAGCGGGTATCCAATTGCCGGCAATGCGATGTTTGCCTTAGGAAACAGCAGGAAGGTTTGCGTCAATATGAATTTGAAGACATCAGCCGGGATATGCTCGCGGCTTTAGAGAACAGTAATCCTGACTTGGAAGAGTTGATAGACAGCTTGCCTTACGACAGCAATAAATCTCTCAAAGTGTTCAGGTTCCTCTGCGACAGAGGCGATATTGTTCAGCGAGAACACCGGATATTTCGTAAAACCGACTGATTATTTCACAAAAAAATGTTTTTTTGGTTGGGAATAAAAAAAAAGACTATATTTGCCCCGAATTATTCAAGACATATGGCTACTCAGCTTTTTGTTTACTCTTATTATTTTTACTTTAGCTGGACAAGTTAAGGGCGGGATAATATTGTAAAAAAATCTGAGCAGATAAAGAGATATATTGATAGCGATCCCGCCTAATTGGGCGGGATTTTTTTATTTAATAAAATCCATAACCATGCAGAAAGAAATAAAACCTGCCAAACGCCTTGAGGGAATAAACGAATACTATTTTTCGTCCAAACTCCGTGAAGTTGCCATGCTCAACGCTCAAGGCAAAGATATTATCAGTCTGGCCATTGGCAGTCCCGATTTAATGCCCCGGGCAGAGGTTGTCGAAACATTGTGTAAAGAAGCCGCGCAAAAGACGGCTCACGGCTATCAGCCCAATGTTGGCCGTAAAGAATTGCGTTCGGCTTTTGCCGCCTGGTACAAGGAATGGTACGGCGTGGATTTGGATCCCGACAGGGAAATTCTTCCCCTGATAGGTTCCAAAGAGGGAGTGATGCATGTTTCCATGACTTTCCTGAATCCCGGAGACGCCGTGTTGCTGCCCAATCCGGGTTACCCGACTTATAGAGCCGTTTGTAAGCTGCTGCAGGCCGAAGTGCTCGAATACGAACTCGACGAAAAAAACGGCTGGCAACCCGATTTTGAAGCCTTGGAAAAAATGGACTTGAGCCGGGTAAAACTTATGTGGGTCAATTACCCTCATATGCCCACAGGAGCACCTGCACAAAAAAGCACCTTCGAAAAACTGGTCGATTTTGGCCGCCGTCACGGTATTGTTGTTTGCAACGACAATCCTTACAGTTTTATTTTAAACAACCATCCCCTTAGTATTTTATCTGTTCCCGGAGCCAAAGACTGTTGCCTGGAACTGAATTCTCTGAGCAAATCGCACAATATGCCCGGTTGGCGTATAGGCATGCTGGCCGGTAATCCGGAATTTGTTTCCTGGGTCGTCAGGTTAAAAAGCAATGTGGATTCCGGTCAATTTCTGCCCATGCAGTTGGCAGCCGTCAAAGCTCTGCAATCGGAGCGGAGCTGGTACAAAGAACTCAACAGGCGGTATTCTTCGCGCCGGGTTCTTATAGAGGAACTCATGTGCAGTTTGCATTGCACCTTCGACGCCGGCCAGGAAGGCATCTTTTTGTGGGGGCGAATTCCCGATGATTATACAGACGCTGCGGAATTGTGCGATGAACTTTTATACAAGGCAAGGGTATTTGTGGCTCCCGGTTTTATTTTTGGCAGCAAGGGCAACCGTTATATACGAATTTCGCTCTGCAGTCCCGAAGAACAAATTCGTGAAGCCCGTAGGAGGGTCTGCAATTACTTACATAAACAAAAGTGCAGTTCAGCCGGAAAACCGGTCCTGACGAGTTAATAATTATACATTTTATACTTAAACTATATGCAATTCAATAGACAGCTATTTCCCGACCTCGATCTGACAAGGCCCATCGTTATTTCCGGTCCTTGCAGTGTCGAAACAGAGGAACAGGTATTAACAACGGCCAGGCAGTTGGCCGAAAAAGGTATACGAATTTTCAGAGCGGGTATTTGGAAGCCCCGTACCCGGCCCGGTGCCTTCGAAGGAATCGGCACCAAAGGCTTGGCCTGGCTCAAACTCGTCAAAGAACAAACCGGTATGTACACTTGCACCGAAGTGGCCTCGACCCAGCATGTGTACGAAGCAGTCAAATATGGAGTAGATATGCTCTGGATAGGGGCGAGAAGTACCGTCAATCCCTTTTTGATGCAGGAAATCTCCGATGCCGTACAGGGATTGGATATTCCCGTACTGGTAAAAAACCCCGTCAATCCCGATCTGGAATTGTGGGTGGGAGCCATTGAACGGCTTTACAAAGCAGGAATACGCAAGATCGGAGTTGTTCACAGAGGCTTCAGTTCCTGGGATAAACAAATCTACCGCAATGCCCCACATTGGCATATTCCCATAGAATTGCGCCGGCGTTTCCCCGATTTGCTGATGTTTTGCGATCCCAGCCACATGGGAGGCAAGCGGGAATTGATCTCTCCATTGAGTCAGCAGGCCATGGACCTGAATTACGACGGTTTGTTTATTGAAACGCACTACAAACCCGAAACGGCATTGAGTGATTCCGGTCAGCAAATTACCCCCGATGTGTTGCAATACATTCTGAAAACACTGGTCGTACGACAGGGAGGCAAACCCGACGCAGAAAAGTTGTCTGCCTATCGGGCCGAAATCGACGAATACGACGATCAACTGGTAGAACTTATCAGCAAACGCATGAAGATATCCAAACTGATAGGCCATTACAAAAAAGAAAACAATATACAGGTATTGCAAGCCGCCCGTTACAACGAAATTATCGAAGAGAGAGTGAAACAGGCCGCCGGTTTGGGTATTAAAAGCGATTGTATGCAAAAAATACTCGAAGCCATACACGAGGAATCGGTCAGGCTGCAGATTGAAATCATGAATATGGACAATTCAAAAACTTCGGAAAAATGAAAATTCTAATATTGGGTGCCGGCAAAATGGGCAGTTTCTTTGCCGACGTCCTTAGTTTTGAGCACGAAACGGCCGTTTACGACATAGATCCGCGGAAACTCCGTTTTATTTACAATACCTGCCGCTTCAAAGAACTCGAAGAAATCCGGGAATTTGCCCCGGAATTGCTGATAAATGCCGTAACGGTGAAATACACCATCGAGGCTTTCAAGACCGTTTTGCCTTTGTTGCCCGCTTCTTGCATCATCAGCGATATTGCCAGTGTCAAAAACGACCTGGAAGACTTTTATGCCGGTTGCGGTCATCGCTTTGTATCGACCCACCCCATGTTTGGGCCGACCTTTGCCAGCCTGAACAATCTTTCGAGCGAAAATGCCATCGTCATTACCGAAAGCGATCACCTGGGCAAGACCTTTTTCCTGGATTTGTACCGCAAGCTCGGATTGAATATTTTTGAGTATTCCTTCAAAGAGCACGACAAAACCGTTGCTTACTCTCTGTCTATTCCCTTTGTATCAACACTGGTTTTTTCGGCGGTCATGAAACACCAGGATGCTCCGGGAACTACCTTCAAAAAGCACTTAGCCATAGCCCACGGCCTGATGAACGAAGACGACTTTCTTTTGCAGGAAATACTCTTCAACTCCGAAACTCCCGCCCAGCTTGAGTTGATCCGTTCCGAACTGAAACAAATTCTGGAAATAGTCAAAAACAGAGATGCTCAGAGGATGAAAAGCTATTTGGAAAAGATACGCAACAATATCCGTTAAGTTTCCCCTGGTCAAATTTTTAGGTACTTACTATTTTTTGTATTTTCGCGCCATTGGTCGCCTTGGCTTATTCCTGAGTTTGGGCAGACCGGTGGCGTTTTGTGTTACTATTAAAAAGAGAACAATGAACAGACAGCTTTTAACGAAAACAATCATTCTATGCCTGATTGGCCTGATGACAGGATGTAATGCTCCCAAAGCCACGAGCTTCGAAATAGGAGACAAGCAATTCCTGCTCAATGGAGAAGCCTTTGTGATTAAGGCTGCCGAAATGCACTACACCCGTATCCCCAGGCCTTACTGGGAACATCGCATCAAAATGAGCAAAGCCTTAGGCATGAACTCTATATGCCTGTATATTTTTTGGAATATACACGAACAAGAGCCCGGAGTTTTCGATTTCGAAGGGCAAAACGATGTGGCTGAATTTTGCCGTATGGCGCAAAAAGAAGGTATGTACGTCATTATCAGGCCCGGACCCTATGTTTGTGCAGAGTGGGAGATGGGAGGTTTGCCTTGGTGGCTGCTCAAGAAAGAAGGCATAGCCCTGCGTTCGCAAGATCCCTATTATTTGGAAAGAGTGGAAATCTTCATGAACGAAGTGGGCCGCCAATTGGCCGGTCTCCAAATCAACAGGGGTGGTAATATCATCATGGTACAGGTAGAAAACGAGTTCGGCTCCTACGGTACCGACAAACCTTATGTGGAGGATATCCGCGATATAGTAAGGGCTGCCGGCTTTACCGATGTGCCCTTGTTTCAATGCGACTGGAATTCCAATTTCCAAAACAATGCCCTGGACGATTTGTTGTGGACCATCAATTTCGGCACAGGTGCCAACATAGACAATCAATTTCGTGAGCTGAAACGCCTGCGTCCAAATACGCCGCTTATGTGCAGCGAATTCTGGTCGGGCTGGTTCGACCGCTGGGGCAGCCCGCACGAAACCCGCAGTGCCGAAGAATTGGTTAAAGGTATGCAGGAAATGCTCGAAAAAGACATTTCCTTCAGTCTCTACATGACTCACGGAGGAAGCACCTTCGGCCACTGGACGGGTGCCAATTCACCTCCTTACGCTTCGTGGTGCAGTTCCTACGATTACGATGCACCCATCAACGAAGCCGGACAGACCACCGAGAAATTTTATGCCGTACGTGAATTGTTGGCAAAATACAGCGACAAAGCTTTGCCCAAAGTGCCCAAAGCTTTACCGATGATAGAAATTCCGCCGTTTGAACTGAATCAGATAGCGCCCTTATTCCAAAATCTGCCCGAGCCCATCCTGTCGGATCAGGTACGTTCAATGGAGTTTTTCGATCAGGGCTATGGCAGCATATTATACAGAACTACCTTGCCGGCAGGAGCTGCAGGCCGTAAACTCATAGTGGAAGAGGCGCACGACTGGGCTATTGTTTTTGTGGACGGTAAGCGCCTGGGCACTCTCGATCGCCGCAAAGCCGAAAAAATACTGGAATTGCCGGCAACCGAAAAGGAAGCCGTATTGGACATTCTGGTCGAGAATATGGGCCGGGTGAATTATTCTAAAACCATCCACGACTACAAAGGCATTACGCAAAGAGTTTCGGTGCAGGAAGGCCGGAAAGAAAAAGAACTTACAGGCTTCCAGGTGTACCGTTTTCCTGTTGAAGACGCTTTGAGCGGCAGGTTGCAATTTGTTGAGAGGTCTCAAGACTGTCACATGCCCGCCTATTACAAAGGTTCGTTCAATCTGGACAAAACCGGCGATGTTTACATCGATATGCAAAATTGGAGCAAAGGTCTGGTATGGATCAACGGATACGCCATAGGCCGCTTCTGGGAAATAGGGCCTCAGCAGACCTTGTTTGTGCCGGGTTGTTGGCTCAACAAAGGGCAGAACGAAATTATAGTGCTCGACTTGCAGAGTCCTCTCGAGCCTGTTATTAGCGGAATCACGACTCCTATCCTGGATAAGTTGCTTTCCGACGAAGAAACACTGGAACGCAACAAAAACGCCAATCCCGACGAGAGTGGCTATTTCTAAATTCTTATGAAAGCCGGGAATTATCTTTTACTGAGCTTTCTGCTTTTTGGCCTGCTTAGTTTAAATGCAGAAGACAGCCTTGCCGTTCGTAAACTGGTTTATCAAGTCGATTTACGCGATAATGTCAACAGCTTTACCTGGATGCAGGTACAAAAAGGTTTCGCTCAGGCCGAGGCCGAAGAGGCGTCTCTGATTCTGCTGGATATGAATACTTATGGTGGAGAAGTTGTATATGCCGATTCCATACGTACTCGTATCCTAAATACCGAAACTCCGGTATGTGTATTTATCAACAACAACGCCGCATCGGCCGGAGCTCTGATCTGCATTGCTTGCGATAAAATCTTTATGCGCAGCGGAGCCGTTATAGGGGCTTCGACGGTAGTCGATCAGAGCGGAGAAGTGGCACCGGACAAATATCAGTCCTACATGCGCGGCATCATCAGGGCAACAGCCGAAGCTCAGGGTAAGGACACTCTTATAGCCGGCGGCGATACCATGTACGTATGGAAACGCGATCCGGCGATTGCCGAGGCTATGGTAGATCCCGTCGTGGAAATTCCCGGTGTGATCGAGAAAGGCAAGGTACTTACTTTTACGGCTACCGAAGCCTTGCAAAATAAGTATTGCGACGCCATAGTTCAAAGCAAAGAGGAAATTTTGGAGACACATTACGGCTACGGCGATTACGAACTGAAAGTGTTTCGAGCCAGTCTCAAAGACAAAATATCCGGTCGTCTGATGGGGACTGCTCTGCGGGCAATACTCATTATGATCATTGTGGCGGGCATCTGGTTTGAGCTGCAATCGCCCGGTATAGGTTTTCCCAGCGTTGCGGCCGGAATCGCTGCTGTTTTATATTTTGCCCCCCTGTACCTGGACGGTCTGGTGCAGTATTGGGAAATTATATTGTTTATAGCCGGAGTGATACTGATTTTTTTGGAAATCTTTGTGATTCCCGGTTTCGGTATAGCCGGCATTTTAGGCATATTGGCAGTGGTGTTGGGTTTGAGTTTTGCCCTGGTCGACAACACAGGCCTGAGTTTTGATTTCGAAGGGCTGGATGTCTTGGGCGAAGCCTTGCTGCTGGTAATACTCAGCATGCTGATTGCTTTTATTATTTCGCTTTGGTTGACCTCCAAAATCGGTGTGGGCAAAGGTGTTTTCAGGCATCTGGCCCT
>ERZ795049.1308-NODE-1308-length-33429-cov-7.193893_pt1 | contig 33429 bp, 22 predicted proteins | sample MGYA00375133_ERZ795049 | MGnify/ENA primary metagenome ERZ795049 (study PRJEB30178, sample SAMN05720147) | activated sludge metagenome | isolation source: anaerobic digester from wastewater treatment plant | place: Japan | collected 2015-04-20 ... | reverse complement strand
CCTTCTTTAAAAATATTAGCTTTTACCAAGCTACCTACTTCGAAAGCTTGCATCTCCTCCCCAGCTATCTCTTTAACGAAGCGCTTAGGGTTTGCGTTAGCTTTCTTGGCATGACCAACTGCAGGCTTAATTCTTTGTACTGGTTTCTTATCTTCAAAACCGATTTGTACAGCTACATAACCATCTGTTTCCAAAGTTTTCTTTTGCAATACAACGTTTGGTTCAACAAATAACACAGTTACTGGAACTAAATTTCCGTCAGTATCAAAAACTTGTGTCATACCTACTTTTTTACCTAAGATTCCTTTAGCCATTTTTTTCCTCCTATTTTATTAGCTTAATAAAGATTTCAACACCAGCAGGAATTTCTAATGTTCCTAAAGCATCCATCGTTTTAGATGTGCTTTCTGTGATGTCAATTAATCTTTTGTGTGTCTTTCTTTCAAATTGTTCTCTACTGTCTTTGTGCTTATGAGGCGATCTAATAACAGTAAACACTTCTCTTTCTGTCGGTAAAGGAACTGGACCAGAAACTTTCGCTCCACTTCTCTTTGCCGCTTCTGCAATTCTTTGCGCTGAATCGTCTAATAGACGATGATCATAAGATACTAATCTTATTCTTAAAACTTGTTTTGCCATTTAATTTACTCCTTTTCTTCTTATTTCTAAAAGCTCCATACGAATTACCTGGTTTCAAAGGCAAGGCAACGCACCCTTGTGTATCAGCAACCTCGCATATCATCACTAAAGAGCCTTGTTTATTATATCAAAACATTTTAAAAAAAGCAAGCATTATTTACTCTTTTTAACCTTTTTCCACCAAAAAAGCACACCTTTTTAAGGGTGTGCTTTTATTTTACGTCACTTAAAACTAATTATTTTCAGTCCAAGATAAATTGTCAATTAATTTTTGAGCGCCTATTCCTTTAATTTCTAATTCAACTGTTCCTGTGTAGTTTAAAACTCCTGAGTTATAATGACCAGGTGTATCAGATGTCGCAACAACAGTTATTGCTTCACCAACTTGTACACCATTAATCCAAACCTCAAAACTCCTAGCCTTAGTATTAGTAAACGCACGAATATAATCAAACTCTAATTTAGACAATCCATTTGTAAATGTCGCTTTTAAACTTCCAGCTCTAAGCAATAAAGCTTTGCTTCCATCAAATTTATAGTCACCTCTTACGTCAGTGTAAGAAAATTCCTGTCCGTTAACACCAACATGGCTACCTGATGCGTAACTAGTACCACTTAAAGTCATATCATCAAACGTCTCCGTCCATGTAGGATTTGAAGCTCCACCACTAGCTTTAACTGTAATATCATAAATTTTATTTCCAGTAGCTGCATTAAGTGTTAATGCTGCAGTTAATTTAACTAACGTATCAGTAGCTGGTAAAGTAACAACTCCAGTAGCAGAATTGATAACAGCTTCATTATCGCTTGTCCAAACAATTGAAGAACCATTAGCTCCTGTAGACGGCAATGTTAATGTAGTCGCTTCAGTAATTAATGTTGGAAAATCAGGTAAACCAGCTAAATCTAAATCAACTTTTTCTTGATCAGTCAATACTTTTTCATGGCCATATACTACGAAATCATCAATTGTAAATTTATTATTCTTTGAAGCTGGTGCTTCTGAAGTTACAATAAATCTAACATATAAAGCATCTTCAATTGGAGAATTAACTAAATATTCGTTAACTGCTGTATTTGGAGCAGTAATTGCTTTCCCTAAACTCCAAACAGCTTTATCCTTTGAGAATTCTACATTAATACTTGTATTCGCTGTGCCAAATAAATAATTAAATTGAACACTGTGAATTTTAGAAGCATAGTTTGTTCCCTCAAAGATTAAGTATGAAGGAGCAGTTGAATCATAGTAATGTCTTAATTGAATAGATTGAACATCAGTAATAGCATTAGTAGTTGTAGGTGTACCATAATATACAAGCCATTCATTATCTAAACCAAAGCTAACATTGTCTAATTTATAGTTTGTTCCTTTTGCAAAACCTTCACTAGCTTCAAATCCTGTTGTATAAACAGATTTAATATTTACATTAAGAACTACTACATCAAATGCCTTAGTTTGGCTAACACCATTTAACTCAACAGTAGCAGTTAATGTTGCAGTTTGATCTAAATCACCACGAGTAATAACCCCTGCATCTGTAATAACTGCTGCATTGCTTGTTCCCCAGCTAATTGTTGTGTTATATAGACCAGTTCCAGGTAATGTTAAATTTCCAAGTGTTTGTTCTGGTAATTCTAAAACAGCAATTGTAGCTTCTACTTTTTCTAAATCAGTAGGTTCACAAACACTAACATCTGCTTCCACAAAAATAGCGATTTGAATAGTTGAACCAAATTGGCCAACATTACCATCAATGTTAATAAATTGTCCAATAAGACCCACTAACTTTGCCGTTAAAGCAGCATTAGCATCTTGAATTCTAACAACTACAGTGTGTCCGTCTTTAGAAATAGATGCATTTTGTCCACTTATAGTTTCTAATCTAACTTTTCCTAAAACAATTCTTCTTCCTTGATTTGCTTCAGTAGCGTCTGTAATATTAGTTAATCCTGCTGGCAAAGCATTTCCTGAAGATAAGATTTGTGGAGTTTCTGGATTAGTAACTTGAACAAGGTTTTGATATGTTCCTTTTGTTCCTTTAATTCTTACTTTATCTCCAATTGCAACTAAGCTTCCTGGAGCTTTATATACATTAATACCACTAACGTCATCAATAATAAACATGTTGTCTCCGCCATTGTAGCCAGATACAATACCTTCTACAGTAACAGCAGCACCATCTGGTAACAATCTTGCAGCTGAAATTGTATAAACTAAATCAGCTTGTGCTGCAACAATATTATTTGTAGCTGCGTCAATTACTGATTGTGGATCAGTAGCATTTGCTGGATTAGCAAGAACTACAGCTTGATATGCAGCCCAAGAAGCTGGTGTATAATCTGCTTCTGCTACAGCGCCTAATGCTGCTTCATAAGCTGTTAGACTACCTGCGCCCTTAGTAACTGTTAATGTAAGTGATTTTATATATGAACTATCAGAGCCAATAGTAATTGTGTATGTTAATACAACAACTTCTGTGCTTTCAGTTGAAGCAACTACTTGGCCTGTATCAGGATTAATAATTGCTGGCTTATCTGATTCATAAGCAATTGTTGCACCATAGTGTGGTGAAGTTTTAGGTAATGTTAAATCAGCATCTACGATTGAACCGTCTGCCGGTAAACCTAAATCAGCTTCTACAACAGCTGCTTTTTCTCCATAAGTCAAGCCTGCGATATCATTAATACTTCCAATTGCAAGTTGAGGTACATTGAAACATCCTACCGGAAGAGTTACATTAACTCTATCTCCAACTTGTAATGCACCAAAGAATGCTGCTAAAGCATTTAATTCTCCAGCTGGAAGATATTTTTCTACTCTAATAATAATACCAACACCATTTAATTGCATCTTTACATTGTAACTATCTGCTACTGGAGCAGGTTTTTCAGCTACTTGTAAATTCTTAATTGAAACTAATTGTGATTGGTAATCGCCAATATTATTTAAAGATGTAATTTCAACTGGAGCTGGTAATGCTTGGCCAGTTGCTACTGTAGCAATAATTTCAGGACTTGATAATTGATATAATCCTTTATAGATTTCTTTTTTACCTTTAATAATTAGTTCATGTCCCTTTTGAACCTCTGCTAATACTGTACTGCTGCCTGCATAAAGGTAAGTTCCACCAGTAGCATCTTGGATATATACGTTATTTCCGATAAGTTGAGTAACAATACCTTTGATATAAACGATATCTCCTGTTGCTATTTCTTCAGTTTTAATCTTACTAATATTTACAATTGCAGAGTCAAACTTAGCATAAACATTCGTTGCTGCTTCAATTGCAACATTAAAATCAAACGCTTCTAATAAACCTTCATCTTTAAACCAACCTACAAATGAATATCCAACTTTAACTGGATCTTCAATTGCAACCGTGCCTCCATGCTCTACTTGTTCAGTAGCTAATACTTCAGCACCATCATAGAATGTAACTGTATGTTTCTTTAAATTAAATAATGCGTTAACGTCTAAGTCTTCTGCTGGCATGCTTGATAAGTCTTTATCCCAACCACCAAAGTCATAACCGGCTTTTGTAGGTTCTTCTGGTAGCGGAACTGCTGCACCATAAGCAACAGTTAGTTCAGCACCATATTGAACTCCATCTACATAGAATTTAACTGTATAATTATTTGTTTCAAAGATTGCATTTACATCTAAGTTAGTTTCAATATTATTATATTCTTTATCCCATTTAATAAATGTATGTCCTTCTTTTTCAGGAGCTTCTGGTGTAACAGCTGATTCTCCAGGAGATAACATTTGTTCTGGGCCATATTGAACTCCATCTACAAAGAACTTAACACTTAATAAATATGCTTCAAATTCAGCATTGATATCTAAATCATCAGTAACATTAGTGTGTTCTTTATCCCAACCGATAAAGTTGTACCCATATTTTGATGGATTAGTTGCTGGCAGTGCAGCATCTTCACCATATTTAACAGATTGAGGATCGCCATAAGGTTGTCCATCAACTAAGAATTGAACTTGATAATATCTAATCTCTAAAATTGCATTTAAGTTTAAATTAGATGTTATGTTATCAACCGGCTTATCCCACTTAACAAAGCTATAGCCATTTATTTCAGGTGCTGTAAGTTCAAGAGCTTCACCGTGTTCAACAATTATAGCATCACCATATTGTTCGCCAAAAACATAAAATTTAACTGTATATTTATTTTTCTCAAACTCGGCATTTACAGTTAAGTCACCCTTAACGCTGCCAAGATATTTATCCCACTTAACAAACTTGTGTCCTTCTTTAACTGGGTTTGCTGGAAGTACAGCTGCAGCGCCATGTTCTACAGTTTGAGTTTCCAATAACTCGCCATCTTTATAAAATTTAACTTCGTATTTGTTAATTTCAAACTCAGCATTTATAACTAAATCTTCCATTACATTAGTAAAAGCTTTATCCCACTTTTTAAATGTATGACCTAATTTCTCTGGATTAGCTGGTGCTACTGCGTCATCACCACGCAATACGCTTTGCTCAGCAATTAATTTTCCGTCAGCTAAGAACTTAACACTTTGATAATATTCTTTACATCTATAAACTGCGTTTAATTCTAAAGCACCACGCACATTGCTATATTCTTTATCCCAACCAATAAAATCAAATCCTTCTTTAGCAGGAACAGCAGGAGCAACTGCGTTTCTTCCATAAGCAACTTCTTGCGTGCTTAAAACTCTACCATCAACTAAGAATTTAACTTCATATGTTTTCGGAACAAAAATAGCATCTACTCTACGATCAAAATAAATCTCTTCTAATAACCCTCTCCAGCCAGCAAATTCATGACCTTCTGGTGCAGCTGGATCTTCTGGTAATACAGGAGCCATGCCATATTTTGTTGTTTTTTCTGCGTAAAGTTCCCCATTTACATAAAATGAAATAGTTTGATCATTTAATTTGTAAACTGGATATAGAACTACATCTGCTAATACTTCTTTAGTATCATCATAAGCAGGACCGCCTTCACCATCTGACCAATAACTAAATGTATGTCCTGTTTTATATGGCGCTGGCTTTAATTTAAAAACAACTCCTTCTGGAACAGAGATAGTTAAATCTCCACCATCACTTTTTCCACCTTTAAGAACAATTTCTTTAAATGCTGGATTATCACCTTTAACAACTACTCTAACGAAAAAGATTTGGTTTCGAGTTTTTACGCTTATTGTAGCAGTACCAGGGCTAACAGCAATGATTTTACCATCTTCAATTTTAGCTACATCTTCATTAGATGATTTCCATTCAGTCTTTGCATCTTCAGGTTCAACAATCAAGTCTAAGTTGTACTCTGCACCTTCATCCACAAAAACTTCCTTCTCCTCAACTTCTAGTTTAGTCGATTGTGGTTCAGTACAACCAGATAAAACTAGAACACTAACAACAACTAATAGCAAAACAAAAAGATTTCGCAACATTGTCTTCGTCTGAAATTTCATATTTTTCCTCCTTATTTTATATTACTCGATAACATAGAATACACTACGCCATACTTGCTTAAATCTTGCTTCAGTCATTTCAATATAAACAAAGAATTGACTGCCAAAACGACTATTTACATTAGGGTCATTAACTAAAATAGTTATATTACCATTGTTATCAATACGATAGCCCCTAACAACTATTAAGTGGCCACCAGTATTATATAATCTTTGGTCTAAATGATATACATCACCAGCTATACTAGCGGCCATTGGACCATGATGTGCTAGATGATATAACATATCTTCAATATTATATATTCTCCTTACATAACTTAGCTCTCCAAACCCACTCATTCCGTGAGTGTTGAATACCCAGTTACCAGGATAATTAATACGATAATCCCATAATAGATATGAAACATAACGATTTTCATAAACATCTTTATCAGAGAAATTATAACCTTTATATTTTAGAAGCATTGTTGATGAAGTCCCGCTACAAATCTTATTACCAATGCTTGGTACTTCATTTTGATTAACTTTCGGTACATCATAATCTACTTCTCTTGGCAAACTATTAATATCTACAGTTGTAGGTAAAGCAGAGCGTACTAAACTAATATTTACTAAAGCTAGTTTAGGAGAAGGTACATCTAAAGTAGTTCTTCTTAAAACTACTTTATATTGTACAGCTGATGCTACTTGACCATTCTTCGCAGAAATCATATCTGTATCCATACTAGCAATTGCATCACCATGAGCTGATAAACTTGAATGTTGATTACCTAATCCCCAAGGACCATATGTAAAATATTGACTCCAAGTAGACCCTACTTTTAATCTTATTAACAATTCTCCTGTTGCGTTTTGACTAGAACTTAAAGAATAAGAACCTTCAACACCTCTAACCCCACTTACTGGAATTTCTAAAGATTCATAATAACCACTAAGTTTTGTTGGATCTAAGACTAAACGATCATTTTCAAATAATAAATTAGAAAATGTCCCGTTAAAATCACTAGACTTTACACGATGTAAAATATTGTAAGCATCACCTGTTGTAATGTTTTGTTTTTCAATTGTTACTTCATAATTTATTGCCATCGTTTCTTCTCCTGCTGTTAATGTTAGAGTAAGTGTTGTTTGTATTTCTTGTTCTCCCCTTACAATAACACCATCTTCAAAAATTACTCCACCCGTACTAGCTTGCCAGCTATACTTTACATCATATGGAAGTTCAAATCTTAAAGAGCGAGTTACATAAGTAGGAACACTAATAAGCGGAAGTGCCGCATTTAATCTTCTTTGGGCATTAAATGGCTTGGCGATAATTACATAATCACGATCAGGCATTTCATCATCTAAAATCATTGCATTTAAATTAACTGTAGTAGGTTCACTTACAAAACTAAGAATGCCAGTTGACGATAATACTCTCTCATTATCACTAAACCAATCAATATGATATCCTCTAAATTCAGTCGGAATATCAATGTTATCATCTACCTCTTCTGGTAAATTAATACTATTTAATACTTCTGTTGCTGTAACAGCAGCTATATTTATTGTATAAGTATGACTATAAGTTTCACCTAAATGAGTAATGCTAGCAATTAAATCAACAGTTTTTGCACCTTTGCCTGCTACTACTTTACCTTCATTAGTTATTAACGTCTCATCACTACTTTGATAATCGATTGTAAACTCAAGATCTTCAATCAAAGCTATTTTTTGAAGTTCAATATAACGTTCAGTTGCAATTGCATTAGGAATTGGCAAGTTTTTAAGTACTTCATCAAACTCAGAACCTGATGTTTCAGGGCGAGCAATAGTAATATTAAATTCTTTCACATATTTAATATCATTAATAATCACACTTGCTTCTACTGCTACAATTGTATCTTCTTCAACAATCGGCGCAACGCCATCTTCAATAATGTCTGGTGTAAATTTATAAGTAACTGAATAGTTTACACCTTCATAATTAACTTGTTCATTTAAACCCAAAGCTTGCTGTGAATAAACAACCTCTGGCATATAAAGATTAGTAAACGGATCAATAGTTGCTCGATTAATTAATACTATATATGTAGCCTTATAATCAACACCATTAATCGTTACTTTTGCTTCTATTGTCATTTGACTGTTCTGAAATTGCGGATCAACTCTACCATCATCAGTTAACTCTGGATCAAAAGTGTAAGTAACTGAATACTCTTTTCCTTCATAAGTTAATTTTTTTGGAAAAGTAACTAAAGCTCCACTTTCAGTTGTTTCGATAATATCAAAATTTTTAAATGGATCTATTATATTTTTTATTGTGATTTGGTGGTTAAAAGTGTAAGTCTTACCATCAATTTCTACTTCTGCACTAATAGTAACTACTTTATCTTCATTAACACCAATAATTATGTTATTTTCTCCAAATAAAGAAGAAGTATCATAAGTTATATTATATTCTTTACCATCATATGTTAGAGTGTTAGGTAAAGAATATGCCGTTTCTTCATCAAGCTCAGAAGGGAGATTAAATCCTTTGAAAGGCTCTAATTCCTCAACTTCCGGCTGACAACTGCATCCTACTAACAATAAAGCTAGTAAAACAAACAAGAACCTTTTCATAAGTTAAGCTCCTTTATCACTTATATTATTATACCACATTCTCATCTTTTTTACCACATTTTAAAACCTATATTACAAACAATTTACATCTATAAAAAGGAAAAGCCAAACTTTCATAAGAAAATTTGGCTTTCGTAGGGGTGTGAATATTTAATATTCACTTAGGGGATAAAGCAACTATCTCTAGTTGCTTTATTATAATACTACACTTTATTTTAAAAAACAAGTAAATTATTAAAAAATATTTTATTTTTACTTTTATTTATTTTCCATCATCTAAGCTCTTCATTAGTTTGTTCGCAAGTAAATGTGCCGAACCAACTAACAATAACATTGTGTTAAAGAGATTCGCAAAATAAAGTAGATATCTAAAGCGAATTATATTGAACTCAATATCAAAATTAACTTGCATATTTTGATTAATTTGAACCAAAGTTATAATTAAAGTAACTAGCGAAACAATCATTGCTATTGAACCAATTGCTATTGCTTTAAAAAGGAAAATCCAATAAATATCTTTTTTACTAGCTCCTTCTTTAATTAATGCTTTTACCCTATCTTTATTGTCAATAAAGTTTTGTTTGAAAACTACAAAAAGCAATGCTGTTGTAACTACAGCTAATAAAAACAAAGCTACATAAAGACCAAAATTAAGTTTATATTTCAAATTAGAAAATACTAAAACTGCTTTAGCACCCGGATCCTCCCAAACTAAACTATTTTCATTAAGTTTAGAAATAATATCTCCATAACCTTCGTTTAAATAATTTAAATAATTATCATAAACATAATATTTAAAATATTCTTCTTTAATTTTTTGAAAATTAGCATCGGTTGTTAAAACATCAGGTAAATATTCACCATCTTCATATACCCCAACAATCGTCATTCCACTTTCATAAAAATTATATAAATTCAAAACATCACTATGCGCATTACGATATTTTTCTTCTTCTAAATTAGGAAGCGTAAAAGAAATTCCATAATATAATGATTTATTAATCTTACTATATACTGTTTCTGAAACTATGACTTCGTTATCTAAAATAGGCATACTTCCTAGCTTTAAACTAAGGCTTTCTTCAAACCTAGCAATAGTCCCATATTCTAAAGTATAATAATTATAACTACCAAAATAATCATGTTTTGTAATATCACCATTTAATTCTATATGGTTAGTATTACTAGCTAATAAATCAGCATATTGTCCGTTTACAATACCTAAATTATATTCAAAATCATATTTATATTTAAAGTTAAGATCTTTATCTAAATATCTATTACTAAAATCCACATCTTTATAAGTTGTTAAGATTTTTCCTGTAATAATTAACTGAATGTCATTTATTTTTATTTCATCACCAATATTTAAAGCAGCCTTCTCCATAAAATAATCAGGTAAAGCTACATCAGTTTCGTCTAAAGGATAATTACCTTCTAATCTAAAGTGCCAAGCTGTAGAATGAGACATCCCAAGATTAATTTTTCCTAAAAAATCACCTTCAATATCATAAACTGCTTGATCTTTTAAAACACCATGAGTATAACCAAAAACTTTTTTAATGTTTTTTTGTAACGCTTTGCCTGTTACTAAAGACTTTTGGTAATTATTCCCTAATTCATCAACATATTCAACTTCTTGAGAAAAAACCATATAATTAGGCTCAAATGCCTTATAATACCTTGTTAGGTTTCTTGTACTAGTATATAAAATAATTGTAGCCATCAAAGTAAAAACTAAAATCGAAAAAGAAAAAATTACAACAGTAAAGAAATGCATTAGTCTGTTTTTTGAAAAGTTCTCAATCACATAACCAACAATTTCCTTAAAACTTAAACCTTCCTTCTCTTCTTTAGGTTCCTTATTTGCAATATCTGTTTTATCCATATCTAAAACCCCTTTGTTTTTATAAAAACAAAATCTTTCTCTTTTTGGTTAACTTATTTTATCACACTCCATATTTATTGTCAATTAATGGTTTCCCCAAAACCAATACCGATTTTGCTATCAAAATTGAATGTTTTGTACTATAATATATAAAAGAGGTAAAAAAATATGGATATCAAAAAAATAGATCTAAACATGGCAACAAATTACTTATCAGTAGATAAATTAAATTGGATTCAAGTAAATGATAATAACTTTGTTTTAAAAGGTGGTCTCTTTTTTAAAGAAAACAAATCTTTTCATAGATTGCCAGAAACAATTGAAACTAGACCTAATTTAATTACCTTAGGTAAACATAGTAGCGGAATTTACTTTGATTTCAAAACTAATAGCACTGCTATTTCTTTAAAAATAGATATCTTATCTAAAGCTTACATGGCTCATATGGCGGCCACAGGCCAAAATGGATTTGATCTTTATTTTAAAAATAAAGGAAAATGGATCTTCCTAGCTACTACTAAAGTTAATTTGGAAAGTTATACCCTAACATTAATTAAAGACTTAAAGCCAGCAGTAAGAGAATACCGTCTTTACTTCCCTTTATATAACGAAGTAAAAGATATCTACTTAGGCATTGATGAAGATGCTAATATTAAAAAAATAGCAAGCAAAGAAGAAAGAATTGTTTTCTATGGTACTTCTATTACGCAAGGTGGTTGTGCTACAAGACCAGGTATTAACTATACTAGTCTTTTAGGAAGAAAACTAAACTTAGAAGCAATTAACTTTGGTTTTTCTGGTAATTGTCATTTAGATAAAGCAATGTTAGATATCTTAAAAGAAATTAAAAACATGAAATATTTAATTTTAGAACCAGAATCTAATTTAACCAATGAGATGTTAAAAGAAAAATTACCTCCATTTTTAAAAGAACTAAAGAATTCTTTAAAGAAAACAGAAATTATTTTAATTAGTGCTTTCCCTCAGCCAGTTACTTTAATCAAAAACGAAGCTAAAGAAAATTATTTAAAACGAAAAGAGTTTCAAAAACAACTTTGTTTAGACTTAAATATTAGATTTCTTGATGGTTTTAAGATTTTAAAAAAGCTAAATTATGAAGAAACTGTGGATGGTATCCACTTAACTGATTTAGGTTTTTATAACTTATATCTATATTTAAATAAATATTTAAGGAATTTAAAATGATGTTTACATATACAATCCAAAAACAAACTTCAATTGATGATTTTCTTAAAAGTTTTTATTTAAGTAGATCAAATATTTATATTTTAAAAACAAACAAATTAATTAAAGTAAATGGTAAATTACTAGCTGATAGTATCCTTAACAAAGGGGATGTTGTGGAGATCGATTTGTCTTCTTTTGATACAAATATCGCAAAGAAAAAAGAAGGTAAACTAGATATTGTTTTCGAAAACGAAGATTTTATTATCATAAACAAACAAAAAGATATCTTAACTCATACAGATTCTAAAAGCATTGACACTTTAGAAAATTTTTTAAGTTATTATTTAGATTCAAAGGTTAGAATAGTGCAACGTTTGGATAAAGAGACAACAGGAATTATTTTATTTCCCAAACATCTTTTAAGTGCATCTTACTTTAGTAATCTAATCGAAAACGGAAGATTCTTAAGGGTTTATCTAGCATTAGTAAAAGGTAAAATGCCTAAGCAAGAAGGCTATATTAATTTACCTATAGGCAAAGATCGCCATAAACAAAATAAATACTTAGTCACAAAACAAGGTAAAGAAGCACTAACAAGATATAAAGTCTTAGAAGAAGGAAATGTAAGTTTAGTTTTATTTGAAATTTACACAGGTAAAACTCACCAAATCAGAGTCCATACAGCCCACATTGGTAATCCAATTATCGGCGATTCTCTTTATGGAAATAAAGAAGGTACATTATATCTTCATTCCTTAAAAATTGGTTTTGTAAATCATAGAAGTAAAAAACTAGAAACATACGAAACTGAAATTCCAAAACACTTTTATGAAAGGATAAAAAAAGAAAATGGAGCTAATTTTAGAAACAAATAAATATTTAATAGGAATAACAAAAGAGCCTAAATACTTAGAACAATCTTTTAAGCTAAGGTTTAGAGATTTAATTTTAGAGTATGATCACACAAAAAAAGCAAATGGAACTGATTATAGTAAATATGATGATTTTTGTGAACATTTAGTCTGCATCGATAAAGAATTTGATGAAGTTGTAGGTTCATATAGAATCGCAACTAAAAAAACTTTAAAATCAATGCCTTTTGTCTCAGAAGAAGAATTTAATATCAACAATTTAAAAGCAAATTATAATTTACTAGAAGCGAGTAGAGCAGTTGTAAAGAAAGAATATCAAAGCACTATTGTAATGTCTTTGTTGTGGCAAGCAGTGATTAACTATGCGTTAGATAATGATATGGATTTCTTGTTTGGAACAGCTTCTTTTAAAGGAATAGATCCTTCTCCTTATAAACAAGCTTTTAGTTATCTTTATTACAATTATTTAATTGATGAAGCAATAATGCCTAAAGCAACAAAAAACAAGTTTGATTTAAATTTTATTCCCAAAGATCAAATAGATATGAAAACAGTAAAAGAAAAAATGCCTGTCATTTTAAAAGGTTATTGTTTGCTTAACGCTAAGGTGGCAGCTGAAGGCTATATCGACTATGACTTTAACTCAGTTGATGTTTTAGTATTGTTAGATGTTAAAAACGTTAATCAAAGAATATTAAAAAGATTTGTGAAATAAAAGAAAAGACTGAAGAAAATCTTCAGTCTTTTTTATTTAATGGCGTCCGTGGAGGAATTCGAATCCCCGACCCCCGCCTTAGGAGGGCGATGCTCTATCCAGCTGAGCTACACGGACAAATATCTTATTTTACCGCGTTATTCTCTTTTATCGTTCCACCTTTTATTACTGTATCGGTCACACTCATTAAAACATTGGGGAAATGTAATTTAATTTTATCTTTTAAAAAATTTGAGTTTTTACGATTAAGAAACAACACGAAAATCACTTTCTCTCCCTCAATCCCTTCTCCTTGCATTTTAGTAAAAGCATACTTATCCTCTTCTAAAAAGGTAGAAAGGTCATGGTCTTTTTCGGCTGTACAGATTAAATGAATTTGAATCTTTCCTAATCCTATTTTTCGTTCTAAAGTTAAACCTATAATAATTCCGAAAGAATAGCCTAAAGCATAAGCTACTGCTTTTAAGGGGGTACTTCTAATATCAGTCAATACTAAAACTGAGATTACAACCCAAAGTGCTATTTCAAAAAAAGTAATTAACGAACCAATTTTAGAAAACCCTCTATTTACTAGGCGTATTCTTATTGTACTCATCGTTGTATTGATAAGTTTTAAAACCATTATAAGAACTAAAAGCCCAATAAATTCTAAGATTGTCACTTAAATAACCTTCTCCTTGGATTAATAGTTCCTCCTGATAATTCGGTAATATCACTTTCCCCAATTACTACATTAGGATCTACTTTTAAGATATCTTCTTTAAGTTTATAAACACCTTTACGATTTGCATAAACAATTAAAATTGCCTTTGAGCCTTTATAACCTTGGGCATTTACTGTTGTAACACCAATTCTTTGTTCTCTTAATAGTGCCGCAACCGCATCACTTTCATCAGTTGGTAAAATGATTTGTAACATCACTTTTCCAAAAGCTAACTTTTTCTCAATAATGGAACCTAAATAAACACCTACCGAATAAGCTAATGAATAAACAACTCCCTTAATTGGATATTTCATAACATTGTCTAAAACAGATCCAGCTACAAATACCCATAAAATTAACTCAAAAAATGCCAAAATAGATGCCGGTACTTTAAACCCACGATTTACTAAAATCAATCTAACGGTCATAACCGTAATCTCTAAGACTTTTAGTAAAAATATAATTAATAATTCATACCAAGGCACGTTAAAAAAACTTTCAATACTTAATAATATCATTTTGTCTTCCCTTTCTTTCTCTTTCTTTCAGCTACATTAACTACTACACTTAAAGCAATTAAAACTCCTAAACCTACTAAAATCCAAATATAATTAGCTTTAACCCAATCTAGAGCATCATTAAATGTTTGAACTTCTAAAATTTGAATTTCTGCTACTATTATTTCTTCATCTAAAGTCTTAGTAGCAACAAACGTGATTGTTAGCATTTGTTTTCCATCTTGCATTTCGCTTAAATGGAAAGATGTCACTTGTACACCTTCTTCTACAACAATCTTCCCAATAATATCTTCACTCTTAAAAACTGACCCCACAAAGACGTTTTCGCCTTTTTTTGTCATTCCGTCAATCGAATAATTTATTTTTTTAACTAAAGGCTTTAAAGTTACATCATCAGTAATTTGACTATCTTCAGTTAATAACTCTCCATTAATTTCCCACCCCATAATTAAATAGCCAGGATCTTTTTCAACACCATTCAATAAATCTGATTCATATAAAGCAGCTACATCAGTAAAATCATAATCAATCGAATTTCCTTCTGAATCTTCAAAAGTAATTACTAATTTTTGATAAATAGGATGAGCATAAACGTTGTACTCTTCTGTAATATAGTTCCAAGAAACAAATTTATATCCACTTACATGTGGTGCTTCATAATTTGGAATCGCATCACCAAAATTGTATGGAATAGATGCTAATACATTACCATCTTTATCATAATAAATAACAGTATTATGCTCAGGAGCTAAAATACTAAAATTAAAATTGATTGATAAAGCTTCAAATCCGCTTCCTAAAGCTCCCCTTGCTCTAACAGTATAAGAGCCAATAGCACTCGGAATCTCACCTAAAAGAATATTGTTACTATCAAAATAAGATATCGTAAGCGCAGCATCAGGATTAGCTAAGATATATAATTCTTCATAGCCTTTAATTGGATGCCCATTATACACATAATTTTCTTGTGTTTCTAAATAAAAATCATTCAATAAATTAGGATCAAAAGCTGTATCCGATAAAGGAGATGGCAAATAAGCCTCATCATTAATTACGTGTTTGTTTGATGGCGCAGCTAGAAAATAGTCGTAATCTACATAATCAGGATCTAAATGTGAACCTGTAGGATCGCCAAAAGTAACATCAGTAAAATACCACTTATCAATCATAAACGCATGACTCCAAGCATGATTTTCCCAACCACCAGACCCATATGCTTGTCCTATTGTAGTTATCACTGGTATATTGCAATAATTTGCTAACATTTGAAAAGCTTCAGCGTAAGCCTCGCAAACAGGCTCATATAAAGAACCATCTTTTCCAAAATCTGATTTAATTAAAGCTCCACTAGGGTTATGAGCAAAAGCGCTAGAAAAATCTGTATCGTATTCATTGTTTTGAATTAACCATGTATATAGATATCTTAATTTTTGATATTCGTTTTGTAATTGATCTGCTTCTTGTTTTAAATATGCCCTTCGAGCTAAAATATGAGTTAAATCTTCATTTAAAAGCGCCTGATTGAATGTTGCGCCAGACATATACCCATCCTCAATACCTGGTGTAACTGTTAGTGTAGCACTAATAACAGTACCACTTACAGAAATATTAACAGCATTATTAAACCAAAAATATTCAGGGTGGTCAAAATTAAATGCTCTCCAAGCTTTCCCGGAAGAATCAGCCATAGCTTGTGCTTTATCGCCCGATAATCCCTCAAAAACAGCTTCAAAAGGATAACCGCCCATCATCATTGGAACAAAACCCGCATATACTTCTTTGCCATTATCATCTAAAGTATTGTAATAGAATTTGTTTCCCGTTTCTTGACTATTATGCAAAACATTAACTTTTTGATTAAAATTCATACTTGCATAATCATTATAAAACTCTTCAAACGATTTTGCTTCTACTTTGTAATTAAAAAATAATACACCAAAAACAGCTAGCAAAAATACAAATAATACTTTTCTTTTCATTTTTACTCCCATTCTATTGTTCCTGGAGGTTTTGAAGAAATATCGTAGATTACTCTACTACACTTTGTTTCCAAAACAATTCTCTCTCCAATTTTATTTAATACTTCATAAGGTATAGGATAAGCTTGAGCTTTTTGAGCATCTTTACTTGTTACTGCTCTTAAAGCAATAACATAATTATAGTTCCTCTTGCCATCAAAAACTCCTGTCGATTTAGTATCTAAAACAACAGTAAAATATTGCCAAATAATTTGGTCTAATTTTGCTTTTTTTAATTCTTCCCTAAAAATAGCATCACTTATCTTAGCCATTTGAAGTTTTTCACTAGTAATTTCACCCATAACCCTCACTCCTAAACCAGGACCAGGAAAAGGTTGTCTTAATAATAGCTCATCATCTAAACCCATTATTTTACCTAATGCTCTAACTTCATCTTTATATAATTCTTTAATTGGCTCTACTAACTTAAAACCTAATTCGCTAGGTAATCCCCCAACATTATGGTGCGATTTAACTAATTGTTCTCCTTTTTTAGATTCAATAACATCAGTATAAATCGTTCCTTGAGCTAAATATTCATATTCCTTACCCAAACTTTTGGCTTTTTCTTTAAAGCAATCAATAAATATTTTTCCAATAATTTTTCGTTTTTCTTCTGGATCATTAACTCCCTTTAAATTATCTAAAAATGTTTTAGATGCATCTAAGTATTCTACTTCGATTCCATATTTTTCAAATCTCTCTAAAACTTGTTTTTCTTCACTTAAACGAAGTAATCCATTATTTATAAACAAACAAGTTAGTTGGCCTTTAATTGCAAGGTGTAAAATCTTTGCCACAACAGTAGAATCAACGCCGCCTGAAATTCCTAAAAGCACTTTTTTACTTCCAACTTCTGTTCTTATTTCTTGAATTTGTTTTTCTAAATATTGATGTAAACTAAGATTTGGATTTGATTTCATAAAACACCTCATCATTTATTATAGCACAATTAACTATAGAAATAAATAAAAAAGAGTTAACATAAATTTGAAAATGTTAACTCTTGAAATCTTTATTCTTTAGATTCTTTTTTTTCTCTTCAGGCTTAGGCTCCTCTTTTACAACTTCTGCTTCTGCTTCAATTATATTTTCTTCTGAAGCGACAGCTTGAGCTATTTCTTCTTGTTTTCCTTTAGTTGGCTTTTTAAAAATATGAACAATTAAATAAACTGATACGCCAATAACTACAATTGCAATTAAGCCTATTGGAGATCCTACTACTCTTAAGAACCCACCAACTTTTGGAATTTTTCCCGAATAAATACCTACAAATTTATCTTTTGTAATACGCCAATAATCCATTGGTGCTTCAGGATTAGCTGGACGTGTACGGAAACATGCATCTCCTCTTTCATTTACAGTCCATTCAGCAAAATAGTGAACTACCACATTATTATTAGGGTCTACAAAGGCAACAATATCGCCTTCTTTTAAATCATCAAAATCATAGGCAGTAATGAATACAAAATCATTTGGAACTAACTCTGGCTCCATACTCTCTGTTAGAATTACATAGCCTTTGAATCCCATGTATCTTGCAGTTAAATTAGGTGAAACTAAGTTAAATACAAAATAAAAAATTAAATAAGCTAATACTATTAGCGAAGCAACATAACCAATCCATCCAAAAACAGCTTTAACTTTTTCTTTTTTGGTTTTTTCTTCAGTTGCCATTACTTCTTCTTTTTTTGTTTCCATAACTAACCTCACTTACTCGTATATTATTACACAATTAATTTATTTTGTCAATGAAAAGTATTTTATTATTAATATTTAAATAAAATGCTTATATTAAAGCTTCGATAACGCATGAACTATTAAAACCATGCTCCAAGTATCCAATTTACAGTACTCTTCTAGATTTTTTCTTACTTCTTCCAAATCTTCTTCGTCAAGTTTTGGAAAAGAATAATAAGCCTCTTGCGCCATCATTCCGTGTTGAATTTCTAAATCTTGATAAGATAATTCTGGTGCAAATATAGGTAATACTTTTTTGATGCTAAAACTACCTTTTAAGTCATTATCATAAAAAAATGTTATTTGCCTACCATTAACCGACCTTAAAAAAACATCCAATAAATCTACTATGTGGTCTTTTATTTTTAATAATTGTTCACTATACTGAGGGTAAAACTCCGCTAATTCTTCAATTCTACTTGTCTCAAAACTAGCATTATAAACTAAAACTGTTCCGCCTTTTGTAAGATCAATATTTTCAACTAGTGCTTTTGCACATTCTTCCCTATGATCTACAAAATCAGGAGCTAAAAACGAATAATGGCAATCATTAATATCTTTTAATGCATTTTTAGATTTTTCTATATGCAAAGAAAATTGAAATAAAGATTGATTATATGGAGATTCACCTTGAAAACGTGGAAGTGGTGAGTGAAGGCTTTCAAAATCTAAATGATATATAGGGTAAACTAATTTATCTAACCAGGCTCTTATTTCTTCATAATTAATATATTGCTCACCAGAAACAAAAACCATTTTTTGAATTTTATTGACTGGGGTTAACTCGCTATCATCATACATGTCCATTGTTGTTTTACCATCTAAAATATCAGCAAATTTTTTACTTGCAGTTCTATAAAAATATAAAGCCGATCCGGGAATTTTTAATAGTTCATCAAAACAAACTGGGCAAAAAAGACAAGCGGTATTTTCCTGTTTTCTTTTACATTTTGCCCCTATTTCTGGTTTGATAAAGAAATCATTTTGAATAGTTATTTGAATATTTTCAATATCTTTTTCAATTAAAGATACAAACTCTTGATAGAATTGGCTCATATCTAATAAAACAACTATTTCTCCACCATCGCAACTCGGATAAGGATTTTCTTCTGTTGCGTTATTTAAATCTAAAATATACTCATGATTCAAAAGAGCCATATAAAATGTTATTTTCTTTCCGTGAGGATTGTTTTTTATAGTTAAAAAATAAGTATATAATCCGTCATAAATATATCTTCCTATTTGCTCATGTTCTGGATTGAAAACTTGTGTATTAAGAAATTTAATATATCCTTTTTTTGCATTCTCGCTATCCATTTCATTTATATCTAATAATCTCAACATACTTCTCTTTTTCTCAAAATATTTATCCTTCTTTACAAAATCACTAGATGACTTTGCTTTTGCCTCTAAAATAATAATTTCATCTTTTGTTTCTTGATAACCATCTACTTTTGTATAAAAAATATTGCCTTGTTGATCAATATATTCAAGTTTCTTTTGCTGGTCTAAACTTCCAGATACAAATTTTGTTTTTAATAGTGTGCTAGCATATTGGATTAGTATTGTTTCCGTTTCTTGGAACTGCTCTTGGCGCCATTCTTCTATTGGTTGTTCCAATTTATCCTCAAAACTATCTTTGTCAATCATTAAATCTAAATAGTCCTTTAATTCGGAAAACTCTACATTAGAAAAAGTCACTTTGTTTTTCTCGCTATACAACTTATTAAAACCATAATACGACTTGCAACGAATAAGTTCTTTAAATAGCGTCTTACTTATCTTCATCTTCTCACCTCTTTAATGTATTATATCATAAAAAAAGGGCAAACGCCCTTTTTAATATATTTTATCTTTCGTTTTTTTAATGATTAAATGCAAGATAAAATCAATTACAAAAACAAAAATAATTAAAATAATTGTCCAAGCAAAAACTCCTTTAGTTTCTAAATAAGTATTTTGAATGGCAATTTGATAACCTATCGTTCCTTTAGTTTGAGCAATCATTTGCGCCGTTACAATAACTTTCAATCCCAAACCAAAAGATTGAAGTAACGATACTAAAATTCTTGGCTTAGAAAGCGGAAAATAGATATCTTTTATAACTAAATAATTTAAATTACTTACAGTTTTCACATCATCAAGCAAATCTTTATCAATAGCATTTATACTACTATAAATACCTTCATAAAGAATTGGAAAGATTACCAAGAAAGTAATAACATAAGGAGTAAATCTTTGACCTACCATTAATAAAAACAAGATGATAACTGCTACAACTGGAATACTTTTAAGTAATGTAACTATCGGGCTAAAGAAGTGTTTAAATCTTTCAAATCTTAAAGCAAGAAGCGAAAAAACTAAAGCTAAAATTAAAGTCAAAATAGTTACAATTAAGATATCTAAAAAGGTTCTTAATATAATTAAATATGTTTCTCCTCTAGCAAATAGTTCACCTATTGTTTTAAAAACTAAACTTATTTTTGGTAAAACAATCTCACTATCTACAATAATACTACCAATAAACCAAACAAAGATTATAAACAATATCCCCAAAGAATAATATAAATACTTTTTATCAATTTTATTCATGTGGAGTATAGAAAGCTTGATCTGGTAATTTACCACCTACTAAAGCAGCATCTTCAACTAAAAGCAAATTAAAGAACTTTTCGATATCTTCTTTAATATCTATAGCTTTTTTAAATTCAATATTGCTTAGTGGAATTGAACTAGCGATTAGACCTTCTTTCATGCTTTCTAAATATTCATCTTTTTGGTAAATGAAATTGGCATATCCTTGAGGATCTTTATTTAAATTTGTAATATTGTTTTCTACAGCAGTAATAAAACTTGCTATTTTCCTTGTGTTTTTACTTTCGCTATTCACAAAAATAGCAGCCTGAGGAACTAAGTCTAACTCTGTTGTTTCGTGTAAAACATCAGCAATTGATAAATACTTTAAATTAGATACCTTTTTTCTTAAATTAGATAATACTGGTTCTGATGTTAGAAGATATTGATAATCTCCGTTTAAGAAAAAAGCAACTCCATCATTTATTGCATTATAATAAGTTATATTTGGATTTACATTTTCACTTGCAAGTGCACTTCTTAAGGTGATTCCTGGAATATTAGTTTCTCCAAAAGCAGCTAAAGTTTTACCATTTAAATCAGCTAATGATGTTAAAGGTTCATCAATACTTACAATATAAGTATTTAAAAAACCAATAACAGAATCTAACTTATAACTAGAATTCCCCGAATTATATAGTTTTGCTCCTAAATTAATTGGCGCAACGATAATATCTGCTTCTTTTGAAGTAAAAGCAGTTACTAATAAATTAGGTCCAGTAACATTATTATATTCAATATCTTCGGTTAAAGTACCAGCAACACTAATTAGAGGAATACCATTTGGAAGAGTTACTTTTAATTTAGCATCTTCGCTACATCCTGTTAGAAAAACAAAACTAAACAAAAGTAAGAAAAAATTAATAATTCTTTTCATTATTTCTTTTCCCCAAATACTTCTTTTTTAGAATATGTTGTGTGTAATAATTTGTGAGCTAATTCTCCACCAGGTTTTCCTAAATGAGTTTGGTATAAAGAAACTACATTAGGATTTTCGTGGCTTCTTCTAATTTTATTTTCAGAGTCAATTGTATATAAAGCTTGTGCTCTTAATTTGCAAACATCAATAGTTTCTAAATCTCTTGCCTTAACAATTGGTTGACCTCCACCATTAATACAACCGCCTTCGCAACCCATAAACTCTACAAAAATATACTTATTAGGATTTTCTTTAATTCTTCTAAACATTTCTGGGAAGTTTGCGGCTCCATGAACTACTGCTACTTTGAAAGTTTGATTATCAATTACTAAATCTGCTTCTTTAATAGCAACCGATCCTCTAACTTGAGTAAAATCAATTGTGTGTTTATCTTCTTTTTCTAAGAAAGCTTTAACTGTTCTTAATGCGGCTTCCATAACTCCACCAGTTGTACCAAAAATAGCTCCTGCTCCTGTATATGTGGCAAGTGGTGATTCTGGTTTATAATCTTGCAAGTTATTAAAGTTAATACCAAATCTTCTAATTAAACGCGCAAATTCACGAGTTGTTAGAACTGCATCAACATCTTTAACGCCTTTATCTTTCATTTGTTCACGATCTGCTTCATCTTTTTTAGCAATACAAGGCATAAATGAAACAACTTTAATTCTTTCTTTTGGCACATTAATAATATCTGCATAAATATGTTTAATTAAAGCTCCTTGAATTTGTTGCGGAGATTTTGCTGTTGAAAGATGAGGTAAATATTCTGGATAATATCTTTCAATGTAACGAATCCATCCTGGAGAACAAGATGTAAATAAAGGTAAATGAGTTTCTTTTCCTTGAAGATGGTCTTGAATTCTACCAATTAACTCTGTGCCTTCTTCCATAATTGTAACATCAGCTGCAAAGTTAACATCAGTTATTTCATCAAATCCCATTCTCTTCAAAGCACGATAAATTTTACCTTCAACATTAGTACCGATTGGATTGCCAAACTCTTCACCTAAAGCAGCCCTTACTGCAGGTGCTAGTTGAGCAATTACATAATAATTATCATTATTCAAATAATCAATTACAATATCTTCATCACTTGTTCCAGATAAAGCACCAACTGGACATGCTTGAATACATTTCCCACAATATAAACAACCAGCATCATCAATAAAATCATTGTTTGCAGGCGCTACATAAGTATCAAAACCTCTTCTATTAAAATCTAAAATTCCTAAACCAGTGTAATGATTACAAGCAGATACACATCTACCACATAATATACATTTAGAAGTATCAATAGTTAACGAATTGGAAATATTACAATAACTAGTTTTTTTAGAAAAAGTTGGATCTTCTCCCATTGTATTAGGAACATTATATCTTCTTAGCAATTCCAATAATTCACAATTTTCTTCTCTGTGACATACCCAACATTCAAAATGATGGTTTGCAGCAAGAAGTTTTAAGTTATTTTTAACAGCATCATTTACTCTTTTAGTATTAGTATGAACTTTCATTCCTTCCCATACTTGAACAGTACATGAATTCTTTAACGTATTTAAACCTTCAATCTCAACAACACAAAGTCTACAAGCTGAAGTCTCACTAATATCTTTCAAAAAGCATAAACGAGGGATATAAATATCAGCATCATTAGCAGCATCTAGTACTGTATAAGTACTAGGTACTGTCATTTCTTGGTTATTAATCCATATTTTTACATTACTCATATCTCTTCACCTCTATAAACTCACAATTGCATTAACTGGACAAGCAGGTTTGCATGTTCCACAATTAACACAAAGTTCAAGATCAATATAGTGCTTTTTCTTAACGTCACCAGAAATAGCATTTACTGGACAATTACGTAAGCATTTACCACAACCAATACATTCATCAGTAATTAATAACTTAGTAATATTCTTACAAACGCCAGCTGGACATCTTTTATTAACTACGTGTTCTAAATATTCATCATAGAATTTATCTAATGTTGATAAAACTGGGTTAGGAGCTGATTGACCTAAAGCACATAAAGAAGTATCTTTAATCATTAAAGCAAGTTTTCTTAAATCATCTAAATCTTTCATTGTTGCTTTACCATCAGTAATCTTATTTAAAATCTCCAACATTCTTAAATTACCATCACGGCAAGGAGTACATTTCCCACAAGACTCTTCAACAGTAAACTCTAAATAAAACTTAGCAATGTCTACCATACAATTGTCTTGATCCATAACAATCATACCACCACTACCCATCATTGATCCTTTTCTAACTAAGTTATCATAATCAATTGGTGTATCTAAATCATCTTTTGTTAGGATTCCGCCTGATGGTCCTCCTGTTTGAACAGCTTTAAATGCTTTCCCTTTAGTTAAACCTCCACCAACATCATAAATAACTTCTCTTAAAGTAGTTCCCATTGGAACTTCAAGTAATCCCGTATTCTTAATCTTTCCACCTAAAGCAAATACTTTTGTACCTGCAGCTTTTTCTGTACCGATTGCTTTAAACCAATCAGCACCTTTAAGAATAATTTGGGCTACGTTAGCAAAAGTTTCTACGTTATTAATTACTGTAGGTCTTCCCCACAAACCTTGCGATGCTGGATAAGGTGGTTTATTACGAGGCATACCACGCTCTCCTTCAATTGAAGCAATTAAAGCAGTCTCTTCCCCACAAACAAAAGCTCCCGCTCCCAATCTAATTTCTAAATCAAAGTCGAAATTGCTTACTAAAACGCCTTTACCTAAAAGACCATATTCATAAGCTTTATCAATAGCATATTGTAATCTTTCTACTGCTAAAGGATATTCCGCTCTAATATAGACATAACCTTGAGTTGCACTAATCGCATACCCACAAATAATCATTGCTTCAATTACTGCATGAGGATCTCCCTCTAAAACAGCACGGTCCATAAATGCACCCGGGTCTCCCTCATCAGCATTACAAATTACAAAACTTTGTCCGCCTTTGTTAGCAGCAGTAAATTTCCACTTTAAACCAGTAGGGAAACCTCCACCACCACGACCACGTAAACCAGATTTAGTAACTACATCAACAACTTCTTCTGGAGTCATTTCAAAAAGAACTTTCTCTAAAGCCTTGTATCCATCTAAACCAATATATTGATCAATTTCTAAAGGATTAATAATACCACAGTTCTTTAAAGCAATACGATATTGATAATTAGGAACATCAATTACTTTACCTTCTTCGTCAGTAACTTTCTTAAAATTCTCAATTAGATATCTATTTAAGACTTCTCCACCAATTAAATGTTTCTCTGCAATCTCTTTTGCTTTTTTCTCATTTACCATACAATAAGTATAACGATTGTTATCTTTATCATATACCTCTACAATCGGCTCTAAGGCACATTCGCCAATACAACCTACTGAAGTAAGACTAATATCCTTTAAACCCTTTTCTTTAATAGTTTGTTCAATAATATCATAGATAACATCAGCACTTGCTGCTAAACCACATGATGCCATACCAACTACAACACGATATTTATTGTTATCTAAAAGATTAAGTTTTTTTAGATTTTCTTCTCTAATTTTATTTAAATCTTGTTTAGTTTTCACCTGCAGCCTCCTCGTCAATAATCTTTCTTAATTCTTGATGTGCACTATTAACAGTCGCATGACCATAAACTTTACCATCAATTGTATATACTGGCGCTAATCCGCAAGCACCAACACATCTAGTTGCTTCTACTGTAAATAAACCATCTTTAGTAGTCTCCCCTACTTTGATTTGCAAGCTATTGCAAATTTCATCTAAAATAGATTGACTGCCCTTTACATAACAAGCAGTACCTAAACATACTCCAATAACATGTTTTCCTTTAGGTTCCAAAGAAAAACGAGAATAAAATGTAACTACTCCGTTGATTTTTGAAACACTAATTTTTAACTCTTCTGAAATAATTTTTTGCACTTCTAGAGGAATACAACCAAAGATTTCTTGAGCATCATGTAAACTAGGCATCAAAGGACCTGGCTTTGCTTTATGCTCTTCTATTCTTTTGCGTAATAATAATTCTTTTTCTTTTGTGATTACTAATTTTTCCATTATTAATCTCTCCTTTTAACTATAATATTATATAAAAATGAAAATGAAAACGCAACGTGATTTTGTTTTCATAAATAAAAAAAACCCTTTCATAAGAAAGGGTTTTAATATATTTATTTTAAGGTCTTTGAAAAGTTAACTTATCTACAAATGAAGTATATTCATAAGTTCTAGTTTCGCCTTGATAAGTTACTTTAACTTGGTAAGACACAACTGAATCAACTCCTGGGTGATTAATGATTTCCCCATTATCGTTCATGATTGTTGGTGTTAAAGATTTAAATTCAAAAATAATATTTTTATTTGTGAAATTCCTTAAAGCAAACAATTCTAAATAAATTAAATGCATTAATTCGCCCCAACGATCAGAGTTACGAATATCTTGAGGACATTGTTTACCTGAAAAGTCGTTATGTTGCATTACATCATTTAAACCTAGATTATATTTGTGTAATAACCAAGCAACTAGCTTTCCTAAATGACGCATTGTTCTGTTAAAATTTCCGCCTTCATTAACACAAGTTTCGATACCTACAGATGCAATATTACCACCATAGTTAGCGATTTGTCCATAAGAGCTATTGTAATATGTTGTAGGGATATGATATTCCCCATTAATTACATTAACTCTAACACCGCGAGATGTAAAATAACTTCTATTTAAAATTTGTCCTTCTTTTGTAGGAGCAACAACCTTAGTTTTAACTCCATCAATAGTATAATATCCATCACTTGAGATATCTACATAAGGTGAATAGTTGCCATTAAACATAACTCCTGTTGGGTAATCAATTAATGCCCTACTAGTACCATCACCTGCATGGTAACCTACCTCATCAATTGGTAAACTTTGATAAACATCAGTATCATCTATACTAAAATGCCATGAAGCTTCTCTACCATCTTTTCTATGTTGAATATCATTTAATAATTTTGCATTATGTGAAGGGTCATTCATTCCCGTATTATGGACTGTAATATATCTAGTTTCTGATCTAAGTCGATTACTTCTCTTATCTGTGTTACTAGAATCTACAATATCAACTTTAATTGATGATTCAAAATCATATTGATTATAAAAAGGTAAATAACCATAGTTATAATCAATCTTTGTAGTTGCTCCATATGTAAAGAATGATTGGTTTTTAATATGTTGTAAATTAATTTGATTTAAGAAATATTCAATAGCATCCCAGCCTTCAGGAGTATCTGCTCCTTTTAAATATAGACGATAAGCAATTGTATGAACTGCAGATTTATCCTTACTATGAACATTCATTGATAAAACAACTTGTGCACCTTCATTACCTACAGGGCCAGTATATACTCCATCATTAGATAAAAATGCTGGCGTGTCACTTGACCAAGTTAAATCTACACCAAAATCTTCATCTTCACTAGGTAAAATTAAGTCTTGGCTTAAAACTCCATTATCTAAGAATTGCTCTAAATATCTTAAATATGCTTCTTCCATTGCTCTTGCTTTTTCTAAAAATGTTTTTGCCATAACTGGTAAGATCATCTCCATTTCTACTGGTTCTTCACCTGGATATTGAATGATTAACATTAGTGTAATATATTGTTCTACATTTGGTTTTTCTACCAACCTCAATTGATTATCCATAATCTCTGGATTTAAAGATCTAATTTGATATGTAACTGTTGGATTATATCTATCTTCGAAACTAATATAATCATAACTAGCGCCAATTGGTGGTCTAAACTGATTATAAATAAAGTCGTATGCTTCAGAATATTTATTAGGTACTAAAGTAACATCAATATCGGTAGTATATTCAACTCCTGATAAAGTATAATGAACAGTTAGTGTTAAATCATGATAATCATCATCTGGCATAAAAAACATAAATTCAGGATCAAAATAGATATTATCAGACGAAGCATAAGTAAATCTAACACCAGAATAAACTTCTGGAAGTACAAATCCCATTGAAACTTTATCAGGAAAAACAGTAGTTAGATATCTTTCTATAGCTAATTGTTCTTCAGTTTTATTAGGATCTTCCGGGTCTTCTGGATCTTCTGGATCTCCGCCTTGTTCTTTAGCTTGTGCAGATAACGCAAGATATGTTGCTTTAATGTCTGCATTCAGTTTAGCTTTAAATTCATCAGTTATTGTCTCATATATAAGATCTAATTGAGCTAATGCTTCTTTATTTACCTCACCGTTTAAAGCAAGTACTGCAGTTTCAAATTCTAAATTTTTAATATGTTTGTTAATTTTATCTTCTGCTGCATTAATTTCATTTTGAATTTTGCTAGCTACATCATTACTTAAATTGTTTATCTTGCCTTTTAACTGATTTAAAATTGCTAAAGTTGCATTATCGTAGTTGATGTCTAATTCAGCTAAGAATTTTAAGCTATCAAGTGTAACTTGAGCATCTACTAAAACAGCTAAGTTTGCAACTTTCTCTTGATCTTTAGCACTTAAAGCATTGTATTTTTCTTCAATCTCTTTAATTAATGCCTCATCTTCTAGAGTAACTTCACCAATATTGTCAATTAAGCTCTCTACAGCTTTAAATGCTTCGTCTTTATCCTTGCAACCAACTAAGGCTACAAAAAGGAAAAGAACTAAAATAAATTTCAATACTTTTTTCATAATTCCACCTCTAATAATTTCTTGATTTTTGTTTGATATTTAAATGTCCTTGTTTCACCTCGATAGTTTGCTTTTACTTCATAACTAACTATCTTGTCTCTTAGCGGATGTTTTAATACATTTCCTTCATTGTCTAGAAACTGTGGATCTAAACTAATAAATTCTAATTCTACATCTGCTAACTTAGTATTTTTATAATATTCTAAATTAACTAGCTCGATAAACTCATCCCAACGATTAGCTGTCCTAATTGTTTCTGGACAATTCTTGCCCGAAAAGTCGTTATGTTGTTTCACGTCGTTTACTGATAAGCCATATTTAATTAATAACCAAGCCGTTAATTTAGCAACATTTCTCATTGCTTGATTTAAATTAACACCTTTATAAACACAAGTTTCAATTCCTATTCCTGTATAGTTACCGCCACCTAAATGAAATCCCTTATCATTTAACCAATTTTCTGGATAAGACGTTCTACCATCACCTGCGTGCCAAGCAACTTCTTCTAGTGGTAATTCTTGATATACTTCTTTATCGTCAACACTATAATGCCAAGAAGCTTGCCTTGTTGTGGTATGTAAATATTGATCTAAACCTTTAGCTGTCATCAAAGGTGAAGCTAACCCCGCATCATGAATAACTACATATTTAGTGTTTTCTCTTACCAATCCTGGCCTATTTAAAGTGTTTTCTTTTGGAAGAAAGTTTTGCGTTATTTTTAAATCTTTATTAATATAAAAAGGTAAATATCCATTATTATATGATTTTACTTTTTTGTATTCTTCTTCAAAACCATAAAGATAAAAAGGATAATTAACAATTTCATCTTTATGAATTTTATTTAAAAAGATTTCTACTTTTTCAAAAATATCCATTTTCTACCTCTTAATATATTATACCACAAACTTATAAACATAACAAATAAAAAAGAACCTATGAAAGGTTCTTTTTATAATCATATATTTTTAATTTTAATATTAGTTTGCTACAGCTTCTAAAGTTGTAGTAAAGCTAAATTCTTTAGTAACACCTTGATAAGTTGCTTTTACCTTGTAATTAACAACTGTAGATGGTCCTGGGTGATTTAAAACTACTCCTGTTTTAGGATCAAAGTAATTACCACTTGCTTCGTATACAAAGTTTACATCATCTAAATACTTACGACCAAACCACTCAATCCTAATTTGTTCCATAAAATCATCCCAATAACCTTGTGCTCTGATTGCGTAAGGACAATCTTTTCCAGAAAAACGATGATGTTGAGAAACTCTCTCTACTGGCAAATCGTGTCTAATTAAAATCTCAGCACATAAAGCAGCCATATATCTCATTGTTAATGTATAGTTAGCACCATCAAAAGCACAAGTTTCCATACTAACAGAGTTTCTATTTCCGCCTTTATTACAAATATAACCTTTAGATCCTAGTGGGTTATAAAATTGCGTACACCACCAATAATCAGCCATTTTGTAATTTCCGTCTTCACCAAGTTCTACTAAAAGTCCATTTTCATTAATAACTCTATTATCTGCGATTGCATTACTTGGAATCATTAACGTTGTTTTTTGTCCATCTAAATAGAAGTATCTATCAGAACCAATAGTAACTATAGGATTTCTATGTCCTTTGTGAGCAACACCTGTATCAAGTAAACTAAATAAGTTTCCACCATCACCTGCTTGCCAAGTTGTCATACCTTCTGCCATATGATGGAAAATTACTGTTTGGCGTACTCCATTCATTGTTGTTTCGCCTACTGTATAGTTCCAAGAAACAGGCGCATCACTTTGAATATAGTTAGCAATTGCAGTTGCAGTATCACTTGATCCATAACTTCCCGTATCATGAACAACTACCCATTCAATTGAAGATGCAGGACCATTTGTCTTTTTACCTTCAGGTAAGAAATTATCATAGATTGGTAATTCATAGTTAGTAAAGAACGGTAGATATCCATAACTTTGATGATAAGTTTGACTAATACCTTCATAATATTTATATTTTCTATTTGGAATAGATAAGCGATTGTTGTAGCTTAAGAACTTTTCAATCATTTGCCATTTGTTGGATTCTGAATTCATTCCTAAAACAAAAACACCAAAACTGATAGATTCCTCAAAACTTTCTCTTCTTGAAGAAGCCGTCACAGTAATAATAATTTCTGAATCAAATACTGGTCTTCCAATAAGTTCCCCAGTTGGGCTTAAAACTGTGATATCACTAGCAGTCCAAGTAAATGTTAACTTACTATAAGCTGGTATTCTTTGAAAGAAATTTTGATTTTCTTCAATTACATAATTATCATCATAATAATTAGAAATGTTTGCAAATGCTACCGCTGCTTGATTTGCAGCTGACATATTTTCAAGTTCATAAAGTAAAGCTAATTCTTCTTCTTTTTGAATTAAACGAGCCAAATTATTAACAAACTCTTTTTGAGCTGGAGTTAATTGTTCATATTTAGTACGAGCATTTTCAATTGCTTCTTTATCGGTCTTATTTACTTCATCCGATAAGTTAGCAATCAAATCATCAACTACTCTAGCAGCTTGTTTATTTTCTAATTCTTTTAATCCTAAGTAATTTAAATATTTTTCTTCAAATCCATCTTTTCCAATAATTTTCGCTAAAACTTCAGCACTAGCATTATCAATAGCTGTTCTTAATTCTAAATATAATTTCTCATCAGCTAAAGTAACTGGTACTTGCAATAAAGCTATTTTACTATTAATATTATCGATTTCTTTCAATACTAAAAATTCTTTATATTTAGTATTAAATCTATCTAATAATGCAATTCCTTTTTTGTCTTCTTCGCTTAGCTCGCCTATTTTCTCTGAAATTGAGTTGTATTTTCTCTCATCATCTAAAGTAGTAGGGTCAGCTAATTGACCAATTTCCTCATTAATATTATCTAAAATTGTTTGCTTAGCATTACGATCATTTTTCAATGTTTCATATTGGCTAAACATACTGTTAAATTTTACTAAGTTTGCAATACGTCCTCTTGCAGCTTCACTTGCTGCTGTTATTAATTCCTTTATCTCAACATAGAGAGCTTCATCAGCTAAAGTTACAGGTTCTGTCAACTCTAATATTTTCGAGTCTATCATCTCTGCACTAGCTATGGCTTCCAATTCTTGAATCTTTGCTCTTGCAGCATTAAGTTTTTGGTAATTACTTACTTTAGCTTTAGCTGCTTCGTTTAAAGCACTATACTGAGAAAAAGCCGCTTCAACATTTTCTTTGTCTACCAGCATTAAATCCTCAGTATTAGGTAGATTCTGAATAGTTTGAATAATCTTTTCGTAATCTTTTTCAGGCTTTGGTGTCTTTTCACAACCAGTACAGCCAGAAATAATTAGTATTCCAAAAAGAAAGATCAAGAAAATACCTAATTTTTTCTTCATTTTGTTTCCTCCTATAACTCTTATAACAAAAATATTATACTATATTTTCTTTGAATTGTCAATATCCAGAATGGCGTCTAAAGTGGTAGATATTACTTAAAAAACAACAATTAAACATGCCTTATGTCACCATATAATAAAAAATGAAGACCTTAATCTTCATTAAAAACTCATAATTTATAGATAAAGCAAGGGACAAGCCCTTGCTTATATTATAGTTAGTTTTAATAAAACTAGCTAACAAATGGTGGTTGAGGACGGAATTGAACCGCCGACACAAGGATTTTCAGTCCTTTGCTCTACCTACTGAGCTACTCAACCAGTAAATAAAAATGGCGGTCCCGACGGGACTTGAACCCGCGATCTCCAGTGTGACAGACTGGCATGTTAACCACTACACTACAGGACCACCCTAATTTTAAAATGGTTGCGGAGGAAGGATTCGAACCTACGACCTCCGGGTTATGAGCCCGACGAGCTACCAGCTGCTCTACTCCGCGATCACTATATTCCTATTATATCATAAAATAAATAAAATGCAAATGGCGGAGGAAGAGGGATTCGAACCCCCGCGCGCTCTCACGCCTGTCGGTTTTCAAGACCGATCCCTTCAGCCGGGCTTGGGTATTCCTCCGTCTCAGTATTCGTCAATATATATTAATAAGGATGGTGGACCCGGTAGGACTCGAACCTACGACCGACCGGTTATGAGCCGGTGGCTCTAACCAACTGAGCTACGGGTCCGCGAAATGGTAGCGGTGGAGGGATTTGAACCCCCGACCTCACGGGTATGAACCGTACGCTCTAGCCAACTAAGCTACACCGCCATAAGTTCCCATCTTAAATAACAAACAAATGGTGGATCCTAACGGGATCGAACCGTCGACCTCCTGCTTGCAAGGCAGGCGCTCTCCCAGCTGAGCTAAGGACCCAAAGCGTTAAGAATATTCAAAAATGGTGCCTAAGGTGGGAATTGAACCCACACAGTATTGGGATACTGCAGGATTTTAAGTCCTGTGCGTCTACCTATTCCGCCACTCAGGCACATAACATTTATGAATGCATTTATGATGGTGACTCCGGGGTGAATCGAACACCCGACCCACTGATTAAAAGTCAGTTGCTCTACCGCCTGAGCTACGGAGTCATAAATGGTGCCGACTATAGGAATTGAACCCACAACCTACTGATTACAAGTCAGTTGCTCTACCAATTGAGCTAAGTCGGCACATATAAATGGTGGAGGATGACGGGCTCGAACCGCCGACCCCCTGCTTGTAAGGCAGGTGCTCTCCCAACTGAGCTAATCCTCCATGTCTTTGATTATACAACATTTTATATTAAAACACAAGAAAATAATAAATAGAAAGAAAATTGGCAATCCCCTATCTTTGCATGATCAAGTCAT
>ERZ795049.1307-NODE-1307-length-33429-cov-7.339905_pt1 | contig 33429 bp, 31 predicted proteins | sample MGYA00375133_ERZ795049 | MGnify/ENA primary metagenome ERZ795049 (study PRJEB30178, sample SAMN05720147) | activated sludge metagenome | isolation source: anaerobic digester from wastewater treatment plant | place: Japan | collected 2015-04-20 ... | reverse complement strand
GACGGAGCAGTCGCTGGCGGCGGGGATCGCGATGGTGCGGGCCGGGCGCCGGCTGGGCGACGTGTCGCATGCCATCCAGACGACGGCAGAGCGCGCAGGGTTCAACGTCATTCGCGAGTACGTGGGTCACGGCATCGGCACAGCCATGCACGAGGACCCGCAGATTCCGAATTTCGGCCCGGCGGGGCGTGGGCCCGTGCTGCGTCCGGGGATGACGCTGGCCATCGAGCCGATGCTGGTGGCGGGCGACTATCACACCCGCGTGTTGGACGATGGGTGGACTGTGGTGACGGCCGACGGCTCTCTGGCCGCACATTTCGAGCATACGGTTGCCGTGACAGACGGCGATCCGGAAGTTTTGACTCGTCTGTAGGAGGTGGTATTATGAGGGTTCGTCCTTCCATCCGTGTGCGCTGTGAAAAGTGCAAGATCATCAAGCGGCGAGGCATCGTGCGCGTCATCTGCACGAACCCACGCCACAAGCAACGGCAGGGCTAGTGCGTAATGCGTGATGCGTAATGCGTGATGCGTAATGCGTGAGCTTGCCTCTAGCGCAGGTCGCATGAAGTGAGCATAACGGAGTACGCATTACATAGTACGCAGTACGCGCCACGGACAACGGACAAAGAGCGAGGTAAGGAATGGCGAGAATCGCCGGCGTGGACTTGCCGAAGAACAAGCGAGTCGAGATTGGGCTGACGTACATTTATGGCATTGGGCTCAGCCAGAGTCAGAAGGTGCTGGCGCGCACCGGCGTCAGCCCCGACACGCGGGTCAAGGACCTGACGGAGGGTGAGGTCAACCGCCTTCGTGAGATCATTGAGCGCGATCTCAAGGTCGAGGGCGACCTCCGGCGCGAGGTCAGCATGAACATCAAACGGCTGACCGAGATTGGCTGCTACCGGGGCCTGCGCCACCGGCGCAACCTGCCGGCACACGGCCAGCGCACCAAGACGAATGCCCGCACGAAGCGCGGCCCAAAGAAGACCGTCCCGGGGCGCCGCCGGTCCAGGGCGAAGAAGTGAGAGGAGTGGAATGGGACGCAAGAGAACCGTGGTGCGCCGGGGCCGACGCGAACGCAAGGTCGTACCGACAGGGCGCGCCTACGTGCATTCGACGTTCAATAATACGATCGTGACTCTGACGGACCCGCAGGGGAACGTGCTCGCCTGGTCGAGCGCGGGTGCCTCGGGCTTCAAGGGCTCGCGCAAGAGCACGCCCTATGCGGCGCAGGTGGCGGCGCAGACCGCGGCCAAGTCGGCCATGGATATGGGCATGCGTGAGGTAGATATTTTCGTAAAGGGGCCCGGCCCGGGCCGCGAGCAGGCGATTCGTTCGCTGCAACAGGTGGGCCTGCGCGTGCGCTCGATCACCGATGCCACGCCCATCCCGCATAACGGCTGTCGGCCACCGAAGAAGCGACGGGTCTAGCGCCACAGCGGCATCGGTCGCTCCGGTAGTGCGGCGTGTTGCCGCGAGGTTCGGCGGCGCGGTGTCGCGGCTATGCACTGTGAATGAGGTAGCTGCTCGCTGTGGCCCCCGTCGGGCGCCTGGCGGGTAGTGAGGAGGTTCAATGGCCAAGTATGTCAAGTCTGTGTGCAAGCTCTGCCGGCGAGAGGGGGAAAAGCTCTACCTCAAGGGCGAGAAGTGTTATTCCGACAAATGCCCGGTCTCGAAGCGGGCTTATGCGCCCGGCATGCACGGCAAGAAGGCGCAATTCCGCCGCAAGATGTCGGACTATGGGCTGCAGCTCCGCGAGAAGCAGAAGGCTCGCCGCATCTATGGCGTGCTGGAAGCACAGTTCCGGCGCTACTTTGCGGATGCCGAGCGGGTGAAGGGTATCACCGGCCTGAACCTGCTGCGCACGCTGGAGTCGCGCCTCGACAACGTCGTCTACCGGCTGGGGTTCGGCAGCTCGCGCAACCAGGCACGGCAGCTGGTGCGCCATGGCCACATCCAGGTCAATGGGGTCAAGGTGAACATCCCGTCGTACTTGGTAAAGCCGGGCGATGTGGTCGCCGTGCGTGAGCGAAGCCGGCAGAGGCCCGAGTTCAAGGATCTGGCACAGGTGCTCGAGCGGCATACCGCGCCCGATTGGCTCGGCCTGGAGGCGGCGAGCCTGAGCGGCCGCGTGCTGAGCCAGCCCACGCGCGAGGCGATCGATATCCCGCTCCGCGAGCAGTTGATCGTCGAGTTTTACTCTCGCTAGGGATGATAGCCTGTGCGCCGACACGCCTGGCTGAGGAGGTAAAGTCCCTTGTCGAATAGTTTCGTCTTGCCCAAAGTCGCGGGCGATATCGTTACGCGCAACTATGGTCGCTTCATCATCAGCCCGCTGGAGAGCGGCTACGGCATTACCGTCGGCAACGCGCTGCGCCGCGTCTTGTTGGCATCGCTCGGTGGGGCAGCGGTGACTTCTTTGCGCGTGAGCGGGGTGTTCCACGAGTTCTCGGACATTCCCAACGCCAAGGAGGACATGACCGAGCTGATCCTGAACGTCAAAAAGATCCGCTTGCGGTCGATGGCCGAGGGGCCGGTCTACCTGCGGGTCGAGGGCGCCGGCAAGACCGTCATCACAGCGGGCGACCTCGAGGTGCCCAGCGATATCGAGATCATCAATCCGGAAGAGCACCTCTTGACGCTGGATTCGGCCGATACTGAGATGGAGCTCGAGCTGACGGTGGAGAGGGGCCGGGGCTATTCGCCGGCCGAAGAGAGGGGCAAGCTGCCCATCGGGCAGATCCCGGTGGATGCCATCTTTAGCCCGATCAAGAAGGTCAACATGACCATTGGCCGCGCGCGCGTCGGCCAGGAGTCGAACCATGACCGCCTGGTTATGGAAATCTGGACCGACGGCACGATGCGGCCGGCCGAGGCGCTGAGCCAATCGGCGCGCCTGCTGCTGAAGCACTTTGCGCCGGTCGGCGAATACGGTGAGGTGCTGCCCGAGGAAGAGGCGGTGGTGCCGCCGGCAGCGCCCACGCCCGCCGACCAAATGCCCATCGAGGAACTGAACCTGTCGATGCGGGCCTTCAACTGTCTGAAACGGGCAGGCATCAAGTACGTGGGTGAGGTGTTGGCCAAGCTGTCGAAGGGCCAGAACGAGATCCTGGCCATCCGCAATTTCGGCCAAAAGTCGCTGGACGAGCTGCTGGAAAAGCTGCAGGAGCGTGGCCTGTTGCCGGAGGGCATGGCCCCGTCGGGCGTGGCGGCCGAAGAAGAGGAAGAGGAGCCCGAGGCGGACGAAGAGCAGGAAGCAGAAGCGGCCGCCGAGGAGTAATCGGGAAAGAGGGGGTTGGCCTTCATGAGACACAGAGTAGCAGGCCGCCGTTTGAAGCGCTCGACCGGGCAGCGGAGGGCGCTCTTTAGGAACTTGATGACTGAGCTGTTCCGGCACGATCGGATCAAGACGACCGAGGCTAAGGCCAAGGCGGTCCAGCCGGAAGCTGAGAAGCTGATCACCATCGCCAAGCGGGGCGACGTGCAGGCGCGGCGCCAGTTGGCGGCGGTGCTGACCGATCCTGACGTGACCAAACGCCTGGTCGACGAGGTGGCGCCGCGTTTCAAGGCGCGGCCGAGTGGCTATACCCGCGTGCTGCATCTCGGCGTGCGGGCCGGCGACGGCGCACCGGTGGTGCTGCTGGCGCTCGTAGAGTAAGACAGGAACTGATGGAGCTGGAGGAACTGGGGGAACTGACGGGGGCGGATGCGCCCCAGGCGTCGCAGGGGGAACAGATGGCCCTCAGTTCCGTCAATTCCGCCAGTTCCCCCAGTTCCGAACGGCTTGCCGCCCTGGTCGAGTACGACGGTACAGTGTATGCCGGCTTTCAGGTGCAGGTGGGCAGCCGTACGATTCAGGGCGAGCTGGAGCGGGGCCTGGCGGCGATCACAGGGCAAGCGGTGCGCATCACCGCCGCCGGGCGGACCGACGCCGGGGTGCACGCGCTGGGGCAGGTGGTGCACCTGCAGGCGGCGTGGGCCCACTCGTTGGGCGATCTGCAGCGTGCGTGGAACGCCAACCTGCCCGACGACATTGCCATCCTTGCGCTGGCCAGGGTCGGGCCCGAGTTCCACGCCCGTTTCAGTGCCCGCAGCAGGGTGTACCGTTACCAGATCTACAGTGCGGCGGTGCGGCGGCCCCTGGTGGCCCGCTACGCATGGCACGTGAACCGGCCGCTGGATGTGCGCCGCATGGACGAGGCGGCGGCGCTGCTGGTGGGGCGACACGACCTGCGCAGCTTTGGGCAGGCGCCGCAGGGCGATAACACGGTGCGCACGGTACTGGCGACACGCTGCTGGGCCGAGGGCGCGCTGGTCTGCATCGAGATCGAGGCCGACGCCTTTCTGCAGCACATGGTGCGGCGTGTGGCCGCGACGCTCGTGGCCGTGGGGCGTGGGCGCTTGTCGGTTGACGACTTTGGTGTTATCATACGCACTCGCGACCCGCGACGGGCGGCCGGCCTGGCGCCGCCCAATGGGCTCTGTCTGATTGCGGTGCGTTACGATCCGCGGCTCGTGGATTGGTCGCTGCCATACTGGGAATCATGGCAGAAGGAGAGTTGTCTAGAGTGAAGACCTATGCGGTGAAGGCCGGAGACATCAGGCGGGAATGGTACGTGGTGGATGCCGAGGGGCAGACCCTCGGCCGCCTGGCCTGCACGATTGCCACCGTCCTGCGCGGCAAGCAGAAGGCGATCTTTAGCCCGCACCTCGACGTGGGCGATTTTGTGATCGTGGTCAATGCCGACAAGGTGCGCGTCACCGGCCAAAAGATGGGACAGAAAAAGTACTACCACTATTCGGGGTATCGCAGCGGCCTGAGCGAGACCTCGCTGGCCGACCTGATGGCGCGCCACCCCGACCGGGCGATCAGGTTCGCCGTCAAGGGCATGCTGCCCCATAACCGCCTGGGGCGCGCACTCATCAAGAAGCTGCATGTCTACGCGGGGCCCGAGCACCCGCATCAGGCCCAGCAGCCCAAGACGCTGGCGGTCTAAGGAGGGCATTCGTGGCAGTTCGTTACTATTACGGCACCGGGCGGCGGAAAGAAGCGGTTGCCCAGGTTCGCCTGTACCCGGGGACGGGCAGCATCGTCGTCAACGGCAAGCCGGCCGAGCAGTATTTCAGCCGCGAGGTGGATCTGTTCGAGGCGCGCGGTCCGCTGCAGGCCACCGGCATGGCTGAGCGCTTTAGCATCATGGTGCGCGTCGTCGGCGGCGGCGTGACCGGCCAGGCCAGCGCCGTGCAACACGGCATCGCCCGCGCCCTGCTGGAGGCGGACCCCGAGCTGCGCCTGGTGCTGCGTAAGGGCGGCTTCCTCACCCGCGATTCGCGCATCAAGGAGCGCAAGAAGCCGGGCCTCAAGCGCGCCCGCAAGGCACCGCAGTACACCAAGCGCTAGCCCGAGCCACAACCTGGCAGGTCTGCGCAGACCTGCCAGGTTTGCGCGGCAGCAGGCGCCATACGAACGGCCCTACCTCTCACCCGTGAGGGGCAGGGCCGTTTTCGTCTTCTGCAGGCCCGCCAGGGCTGGCCGTCTCCTTGGAACGGGCGGGTGTATCCCAGAATCGTGGGGGCCATATGCTTGTAGTACCGGAGAGCGGTGCGGGGGCAGGCGCGCAGCGCCTGCCCCCGCACCGCTCTCCGGTACTATGAACGAATCTCGCCGACGCTTTTGAAACATACCCGGAACGGGCTGGGTCGTTGACCCCTCCGGCATTCGGCGTATACTGGACCTGTCGCGACTGCGACGATGGCCTGTGCTGTCTTGGAGGAGCAGTGGGATGGGTGAGATGGCTTTCAGCGATCTGCAGCGGCAGATGTTCGAGCTCTATGGGGCTGGTCACTATGCCGAGGCATTGGCATTGGTGACGCGCGAGGCGGAGCACTTCCCTGGCGAGGCGTGGCGCCTATCGCAGTGGCGGGTCTGCCTGGCCTCGCGTGCGGGCGAGACGGCGCTGGCCATCCGCATCCTGCAGGAGGCACTCGATGCGGGGCTCTGGTATGTGGAAGAGCGGCTGCGCGCCGACGATGACCTGCAGCCGCTGCAAGGGAACCCCGAGTACGAGCGGCTGGTGGCGCGCTCGGTGCGGCGGGCGGCCCAGGCTCAGGCCGAGGCCCGGCCCGAGCTGCTGACGCTGCCGCCCGAGGGTGGGCGGCCACACTCCGGGTCTCCGCTGCTCATGGCCCTGCACGGCAATGCGGAGAACGCCGGCACGACGGCCCCGTTCTGGCAGCCGGCGACCGGGCAGGGCTGGCTCGTGGGCCTGGCCCAGTCGTCGCAGGTTGCCGGCTCGGGCGCCTTTGTGTGGAACGATCGCAACCTGGGCGAGCGCGAGGTCAGCGCCCTCTACCAGGGCCTGGCCGCGCAACACAAGATTGACCCGCGGCGCGTGATGCTGGGCGGCTTTTCCATGGGCGGGCAGCTCGCGGTGTGGATGGCACTGCGCCAGGCGATACTGGTGCGGGGCTTTGTGGCCGTGGCTCCATGGGTGCCCGAGATCGAGAGCTGGATCGGCGCCGTCCAGGGAGCCAAGGGGCTGGGCCTGCGCGGCACGATCATCGTGGGCGATCGGGATGACGATTGCTTCGCCGGCGCCCAGGCCCTGGCCGGCCTGCTCGATGCCGAAGGCATCGCCTGCGAGCTGCAGATCGTCCCTGGGCTGGATCACGAGTACCCGGCCGATTTCCCCGCGCGCCTCGAGCGGGCGCTCAAGGCAATCAAGTAGGGAATGCCGGCCCTCGGCCCGTGGTGAGGGATAGCGCCGGCGTTGACGCGCCATGCCGCGTGGCGCGCCCACGCCTGCGTTTTCCCTCACTACAAGCATCTGGTGTGGGTGCCAATGCTCATGCCGGCACCCGGCTTCGCCCCAGCCCACAGCGCCCGACTTGCCGACTCTCCGCCTTTGCGGTAATATTGCTGTGTTCTTGGCGCGTCTTGGGGGGCCGCTTCGCAAGGCTCCACAGGCCGCGATCAATGCTTCTACCGTTATCCCCATCTATCGATGGGCAGGTTGCCGCGCCTGCTGCCGTCAGGGAGGTCGTCCCTTGTCCAAGCGCATCGCTGCTGCAACGGCCCTACTTCTTTTGCCCGCCGCCGCCTTGCTCAGCTCTCTCGCCTTCTGGCGTCGCAGGCCCGAGTCTGAGGGCGCCGACCCTTCAGGCGCCATGGACCCGGAGGACTACCAGGGTGTGCTGGAGGCGGTCGGCACCTACTGTGCCCTGCGCAACTGCCGCGCGTCGCTGATCGACGGCGAGGTCCTTGTCGATGGTCCCGGCGTCAGCAGCCACCGCCCGCTGCACGAGCTTATCGCCGCGTGCCGTGGTCTGAGCCGTGAGCAGTGGCCTGCGGCCGTCGGCCGTTTCTTTGCCCCCGCGGCGGCGGCCGGGCCGGCCTGGCCCAGGCTGGATACCGAGCGGCCGTTGACCGAGGCGCAGGCTCCTGCTGTGCCTGCTGCGCCGTCACCGGTGTCGCCCGCTGCGCCGCCCCCGGCCCCATCACGCGATTATGAGGCCCTTGCCGCCGGGGCAGCGCCATCACGCATCAGGTATCACCCATCACGCGGCTCCGATACCCCGACGGCAGAGGGCGAGTCGCCGGCCGGGGCGGCTCTGTCATCGGGCACGGCTACCGCGTCAGGTGAGCCCGCGACCCCTGCCGCCGGAATGGTGCCGCCTCCCCCCGCGACCATCTCCGCCATCGAAGCGGTGATGGGTCATCCCTTCGAGCTGGACGAGGGGCCTGCCCCGTCGGGGCTGCCGTCACGCATCGCGGACTATGCGGGGCGCGTCCTCAAACGTCTGGCGCCGAAGCGGGCCCGGGCGAAAAAGAGTCCTCTCGCACGCAGCAAGGGTCGCGGGGCACGTGGCCCGAAGGCTTCTGCGCAGAGCAAGGGTGAGGCAGCGGCGGTGCCCGTGGCGCCGTCGCACGATCCGCTGGCCGGCCTGAGCCTGGCCGATGCGCGCGAGTTGCTGGCCGTGCAGCTCTTCGCCGCCGACTCCCTCAGCGCCGCAGAGCGCGAGGCCAGTATCTACTCCGAGGACCTGCCTGGCCTCCTGTCGGCGGCCGTCTGCCGCATGCCCGAGGGCGCCGTGCGCGTTTCGCCGCGCATGGTCGATGCGTGGGACGTCGACGCGCAGGATCTGTTCATGGCCGCCATCTTCAGCCTGCGCCGCCTGCGGCCGGATGCGCAGCAGGTCACCTTTGCGCCCGGGCTCGACGGCAAGCGCTACGAGTCGGCCGAAAGGTTCGCTGCCGCCCAGGCACTGCTGCTGGGCGAGGACCCCCTGGCCCGCGGCCCCTTTGGCGCGCTCGTCGCCTTGCCCCGGCCGGAGCTGCTGCTCGTCTGCCCGCTGCAGCCCGTGCCTGGTGCTGCTGTGGCTGTCGGCGACGCCTTGGTGGGCCTGGTCGAGCACATCATCGGCAGCGAGCGGCAGGGCCACCCGCCCCTCTCTCGCAAGCTCTATTGGTACCACGACGACGCCTTCACCGAGCTGCCCTACGAGGTGCGGATGGAAGGTGGCAGGCCCGCCGTCGATCTCTATCCGCCCGCCGAGTTCCTGCAGATGTTGGAGGAGTTGGCTCGCAGTTGATCTGGCAGGGACATCACCGCGCCACCGGGAAGCGCAGGGTGACGGCGGTGCCGCGGCCGAGCCGGCTGCGGATGGTCACGGTGCCGCCGTGGCGGGCGATGATGGCGCGCACCAGGGCCAGGCCCAGGCCGCTGCCCTCGACGCCGCTGGGCGCGCGGCCGCGGTAGAGCTCCTCGCCCAGGTGTGGCAGGTCCTCCTCGGCGATGCCGGGGCCGGTGTCGGCCACTTCCACAGCCACCCAGGCGCCGTCCTCGAAGGCGCGGATCTCGACGGTGTCGCCGGGCCGCGAGTACTTGCAGGCGTTGTCGAGCAGGTTGTGCAGCGCCAGGAAGAGCAGGTCGCGGTCGCCCAGCACGTGGGGCAGCGGCCATGGCGCCTGGGGCAGGGTGAGGTGCAGCCGCCGCTCCGCAGCATCGGGGCGCTCCTCGGCGGCCGCGGCCAGCTCGCCCAGCAGCTCGCCGAGATCCACCTTCTCCTCCTCCAACGGCTGTGCCTCCAGCTCGGCCAGCTTGCGCAGGTCGCCGGTGAGGCGGGCCAGGCGGTCGACCTGGGCGCGCACGCTGGCGAGCGCGGCATCGCCCGGCAGCGCGGCCACGTTGGCCAGGCCGGCGCGGATGGCCGTGAGCGGGTTCTTGAGCTCGTGGTCGAGGCGGCGCACGAAGCGGCGATGCGCCTCGGCGCTCGCGGCCTGCTCGCGCGTACGGGCCTCAGCGGCGCGGCGGGCGGCCAGCGTCCACAGGGCGAGGCCACCGGCCCAGAGCAGGCTCGCGGCCAGCCCGGTCAGCCAGAGCAGCGTGCCCGCATCGGCGCGCGCGTAGAGGATGGGGTTGGGGGCGAGGCCGGCCTGCAGCGCCACGGCCAGCGCCAGCCCCAGCGCCAGCGGCAGCAAGGTGAGGGCGTAGCGTTTCATGTGCCTGCCCCCACCCGGCCCACAAAGCGGTAGCCCTGGCCAATGAGGGTCTCGATGTACTGTGGCGCCTCGGCAGCGTCGTGCAGCACGCGGCGCAGCTCGGCGATGCGGGTGTCGACGGCGCGCGTGGCGGCCGGATAATCCCAGCCCCAGACGGCATCGAGCAGGCGCTCGCGGCTCAGCACCTCGTCGGGGTGCAGCATCAGGTACTCGAGCACCGCCACCGCTTTGGCCGTCAGCGCCATCTCCTGCCCGGCGACGAGGACGCGGCGCGCCTGGCGGTCGAGCTCGAGCGCGCCCGAGGAGAGGCGGCGCGCCCCGGCGAGCGAGGGCGCCCCGGCGCGGCTGCGGCGCAGCACGGCGCGGATGCGCGCCACGAGCTCGTAGGGCTCGAACGGCTTGTTGAGATAGTCGTCGGCGCCCTCCTCCAGCGCCAGGGCGCGTTCCACCGGCGCCCCCACCTGGGTCAGCAGGATCACCGGCGTCCAGTTGCCGGCGCGGCGCAGGCGGCGCAGCGCCTCGCGGCCGTCGAGGCGGGGCATGAGCACATCGAGCACGACCAGGTCCGGCGTGAGCTCGGCGATGCGCTGCAGCGCGGCCTCGCCGTCGCCGGCCACGGCCACCGCAAACCCGGCACGCTCGAGAAAGGGCGCCAGGTGGCCGGTGATGGCCTGGTCGTCGTCGACCAGCAGGATGCGACACTCTGCCTTGCGTTCGTCCACGTCAATCCCTCTTTGACCGGCGCTCAATGTTTCGATAGCTGCGGGAGGCCATCCTGGTGACGGCCGGCAAGCCTGCTCGGCCGCCGCCCGGCACCAGCCAGGAGGTTTGGCGCGGGTTTGTCCGGACCGAGAACCCTGTGCCCCCCGCAGGGGGCACAGGGTTCTCGGTCCGGACAAACCCGCGCCAAACCCTTTAGGGGTCAGCGCCCGGTGAGCGCGGAGCCGCGAGCGGGCGTTCTGATCTACTTCAGCGATAGCCACTCCTGCATCGTCTGGCCGTTGACATAGACGGCCACGTCCTTGACCGTGGCGAACTGGAGCGCCGTCTCGCGGAGCTGGGCCTCGACGCGCGGGTCGTCGCACACGCCGCCGAGGGCTGTCGTACCCGAGAGGCGCACGGTGGCCAGGCCGTCGACCAGGGTGACGCTGTCGACCTGCAGCTCGCACTGGTACAGGGCGTTGTAGAGCCCCGACTGGCCATAGAACTGGCCACGGATCGAGAGCAGCTCCCGGTAGGCGGCCTCGAGCGGCTCGTTGGTGGGCTCGACCTGGCGCTCGACGGGGATGACGCTGTCGCCACAGCCGACCGGCAGGCCGTTCTTGCCGCCGTCATCCAGCGCGATGAGGAACACCTTCACCTGGCTGACCAGGCCCGTGGGCGCGGCCGTCGGCTCGGCGAGCGGTGGCGCGGTCGTCGCCCGCGGCGCAGCGGTGGCCTGCGGCTGCGGCGCGGTCGTCGCCGCCTGCGTCGCGGTGGCGGCGATCGGCGCCGGCGTGGCCGTGCGCTCGATGCCTACCTCCATCGTCGCACAGCCGGCGAGGGCCAGGGCGAGCAGGGCTACGATCAGGGCGCAGATAGGGCGGTTCACAGCAAGGTTATTCATAATCTCCTCCGGGCGGCGAATCCTGGTTGTGCCGTCTCGACTCCAGGATAGCACGCGGCGGTGGCATCATTGTGGCCGGCGTGTGACAGCCTAGACACATGGCGTCGCAGCACAGAACTCCTCGCGCAGCACTGCCATCAGGCACTCGTCGTGGTAGCGCCCATCGCGGAAGAGCACGGCGCGGCGCACCGCCTCCAGGCGAAAGCCCGCTTTCTCGCAGCAGCGCCGGGCGCGGGCATTGCCGGCCAGAACACCCAACTCCACACGGTGCAGGTTTAGCTCGCCGAAGGCGAAGGCCAGCACGGTGCGCGTGGCATCACTGCCGTAGCCGCGGCTCCAAGAGTCGGGCTCGCCGATGGTGATACGGTAGCCGGCGACGCCGTTTTGCCGGTCGATGGCGTGCAGATCGGCGCTGCCGATGGCGCGCCAGCCGTCGCCCGCGGGCACTTGAATGATAAAGGCGAGCTCGTCGCCGCGCTGGGCCTGGCGCTCGAGCCAGCGCGCCTCGTGCTCGGTCGAGACGGGCAGGTAGGCCAGGCGCCAGCGGCGCACCTCGGGGTCGTTGAGCCAGCGCGCCAGCAGGGCGGCGTCAGCGCGCTCGACGGCGCGCAAGCGTACGGTTGTGCCGTAGAGCATATCGCCCTCCGCGGCGCCGTCACTGCGGCGGCTGCTGCGCCTGGTGGCCGGTGAACTCGCCGCGCAGGATCGACATCAAGTGCTCGTCGTGGTAGCGACCTTCGTGGTACAGCGCCTGGCGGCGGGTGCCCTCGAGCCGGAAGCCGGCCTTCTCGTAGCAGCGTTGCGCCCGCCGGTTATAGTCGAACACCTCGAGCTCTACACGGTGCAGGTTCAGCTCGTCAAAGGCGAAGCGCAGCATGGTGCGCACGGCGTCGCTGCCATAGCCCCGGCCCCAGTACGCCTTTTCCCCCAGGGCGATGCCGAGGGTCGCGTGGCGGTTCCTCCAATCGACCCTGTGCAGGCCGGTGTTGCCGATGTGCACCCAGCGCTCGCCGTCCTGGGCCTCGATGGCGAAGAGATAGTCATCACGCGCCTCGAGCCGCGCCTCGAACCAGCGCTCCTCCTTGGCCCGCGACATGGGCTCGTACATGAGCAGGTATTGGCGCACCTCGGGGTCGTTGAACCAGCGCACAAAGGTCGGAATGTCATCGCGCTCGATGGCGCGCAGCCGGATGCGTTGGCCGTAGATCATCTCGCGTCCTCCCTCTGAGACGCTGCCCGTGAGCAGGTCGTTCCATGCGCCCATCCGGCTGATAGCCGGGCTTTGTGCTCCGCTGCCGCCCGGCCCCAGCCCGGTACGGACCCTTTGGGGGGTCTGACCGGCGGGTGTTGTTGGCCGCCCCGCGGGGCGGCCAACAACACCCGCCGGTCAGACCCCCCAAAGGGTCCGTACCGGGTTGGACCGGAGCGTGACAGCCGGTTGCTAGCCTTGGGCCATGCACTCGCGCGCCGCTATTCAAGGATCAGGTGCGCCAGCGGCAGCAGCATCTCCGGGTGCGGCGGGGCGTCCAGCCCATCCTGCCCATAGGGCGCCCAGTGCCCCGCAATCCCGAGCGCCTCCATGGCCAGGAGCACGTTGCCCATACATGCGCCCCCATCATGCAGGCTGTAGCGCATGGGCAGGGTTGTGCCGTAGCCGATGCTGCGGCGCTTGACGAAGAGGTGCAACTGCCCATCCTGCCACAGGAAGCGCCACGGCTGGGCGTTCACCGCCGAAGGCGCCTGGCGCGCCGCCTCCAGGAGCGGCGCCAGACCGGCCGGCGGCGCAGATGGCTGCTCAAGCGTCTCGACGTAGAATAGCCGCTGCAGCGGCAGCTTGTCGGTGGCCCGCACGCCGGCGCGCATGAGGGCGTTGACGGCGCGACCGCCCAGAGTGTCCGAGGGCCGGCCGAAGGCGAGCAGGGCCACGACGCGCGCCTCCGGGGGCAGGCCGAAGCGCGCCCTGACCCCTTCCTCGCGTCCCACACAGCCGATGAAGCAGGAGCCGAGGTCCATGGCGGCCAGGCGCACGGCAATCTGCTCCACGCGGCAGCCCAGGTCGCTGTACGGGAACGCCTCGCCCACGATGTAGGGCACGAGGAAGTGGGGCGGGTTCACCACCCGGCCGTAGCCGCCCAGGTCCAGCACCAGGTCCTGGCCCGGCGCAGTGCTCTGCAGGCGCGCCTCGAAGCGATTGCCGGGCTCAAGGGGCTGCACGTGCGTCGCCAATTCGCGCACACGGGCGAGGGCGTCGTCGTCGAGTGCGTTCTGGTCATAACGGCGCACCGAGCGCCGCGCCAGGATGGCCTGGTAGAGATCGGCTTGCACTGTCGTCGAGCCTCCGGAACGAGATTCCTGCCTCTTCGACTCCGAATCCTTGCGAAAGGCTCTCATGACGGGCCGGAGCGCCCACAAGGGGCTAGCAGCAATACCGTTCAAATAGGCCGGGCGACTGCAAGTCGCACCTAGAGGGCCTGCGGCCGGGCGTCGGCCTACGCCGACGCGGCCGCGGCGACCAGCCCACGCAGGTGGGCGCCCGGCGCCGCAGCGCCCCCTTGGCCGCCAACGGCGGCTCCCAGGCGCGATTTCCAATCGCCGGCTCCGTCTACCCTCAGCATCCTGGTAGCAGCCAGGCACTCTGCTTCGCTGCTATCCGGCCCTGAGCCAGGAGGGGTTCTTGCGGGTTGGCTGGCCCCGCTGGCTGCCCCTGGGGGCGCCCAGGGGCAGCCAGCGGGGCCAGCCAACCCGCAAGAACCCCCAAAAGGGTCCATACCGGGCTTGTGCGGAGCGTGTAAGCCGGTAGCCGACCCAGGCCGTCGCGCCCCGACATGCCCTAGGCTACGGCTTTTTCGAACAGGCCCTTCGCAGCCTCACGGCCAACGCTAACCCTGCTGCCATGGTCAGCGCCAGCAACAGGCCCTGCCAGCGCAGGGGCAGGCGGGCGCTGCCGACGGGCGCTGTGGGCTGGGCCGGGTCGGCGTAGGCGGCCAGCTCGTCCATAGCAGGCGTGGGCACGCCGGTGCCGGCAGCCAGGGCACGCAGCTCGGCGGCCAGCGCTGCCATTTCGCTGCGCGCGGCGTTGGCATGGCCGGCGATAACCGTCGCGGCAAAGCGTGTGGCCAGCACGCGGCGCCAGGCCACGACGAGCAGCGGCTCGGGCAGCCACTCGAAGAGCCTGAGCCTGGCGGGAGTGATGGGGATGCCGTGGGCGCGCAGCACGCGAAAGCCCTCGCGGATGGCGCGCACCATCAGGACGACGCCGTCACGCGTGTGCGCCAGGTCATCATTGCTGCCGCCCACCATGTAGAGGGCGTTGGCCACCGGGCTGACCCAGGCGACGTGCGTTTTGAGCCAGGCGTCGATATCGCCGCTGATCTCGACCGGGAAGCCGGCGCGGCGTAGGGCCGCGGCGACGGTCCGCAGCCGCGGTGTGCTGCGGCCGTCGAGCTCGCCGAGGGTCGTGGCCTGCAGCCAGCCGGGCAGGACGTTGTAGCGCACGACGTGGCCCCGCCGCGCGCCGCCGGCCCCCGGGAAGCCGAGAAGCACGCGCCCGTGGCCCAGGGCCTGCACCGCCTCGCTGGGGCCCGACGCGTTGTTGACCATGAGCAGTACGGTGGGAATGCGCCGGTTGGCCGCGAGCGTGGGCAGCGCGCCGGCGAGCTGGTCGTGGCGCACGAGGACGATGGCCAGGTCATAGCGATCGTCGGGGGCGAGCGCCTCGACGATATTCACGCCGACGGCCGTCCAGCGGCCGCTTTGCGCGCTCTCGAGCACGATGCCGTGCTCGCGCAACTCCGCCAGGCGAGCGCCGCGCGCCACGAGCGACACGCGGTGGCCGGCCTCCTGGAGCCGCGTGGCATACAACGTGCCCAACACGCCGGCGCCAAAGACGAGGATATCCAAAGCAGCCTCCCATGGTTGTACGGCTCTACAGTCCAAGGCGTGACGGCGGCACCAGGACCTTGTCGGCACGCGCCTCGTCGCCCTGCAGGCCGGGCTCCCGGCTCCGCGGCCACCCGGCCCTAGCCTGGGAAGGGGGTTTTGGCGGGTTGGCCCTGCTGGCCGCCCTGGCGCGCCAGGGCGGCCAGCAGGGCCAACCCGCCAAAACCCCCTTTAGGGTTCCGAACCGGGCGTGTGCGTAGCGTCAAACCCGGTCGGCGGACCTGGATCTTGCGTTGCGACACGCTGCTCGCGGTGAGCGTGCGGGCCTGGCCGGGCTCTGCGATGACAGGCCGTCATTGTAGAGGCATCGGCCCCGCGATGCAAGTTCATCACGTCTCGCCCGCCGGGCCACGCAGCGCTCTATGCCTCCAGAGCGCGACAAAGCAGGCTGCCGCCACCAGGCCCATCGCCAGGCCGCCGTACCAGATGGCGCGCGGCGCGATGTGGTCGCTGAGCATGCCGCCGAGCGCGGGGCCGATGCCGTAGCCCAGCCCCCAGGTGAGGCCGTAGAGGCTCATGTAGCGCCCGCGCATGTCGGCCGGAGCCAGCCGCGCCGTCAGGGCGGTGGCGGTCGGACTGATGATCAGCTCGCCGATGGTAAGCACGATCATGCTGACCAGGAAGGTGGCAAAGCCCCAGCCCCAGGCGACACTGCCCACGCCCAGGGCGTAGAAGAGCGAGCCCAGGGCCAGCACCGGCAGGTCGGCGTGGCGCCGTGTGATGCGGGTCACGGCGAACTGGAACAGGACGACCATGGCCGCGTTGGTTGCCATGATCAGGCCGTAGCGGCTCTCGGGCATGCCATAGTGCTCTTTGGCGTACACAGGCAGCAGCGCGATGATGAGCGAGTAGGCCATGTTGACCAGGGTGAGCGCGGCTACAAAGGCCAGGAAGGGCCGGTCGCGCAGCACCGGGCCGTAGCCGCCCACTGCCGTCGCCGACGGGATTCCCTGCGCTCCTTGCGGGATGCTCTCGGGCACGAACAGCAGGATCAGCAGTCCAAAGATTGCCGTCGCCCCCGCGGCAATGAAGAACGCCAGGGTGTAGGAGACCGCGGTGACCAGGCCTCCCACCGATGGACCGATGGCCACCCCCAGGTTCGAGATCATGCGCAGCAGCGCGTAGGCTTCGGTGCGCTGCTCCTGCGGCACCGAATCGGCGATCATGGCGTTCGAGCCGATGTTGAACAGGGGGCCAAAGGCGCCGTTGACCATGAGCAGGACGGCCCACCAGCCGAGCGACGCGACCCGCGTCAACGCCAGCAGGTAGCCGCAGGTCACCGCCAGGCTGAGGAGCATGGCACCCTTGCGGCCAAAGCGGTCGATCGCCGGCCCGGCGAACGAAGTGGCCACCAGCCCGGCGACGAAGTTCAGGCTGAACAGCAGGCCCACCGTGGTCAGCGGGATGCCGAGCCGCTGGCGCATGTAGATGGTCATGAACGGCCAGACCATGCTGTTGCCCGCGCTCGAGATCAGCGTGCCCCAGAAGAGGAACCAGAAGGGCCGCGGGTAGCCCGCAGCGGCCTGGCGTGTCTGCTTCCAGTGGCTCACGACCGGTTCGAAGATGCTCATGTCCTACGCCTTGCCGGCCTGCTGCCGGTCGATGGTCTCTTTGATCAGCGCCGCCTTGGCGGTGCGCCCCATGATGAGGTACGCCTCGTACTCGTGTTCGAGCGGCAGCACGGGGATGCGCAGGCCCCGCGCCTCGACCAAGTGGCGCAGCCTGGCCACGTCGATCGGCGGCTCCCATGCGCCTGAGGGCAGGCGCTTCTGCAAGCCGCCCATCAGCTCTACCATGACGCCGTCGATCTCGAGCACGCCAAAGTGCGAGCCGATCGCCTCGCTCGCGCGCAGGTGCACCGCCTGCCTGACGTGGCCGGCAAAGCAGCGCTCGATGGCGTAGACGCTCGTCTCGCTGCCCTGAATGTCGATGTCGTGGACGTCCACCGGCACGCCCTGCAGGGCGAGGCCGACGCTGCCGGTCACGGCCCAGGCGATGCCCTGGAGTTGGGCGCAGAGTCGGCGCAGGACTGACCAGTGGCTCTCAGGGATCATGGCTTTCTCCATGTGAAGGTTGCACCAGGCCAGGCCGGGTGTTTCGCTTTGCCGCCATCCGGCCCTCCCCCTGGTAGGGGTGTTTGAGGCTGTCTGGCGTCGCCGCCCCGCCCGCGGGCGGGGCGGCGACGCCAGACAGCCTCAAACACCCCGCCAAAAGGATCTCCATCGGGCAAGGGCAGGGCGTGTAGCCGATTGTCAGCCGTCAGGATGCTGACTCGGCAGGCTGCGCCCCCTGGCTGCCAGCTTGCAGGATGCGGGGCAGCTGGGGCCCAGGGATGCCGAGCGCGCCAGCGATTTCGGCCTCGAGCGCCCGGAGGGCCGGCAGGCAGGCGCGCATGCGCGCGGCGTTCTCGGGGTAGCGGCCGCAAAGCGCCTGCAGCCGCTCGTCCAGGGTGACGACGCGGTCGCCTTCGACGATCTTGTCGGCGTAGAAGACGAGCTTTTCCTCCCAGGTGGCCGGCGCGCATGTGGGCTCGAGGATGGTGAACATCAGATGCCGCCCGGCGATGCCGGCAAGCTGCGGGTAGCCCTGGGCGCGCAGGATCTCGGCGCCCAGCTCGCCGTGGTCGCGGCCGAGGCGGCGTGCCGTGACCTTGCCCAGGTCGTGGACCAGTCCGCCGCGATGGGCCAGCAGGGGATCGACCTTGCGCCCGAGGCCGCGCAACCGCTCGGCCAGGCGAAAGGCCACGGCGGCCACGGCCTGCACGTGGGCCACGAGCGGCGGCGGCGCGTCCTGGCCGGCCAGCAGCTCCATGCATTCAGCCACGCCGGGCAGATGCATGGTGGCGAGCGCGGCCGGCAGCTCGGCCATCGTCTGCAGTTCGGCATCGTACTGCGGGTGGGGAGACGGGCAGGGCGCGCGGCCCGGGTTCAGCCAGACGGCGCGCAGGCCCAGCGCCCTGGCGCCGGCGACGTCGACCGGGTAGTCGTCGCCGACCACGGCTGCTTCGGCGGCTGCAGTGCCGCTCTCGCGCAGCACCGCCGCGAAGAAGGCCGGCTCGGGCTTGCGTACCCCCAGCTCGCGCGCCGTGAGCACGGCATCAAAGTGGCCCTCGAGCCCCACCCGCGCCAGCGCCTCGCGCACCAGTGCGGCGCCGGAATCCGCCGCGTTGGTCGCCAAGACGAGCCGGCAGTGCCCTTGCAGCGCCGCGAGTGCCGCCGCGACGCCCGGCACCGCCTCGACCCTGGGCCAGCGGGCCATAGGGCCGGGGTAGGGCAGGTTGCGCATCACGGTATCGCCCCAATCCAAGATCACGATGCGGATCACCTGCCCCTACCTCCGTCGCATGCTCGAAAAGAGAAATCGAGGCCCCACTGTAGCCCTTCCAGACAGGATTGTCAACAAGCATTGAACGCTGGAACCGGTACGGCGCCCTTGTGACATCTGCCTTGACGAGCCAGTCTCGTCTCGGCGCGGGGGTCTGGGTTGCGAGACCACGAATGGCACGAATGGGCACGAAGGATCTGCCTCATTATCGCTGATCGGGGTGCAGCGGGATGCATGCAGCATGACAACATCACGCTTGACGAAGAGTCCAAAAGGGTGGTATGATACGGCTGTATTCTCTCCGTTGGCTGTCCCCGTTTGGACGTTCGTTGACCCGCCTTCGTCGCTCCGCTCCCGTTGGGCCGCTGTCATGCGGCGTTCATCTCGGTCGCCGGCCGCGCCTGCGGACGCTGCTCCCAGCAGCGCTGCACCATCCATGCAGGCGCCAGGATCCATCGGCTGCATCCTGAAGGGGGGTGAGGCGCACACCGTCGTCCTGCCACGCCTACGATCCATGCGTCATGCAAACGAGGAGGTTGCCATGCGCCGAGTCTGTGTTGTGTCGGGCGGCATTACCAAGTTCGCCAAGGCGAACCTGGACACCCAGGAGGCCATGGTCAAAGACGCGTTTGACTATGCCCTGGCCGACCTGGACGGGCGGCTGGAGATTCACGATGTCCAGAGCACCGTCTGCACCTACTTCTCGGACCACTTTAACGCCCAACTCCTCTTTGACTCCCTCACCCAGGACCACCTGGCGATGTGCCCGCGCCCGAGCATGCGCATCGAGGGCGGCGGCGCCACCGGTGGCCTGGGCATCCGCGGCGGCTATATGGATATCGCCTCGGGCCTCTCGGATGTCTGCCTGGTGTATGGCTTTGAGAAGATGTCGGAGGTGAACACAGCCAAGGGCAACGAGTTTATCGCCCTGGCCTCCGACACCGATTTCGACTATCCCGTGGGCGGCTTTTACTCGGGCTACTATGCCACCATGGCGATGCGCCACATGCACGAGTTCGGCACCACGGCGGCGCAACTGGCCAAGATCGCCGTCAAGAACTATGACAACGCCTTCCACAACCGCTGGGCGCAGAAGCACGAGCGCTGGACGGTGGAGGGCGTGTTGCAGGCGCCGATGATCTCGACGCCGCTCACGCGCCCCATGGTCTGCGTGATGAGCGACGGTGCCGCCTGCCTGATCCTCTGCACCGAGGAGTGGGCCAAAAAGCTGCGCCCCGACGGCGACTATGCCGTGATCACCGGCCTGGGCTGCGGCACCGATACCATGCGCCTCGGCGACCGGCCCCACGGTGAAGTCATCCCGCTGCCCGGCGAGGACGCCAAGAAGTACGAGTATCTCAAGGGGCGCTGGCCCGGCGTGCACTCCTTCCGCGGCGCGCGCGAGGCGGCCCGCCAGGCCTACCACATGGCCGGCGTCACCGATCCGCTGCACGAGATCGACTTTGCCGAGGTCCACGATGCCTATGCCTCCAGCGAGATGCAGACGTACGAGGACCTGGGCTTCTGCCTCTACGGCGAGGGCGGCCCGTGGGTGGAATCGGGTGCCCCGTTCGTCGGCGGCGAGCTGCCGGTGAACCCCTCGGGCGGGCTGATCGCTTGCGGCCATCCTGTCGGGGCGACGGGCATCATGCAGGGCGTGTTCACCTTGTGGCAGCTGCAGGGCGCCATGGCCAAGCACTGCAGCGACCCCGAGCAGGGGTACGACGGCGCCGCGATCCAGGTGCCGAATGCGCGCCGCGGCATCTGCCACAGCCACGCCGGCACGGGCACCTACATCACCGTCAACATCTTTGAGCGGCCGTCATAGCACGAGGCTCATGCCTGTCGTGCCATGGGTGGGGAGCGTCCGGGCCTTGTGCTTCGCAGAGGGCCGGAGCTGAGCCTTGAGGGGGTTTGCAGGCGGGTTGGCCGGAATTGGGGCCGCCCGCGGGCGGCCCCAATTCCGGCCAACCCGCCTGCAAACCCGCCCCAGGCTGGAGCCGCAAGGCTGCGGAGCGATGCACCCGGCTATCACCTGGGCAGGTGCCGGCTGGCGATTCCTTGTCATTCGGAACAGGGCCATGGTGGTAGGGGCGGTTCGGGAACCGCTCTCACAGGAGGCATACTATGACCGATGTCTATGGCGTCAGGCCGCTCCAGGTCGGGCGGCACTATGAGATCGACTATATCCACAGCTATGGCGAGGTGTCGGACTTTTTTCTGGGCCTGAAGGACAGGAAGCTCCTGGCCACGCGCTGCCCCAAGTGCGGTGCCACCTGGTTGCCGCCGCGGCGAGACTGCGGCAAGTGCGGCGCCCGCAACGAGTGGTTCGAGGCGCCGCAGGAGGGCAAGGTCCACACCTTCTCCGTGCTGCACTTCTGCGCCGAGGCCTTCCTGCACGAGGTGCCCTTCGTCTTGGCCTACATCGAGCTGCCGGGCATCGACACCGTCTTCCTCACCCGCATCAAGGGCTGCAAGCCCGATGAGGTCTACATCGGCATGCCGGTGCGGGCGCGCTTCCGCCGCCTCGTCGACTGGACGCCCAACGACGTGTGGTTCGAGCCCAAGTAGCGAACGGGGCGCGAAAGGCACGAAACACCGCGAAAAGACACGAAAGGTGTGGCGGCGAAAGGAGGCGATACGCCACGAGAAGGCGTAATAACGACCGCGCCCTTTCGCGGCGTTTCGTGCCCTTTCGTGTCCTTTCGCGCCCAGACGTGAGGAGGCTGCCATGGACTTTGATCTGAACGAGGAGCAGCGGCTCTTTCAAAAGGCGATGCGCGAGTTCGCCGAGAAGGAGATCCGCCCGCTGGCCCGCGAGACCGACGCCGCGGGCGCGTTCCCCTGGGCGCTGATCCGCACGATGGCCGAGATGGGCATGCTGGGCCTGCCGGTGGCCGAGGAGTATGGCGGCGCCGGGGCCGACTATTTGAGCTATGCCATGGCGGTGGAGGAGGTGTCGCGCGTGTGCGGCTCCACCGGCATCACCATGGCCGCGCACACCTCGCTGGGCACCATGCCCTTCGTCTACTTTGGCACCGAGGCGCAGAAGCGCAGGTATCTGCCGCAACTGGCCAGCGGCGCCAAGCTGGGTGCCTTTGGCCTCACCGAGCCCAACGCCGGCTCCGACGCCGGCGGCATCCAGACGACGGCGGTGCTCGACGGCGACGAGTGGGTCATCAACGGGCAGAAGGTCTTTATCACCTCGGGCTCCATCGCTGACGTCGTCGTCATCGCCGCGCGCACCGACCCCAGCGCCGGCTCGCGGGGCATCTCGAGCCTGATCGTGGAAAAGGGGACGCCGGGCTTTCGCGCCGGCCGCGACGAGGACAAGATGGGCCTCAGGGGCTCGGTGACGTCGCAGCTCTTTTTCGAGGATTGCCGCGTGCCCAAGGAGAATATCCTGGGCAAGCCCGGCGAGGGCTTCAAGCAGTTCCTGACCGTGCTCGACGGCGGGCGCATCTCCATCGGCGCCATGGCGCTGGGGCTGGCGCAGGCCGCGCTCGAGTGCGCCAATGCCTACTCGAAGCAGCGCGTGCAGTTCGGCCAGCCCATTGCCAAGTTCCAGGCCATCCAGTGGATGATCGCCGACATGGCCACCGAGATCGAGGCGGCGCGCCTGCTCGTCTACCGCGCGGCCTGGCTGAAGGATCGCGGCGTGCGCTTTACCCGCGAGGCGGCGATGGCCAAGCTCTACGCCTCGGAAGCGGCCGAGCGGGCGGCGTTCAAGGCGCTGCAGATCCACGGCGGCTATGGCTATACCAGGGACTATGACGTGGAGCGCATCTACCGCGACCAGCGCCTGTGCACGATCGGTGAAGGGACGAGCGAAATCCTCAGGCTCGTCATCGCGCGGCAGGTGCTGCAACTCTAGATGAACCGGGGTGGTAGTGATACGGGGTCGGCGGGCGTCGCCACGGCGACGCCCGCCGACCCCGTATCACTACCACCCCGGTCCCTCACTTGCCCACCGATATCCCCATGGGGTCAATCTCCCCGAGCAGGCGCAGCTCCTCCTCGCTGGGCGGCGCCGTTGTCTCGACGTGCTCGGGAATGAGCAGCTCGAAGGCGCTGTTCTCCCGCACCTCGGCGACGGTCACCCCCGGGTGCACGCTGAGGAGCTGCATGCGCTTGGACTCCTCGTCAAAGCCATAGAGGCCGAGCTGCGTGATCACGCGATACGGCCCCGAGCCGGCGGGCAGGCCGGCGCGCTCGCGAGCGCCGGGGCCACCGAGGTAGCCCGGGGTGGTGAGAAAGTCGAGTTGTTCGACAAAGCGCCGCCGGTCCTGCGCCATGATGATGATGGTGCGGTGGCAGAACGAGCCCAGGTCGTTGGCGCCGCCCGAGCCGGGCAGCCGGGCGCGCGGCCGCGCCCAGTCGCCGATGACGGTGGTGTTGATGTTGCCGTACATGTCGATCTGCGCCGCGCCGAGAAAGCCATAGTCGAGGTGGCCGGCCTGCGCGGCCGACATGGCGTCGTGCATCGTCGAGGCGGCCACGGCGCGGTAGAAGGTGCGCGAGTCGCCCACCGAGATGGGCAGGACGGGCGGCTGCGGGCCGATGCCTCCGGCCTCGAAGATGATCAGGATGCCCGGCGCGTGGGTGCGTTGCGCGAGCATGGCGGCGATCATGGGCAGGCCCGTGCCCACAAAGACCGAGCAGTGGTTTTCGAGCAGCCTGGCGGCTGCACAGGCCTGCAGCTTGCGCGGGCTGTATCCCTCGATTGGCATCGATCCCCTCCTGTGTCTAGTCAGAGAACAGGATTCCGGTACACCGCAGAGGCGCAGAGGGCGCAGAGACAGCAAGGGTTCCTCTGCGTCCTCCGCGTCTCTGCGGTGAGCCACGTTCTCCCAACTGATGGTCCCGCGGCAGCATCAGCGCTACTCTTTGTCGAGCCAGGGGGCCTGCATGCGCTCTTGCAGGCGCTCCACACGTTTGAGATAGCGCAGCTTTTTCAGGCCGCCGACGAGCTCGAGGTACTCGTCGAAATCGTCGGCGCCAAAGACATAGCGCTCAAAGTAGGCTTCTGTGCCCTCGGGCGTGCGCGAGAGCCGCAGCCATTCGCCGATGTGCGCCTCGTCGAAAAAGTAGGCGTAGGGCATCTGGCAGGGATGCGCGCCGTAGGGCACCTCGCAGACGGCGTCGACGGCGTAGAAGGGGATGACGGTGTGCCACGGCTCGGCGCGGATGAGCTCGTTGTCGACGATCTCTTCGGTGGTGACGAGCACGCGGCGGGCGGCACGCGCCAGCTCAAAATCCTCGACGAGGATGCCGTCGATCTGGGCGTTGCCGTACATATCGGCGCGCGGCACGTGAAAGATGGCCACATCGGGGTAGGCGGCGGGGATGAGGCAGATGGGCTTGCCGCTCCAGGGGTCGCGCGCTGCCTTGCAGGCGCTGCGCTCAAAGGTGTCAGTGCCCAGCATGTTGCGCGCGGGGATGAAGGGCAGCCCCATCATCCCCGCCAAAAAGCGCCACTGGTAGCCGCCGTTCGAAATCTCGGCCACCACCTTGCACTGCCCCGTCTCGACGGCGCGCCGGCCGGCGGGTGAGAGGCCGCGCAGCTCGTGGCCAAAGGAGTAGGCCACCTCCACGCGGCTGACGCAGCCGGCGCCGACGAGGATATCGATATCGTGCACCGCCGTCTTGCCGGCCACCGCCAGGTCGCGTCGGCCCTGGCGCACGATCTCATAGATCAGGGCCATGGGCGTGCGGATGTGGCCAAAGCCACCCATGGCCAGGTAGTCGCCGTCGTGGACAAAGCGCTCGACGGCCTCACGCACTGTCAGGCGCTTGTCGACCAGCGCTCGCGATTTGTGCTCGCGCACCCAGGCGCGGTTCTCGTCGGGGTCGTGCCAGCCGAGCAGTTCCCCCTGGCCCTCGGCTAGGATTTCCATGGTGAACCTCCTTGGCTCAGATCCATGCCTGGAACGGAAGCCCATGCGAAGCCGCAACTATGCCAGATCTCAGCTCTTGAAGCACCCCACGGGTGCGCCGTGGTCTGCCAGTGGCACCTCCTATGGCGACGGTGTGAGTACGGGGAGCTTGGGTACGGGTGGCGTGATTCGTATGGGCGGGACGATAAGGAATGCCGTGGGCGTGATCGTGGGCGTGCGTGTCGGCGTCGGCGTGTGGGTGGGCGTGTTCGTTGGCGGCTCTTCGACGATCACCTCAAACGAACGCTGCACCGTCTTGCCCTTGTTGCTGGCGATGAGGATGTAGCGTGTGGTTTGCCCCGGCTTTTCCTGCAACGTGCCGCTGAGCTCCACCGTGCCGATGGGCTGGATGGTGACGCTCTCGGCGCCCTCGACCGCCCAGCGGATGGTCACCGGCTGCCCCCGGTAGACCGTGAGCGGCGTGACCGACCACTCGGTGATGACCGGGGCACCGGGCTCGGGCGTCGGCGTGAGCGTGGGCGCCGGCTCGGGCGTCGGCTCTCTGACGGCAAGCGACAGGGGGCGCTCGGTGCTGCCGTACTGGTTGGTGGCGACAAAGGTGATCTGCACCCCAGCCGGCACGCCCTCTTGGAGTGTGTGCTGCCCAGAGGCGGCGTCGAGGCCGGAAAGCAGCGGCCGCAGCTCGACGGTGTCGCCGTTATCCACGGTCCAGTAGATGGTCACCGGCTGGCCGGCCACCGGGTCGGCCGGTTGGGCATAGAGGGTCTGAATGGCCGGTGGCTTGTGGCCCTGCATGAGGAGCATGAAGACCAGCGCCGCGCCCGCCATGAGCGCCACGAGCAGGAGCGGCGGCAGCCACGAGGGGATCAGCGCCCGCGTGGCCACCTCGCCGCTGAGCGTCTGCTTCTCGCCCGCCGGCGAGGCGATGTCGGCGGTGAAGGCGCGGTTCGTCTGGCCGCCGACCAGGCTCCGCTTGCCCGGCCTCGCCCGGAACTGGGCGGTCTCCGTCTGGCCCTCGGGCACGGTGAGTTGCCACTGCGCCGGCTCGAAGGCCAGCTCCTCGGCGCGGTCCTGCCAGCGGATGGTGTAAGTCTGCGGCGTGTTGCCCTGGTTCTCGACCTGCACCTGACCCGGCCGGCCGGCGCGCAGGCTCTGGGGCCTGAGCTCGCTGCGGAACTGAGCGTAGGGGGTGACGGTCAGCCGGGCCTGCGCCTCGGCGAACTGGCCGGGCGCGTCTTGGCTCGACACGCGGACGGTGACCGGGTAGGCGCCGGCCTTGCTCTCGGGGCGGCGCGGCGGCGCGATGACGAGCGCGACGGGCTGCCGCGCGCCTGGCAGCAGGCGGACCACCGGCGCCGCAGTGGGCAGCCAGCCGGGCGGCAGGTTGGTCACGGCCACGTGCAGGTGATCGACCACCGGCCCCTGGTTGAGCACGGTGACGGTGAGCGTGACGCTGCCGCCCGGGTCGACGGTGAGGTCGGGGGCCTCGATAAAGGCGGCGACGCGGGGCGCACCCGCGGTGGTGGGGGGCGGCGCGCCCGTGGCCTGCTGGGCGCCGGTGGCCGGTGCGCGCTCGAGGCGCAGCCAGCAGTCGCCGATGCGCACGGCCTTGTCGGGCGGCCACGGCTCGGGCACGCCGGGCAGCAGGCGCACGTTGCCCAGGAAGGTGCCGTTGGTACTGTTGAGGTCGACGATGCGATAGCTGGCACCATCGTACTCGATGCGGGCGTGCTGGGGCGAGACGTTGGCGTACTCCAGCACGACACTGTTGCCGGCAGCCCGGCCGATGGTCAGCGTGCCGCTGCCGAGCGGCACGGCGCGGATGGTGCCATCGGGCAGCATGATGGTGATGCGACCCTGGGGTTCGGAGTTGGTTGTCTGCGTCATACGCTTCCTTCCCTCACCCTGCAGCTCAGTCTGCGACTGTCAGAGCGGTTCCGGCGGCGTGGGAGCCGCCTCTGCTGTTCTTCCCTAGTACGGCCCTTCCCAGTGGCCGTCGGCCAGGAGGGCATAGACCTCGCCGCCGGGCCCGGCGATGAGCAGGCCGTTGGCGAAGGACTGGCGGCCGCCGTCAAAGCCCTGCTCGGGCTGGGTGGCCCAGCCGATCTTGGACCCTGGCCCGCCCAGCCGCTCGCGCCAGAACTTGCCAAAGCCACGCACCGGCTGCACCCGGCCGGCCGGCGGCACGAGGGCGGGGTCGCTATCTGGCTGGCCTTCGGCCCAGGTGTCGGCCGCCTGGTCCCAGATAGTGCCGCTCGCCGTCTGGACGAGCGCGTAGATGGTCTCGTTGTCCTGCGACCAGAACATCAGGCCGTGCTCGAAGCGCTCCACCGCCATCCAGGTTTCGACAGGCGCGCCCTTCGGGCAGCCGAGCTGTGCCTGGCGGGGGCCGTACGCGGCGGCAAAGCGCGCGCCTGCCGCGGCGCACGGGGTGGGCGTGAGCGATGGTGTGGCGGTGGGCTCAATCGTCGGCTCTTTGGTGGGCGGCACAGTTGGCTCGGCCGTGGCCGGCGCCGGTGTTGTGGGCGCGAGCGAGGGCCAGGGCGTAGGCTCGAGCGTAGGCCCGGGCGTGGGCTCGGGCGTGGGCGCGATGGCCACAGGGCCTGGCCCGGCGGCCGGCCGCAGCGCGATGGCCACGGCGGCGACGGCGCCCACGAGCACGACGCCCGCAGCAATCGCGAGCCACAGACCCCAGCGGGGTTGCGGCGGCCTGGGCGGCTCGGCCACAGGGATGGCTGGTGGCTCCACCGGAGGCGGCGGTGGCAGGGGCTCAGGCTGTGGGGCCGGCCGTGAGACTGCTTCGAGGTGCAGGCGCACGCTGCCGATGCGCAGCATCCTGTCGGGCGCCCAGGGCGTGACTGTGCCGGGCATGAGCCGCTCCGCGCCCAGGAAGGTCTCGCCGGCAGCGGAGATGCTCTCGACCCGGCAACTGCCGGCCGCGACGTGCAGCCGGGCGTGCTGCGGCTCGACGCCGGAGTAGTCGAGCACCACATCATTGCTGGCGCTGCGGCCGATGCGCATCGCGCCCTGGCGGCAGGGGTAGGAGCGCACGCTGCCGTCGGGCGCGATGGCGGTGATCGTATCGCCGGTGGGCTCGCCCAACGGCTCCAACGGCGCCTCGGCCGCGGCCGGCGCGGCCTCGGCGGCGGGCACCGCTGCCATCGCCGCCTCGAGGGCGCCGGCCAGCGCCGCGCCGTCGGCGAAACGCGCCGCCGGGTCCTTCTGCAGGGCCTTGAGGATCACCTGCTCCAGCGCCTCGGGCAGATCCGGGCGCAGTGAGCGTGGCGCGGGCGGTGGTTCTTTGCTGTGGAAGCGGATGGCCTCGGCGAGCGTGCGCACCGGGAAGGGACGCTGCCCGGTGACCAGCTCGTAGAGGAGGATGCCCAGGCTGTAGACGTCGCTGCGGGCGTCGGCCGGGTCGCCGATGGCCTGCTCCGGCGCGGCGTAGGCGAGGTTGCCCTCCGGCTGTGTGCCGCCGTCCGCCGGGGCGAGCAGCGGCCGGTAGGGCAGGCCGCCACTCGGCTCCGGCGCCAGTGCGATGCGCTCGGGCATGATGGTGGGGCAGGGCGTGCCCTGCCGCCGGGCATCGTCCATGGCCAGCGCGACCTGCCGCGCGACCGCGACGGCCTCGTCGAGCGGCAGGCGGGCGCCCGTGGCGCCGAGGCTCTCCAACCGGCGGCGCAGGGTGGGGTAAGCTGCGAGTTCGTCTGCCATGGTTGCTCCATGCATCATGCGGGCTAAACTGAATCCAGCTTGAGACCCGCAGGCTCCAGGCGTCGGGGGCATGTAGGTCCCATCGTGGATTCGGTCTAGCTTGGCTGTTCGATCTGCAACTCATAGGTCGCATGGGCCGGCTTGTTGGCCTCGATGATGCGCTCGATGGCGGTGCGGTCGACGGCCAGGCCCTGGGGCAGGCGCAGGATGACCTGGAAGTGACAGGGCCGGTCCTCCGGCTCGATGATCTCGGGCGCGCTGTCGCAATAGATCTCGATGTGGCGGCTCAGCCCCCAGCGGGTGCCGCGGCGCCGGTAGAGCTCGGCGGCCTCGGCGAGCACGGCGCGGCGCTTGGCCAACGGCCACTTTTCGTCGAGCGTCAGCCCGAGCCAACGCGCCATCTGGTCGAGGAAAAAGGAGGGCGCCGTGTGCGGGTCCAGGTAGAGGTCAAAGCCGGCGACCGTCTGCTCGATGGGGGCCAGGATGCCCTCGAAGGCGAGCAGGAAGCGCCCCAGGAAGGGATCGTCCTCAAAGATGGGTGGCAGGTAGCGCAGATAGCGGCTGCGGTCGGGCGGCAGGCCAAAGGCGTCGTCGTAGGCAATGAGGCCTCCCTCGGGTGGCTCCGGTGGCCGGGGCGGCGGTGCAGCCTCGCGGCGGGCCGGGCGCTCGGGCCGGATGGCGCGCCCCGCCGCCTTGGTGGGCTCCAGGCGCAGCGTGTAGGGGCCGACCTGGAAGGCCTGGCCGTAGACGATGGGGCAGGGGTCACCCGCCTCCAGCCGGCGCTCGCCCACCATGGTGCCGCCGGCGCTGTTGAGGTCGATGAGCACCATCTCTTCGCCTTGGAAGAGCAGGCGCGCGTGGCTGCCCGACACGAGCGGGTCGGCGAGCACGAGGTCGTTCTCCGCCGCGCGGCCGATGTTGAAGGGCGAGCGGCCGACCGGCACGGTTTCTTCTGCGCCGTCGGGGAGCGTCACGCGCAATTGGCCGAGCGGGGGTGTCGGTGTCATGGGCACAATCCTTATCTCTCCTGCAGCCGCACAGTGATCCGGTGCTCGCCCGAGACGACGAGGCCGTGCGCCGGCACGTCGAGGCGCGCGGTGACCTCGGTCTGGTCGCCCGAGGGATGCACCTGGAAGAGCCGCAGCGCATCGATGAACTCGATGCCGGACACGGCCTGCAGGCAGGCGTACAGATCCGATGGGTAGAGGCCGCGGCCGAAGGGCCAGCCCCGGCCCGCGCCGCCGGCAATCGGGTTCAGGAACTGGTAGAGCCGCCCCTCGGCGGCGGCGCGCACGCGCTCGGGGTCGACAGTGGCGCCGGCAACCAGGGTGGCCTGCACCGACACCGTGATGTACTCGGGCGCGCGGATGTCGAGGCGCACCGTGAGCAGGCGATAGTCGTCGAGGTAGCGCCGCACCGAGTCAACCAAGTCGCTGCCGAGGGCCAGCTCTTCGGGTGGGATGCGCCCCTGGGGCCGGTTGACCTTGGGCACAAGCAGGAGGAAGACACGGCCCGCCAGGGGCTCGTCGCGCCCGGCGGCGGTGGGCTGTACGCAGCGGGCGCGCTGCACGCGCGAGTCGGCCTGCAGGGCCAGCGCCTCATAGTCGCCGGCGGTCACCGCCCGGCCGCGCGAGCGCAAGAGCTCGGGCGCGCGCATCTGTGCGGCCTCGATGGTCTCGGGGTCGACGCCGCCGGTGGCGCCGGCGTGGTTGGTGACGCGATCGACGTATGGAATCGACGTCTTGAGCACGGTGAGGGTGCCGGCCTGGACGTTGCCGGCCACGCCGCCGCCGTAGCGGTAGCGCGAAAAGCGCACCTGCGCGCCGCGCGATGGGATGGCGCCGTAGGCCCGCGCCGAGCCATCAGGCAGGCGCAGCGCGGGGCCGAAGCGCACCTCGCCGGAGGTGCTATCGCAGGTAAAGTGATGGGCAAAGGGACCGGAGGCCGAAAAGTCAGGCACCTCAGCCCAGGCTTCCCACTCGTCGGCGCCGGGGCCGCGCACCTCGACCGTTTCGCCCGGAGCACGGCGCAAGAGCGGCGCATGCTCGAGCCTGAAGCCCTGGCCGGGGGCGCCATCGGAGCGGCCCAGGACCTCGCCGCGCACGATCGAGGCGTGCGTGGCCCAGGTCGAGCCGCCCCAAGTGCGCGCCACCACGTTGTGGATGCGCGGCGAGCTGTCGTAGCTGCGGCCGGCCACCGCGGGTTCGACGACCCGGCAGCGCAGCCAGCAGGCACGCCGGCCCGCCAGCTCGTGCGGGGTCAGACGCGGCAGGCGCAGCAGGATGGTGCCCGATGTGTTCATGCCGCCGGTGTCGTCGCGTTCCACGGTGGCGGGCGCCCAGCGGCCTTCCCGCTCATCGCCCTGCCAGGCCTCCCACTGCCATGGTGGGTTGGCGGGGTCGATGCCCAGGCCGACGGCGGTGGGGCAGGTGAGGTCGAGGCCCAGCACGTGGTGGCTCAGGTCGTTCTCGAAGCCCAGGTAGAGGGCATCGCCCAATCGCGGCGGGGCGCCAAAGGCCGCCAGTTCAAAGCCCTCCACGCCCAGGTGCTGCAGGTTGTGGCTGCGCGGGGCCGCCTCGCCGGCGCCCGACGCCAGCGCAATGAGCTTGGGCGGGCGCACCTCCAGGTCCTGGTCGGTGCCAAAGATGATAGCGGGCTGCCCCTCGGCGCGCACCGTCGCCGCTTCGGTGCCCTGGCGGATGACGAGGCCCTGCGGCTGCGGCGCCGAGAGGTAGAACGTCACCTCCACGCGCGCCGGCTCGGGCTCGCGCAGCTTGAGGCCCAAGAGCTCCATGAGCTTGACATAGTGCTTCTCAGGCACCTGGTTCAGCCGGTAGAGGATCATCTCGGTCATCCAGGCGAAGAGCTCCACCAGGGTGACCCCGGGGTCGCTCACGTTGTGATCGGTCCAGGCGGGGCACGAGGCGGCGATGCGCTTCTTGGCCTCGTCGACGATATCCTGGAAGGTGCGATCGTCGAGGTTGCGGGTGGGCAAGCTCATAGACAGTCCTCCTATCAGCCGCTGGTCGCCTCACGCTCCGGGATCAGGTAGAACGGGTAGACCAGGGTCCGCGAGCTGCGGGTGGCCACGACGCGGTACTCGATCGCGATGAGCAGGCGGGCTTGGTCGGCGGGGTCGGCCTCGGCCTCGATGCGTTGCACCCGGATGCGCGGCTCCCAGCGGGCGAGTGCCTCGCCCACGTAGCGTGCGGTTGCGCCGGCGGTGGCCGCATTGTTGGGCGCAAAGACGAGCTCGTGGATGCGGCAGCCGAACTCGGGCCGCATGATGCGCTGGCCGGGGGCCGTGCCGAGGATGATGTGGACCGCCTGATCCAGCTCGGCCTCGTCCGACACCAGGGCCACCGTTCCGCGCTCGTCGAGCGCGGGGGGAAAGCGCCAGCCGCGGCCGATAATCGGGTTATGGGCCATCGTAGCCTCCGTCATGGGTCAGTTGATCCTGACTATGCCGCCCTTGACGTCGAGCATGCCGCCGCCGTTGACCTCGCCCTTGCCGCTGCCCTGCAGCGAGAAGGTCGCTCCCTTGAGCTCGAGCGCGGCCGTGGCTTCGATCGTCAGGTTGGCGCCGCTCTTCACCTTCAGGTTGCCGCCCGACTCGAGGGTCACCTCGCGCCTGCTGTCATCCATGGTCAGCGTCAGGCCGCCCGCCGTCTCGAGCCGCACCTGCTTCTTCTCGTCGGCCAGGGTGAGGCGGTGGCCGCCCGCCGTTTCCACGATCACTGCGGCGTCCTGGCCGTCGGTCAATGTGATCGTATGGCCGGCGCGGGTCTTGAGGACGCGCCGGTGGACCTGCTTGTCCTGGTCGAGCGCCTGGCCGTTGCTGAGCGGGGGCTTGTCCTGTCCGTTCCAGAGGCCGCCGATGATGTAGGGGCGGGTGACGTCGCCCTGCTCGAAGAGCACGAGCACCTCGTCGTTGAGCTCCGGCAGCCAGTAGAGGCCGCGCTCGGGCCCGGCGCCGGGCGCGGCGATGCGCGCCCAGGCGCTCTCGACCTTGTCGAGCAGCCAGGGGAAGGTGACCTTGACCCGGCCCCAGCCGGCCGGGTCGCAGATGTTTGTCACGATGCCGACGACCGGCCCCGCCATGCCCTGGCCCTCGCGCTGGGGCGGCGCGAGGAGCGCGGCCAGCGTGTCGGGGCGGCGGCCGTGGATGCTGAAGCGGGTATAGTAGCCGCCGTCTTTCGAGAAGATGTGGCTGGCCTCGGTCACGAAATAGGTGCCGCTGAGCCGGCGGCCCAGGGCCTTGAGCTCGACGGCCTTGCCGGCATGCAGCTCGGGCCGGCCCCAACACTCGCCCTCGGCCTCGATAAAGGCGCCACTGATCTCGTCGAGGATGGCCTGGGCCATGGTATCGGCCTCGGCCTGGCTGGCCACGCCGATATCGGCCACCACGCGGCGCGCCCCGGCAAAGGCTGCCGCGGCCAGCTCCTGGCCGCTCTGGCGCTCGCCGATCTGTGGCGTGGCCCGGCCACGCGTCGCGTGGCCGGTGATGGCCTGGCGCGCCTTGGGGTCCCAGCCGCCTACGAACACCTCGTCGACCTGCTCGACGAGGCTGAGGCGGGGGCGGAAGCTGCGCAGCTCGACGCCCCACTCGAGCTGCAGGGCGGCGGCGCCCTGTGCCGGCTTGCGGAAGTAGAGGGTCCGGTCTTCGACAAAGAACTCGTAGCCGATGCGCCGGGCGCGCTCGCCCAGGAACTCCATGGCGGTCTGATTGTGCTGCAGGACGTAGGGGTGGACCTCGCTGGTGTCGTCGACCTGGGCGCGCAGGCCGGCGTCGTTGGCGACCCTGCCGGCCAGGTCGCTGTCGGTGACTTCGAGGTAGGCCTGGCTGCGCGTGCCGCGGTGCAGGCGGTGCGAGCGGTCGTAGGCGCGCACCAGGAGCGTCGCATGGGTATCCTCGGCGAACTCGGGCTCGAGCGCCGTGATCTCGCCCCTAAAGATCACCGAGCTGGGCCCTTTGCCCTTGAGCTGCGCTGCGACCTCCACCTCCTTGCCGAGGACGAACGGCCCGTCGTCGAGCCACGTGAGCTTTTCGTCGTGCAGGTGGATGCTGAGCGCGTCGGGCAGGGTGAGGCTCGTGTCGACGCTGAGCTCGATCATGTCGTCCATCACGGCCGTGGGCAGGTCGCTGCCGTCGACCTTGATGAAGAACTGGTCCATGAGCCTGACTTGGGTGGGCACTGATGACCTCCCTCATCAAAACCCGCTTCACTCCCCTCAAGTCGTGGCGCCGCATCTGCCCGAGACGACGCCCACGAAGCCGCCTACGGCGGCCATGGGGGCTAGGCTATGACTATTCGGATAGCCTCTAGTACTACAGCCGTACTTGGCGCTGCCACTGCTGGCCATCCGGGCAGCTGCCGGCTGACACGCTCCACAGCCTCCCCTTGGGCGCGGGCAAACCTACGCAGGCACATGCCCTCGTGCGCCCG
>ERZ795049.1306-NODE-1306-length-33432-cov-5.819187_pt1 | contig 33432 bp, 25 predicted proteins | sample MGYA00375133_ERZ795049 | MGnify/ENA primary metagenome ERZ795049 (study PRJEB30178, sample SAMN05720147) | activated sludge metagenome | isolation source: anaerobic digester from wastewater treatment plant | place: Japan | collected 2015-04-20 ... | reverse complement strand
CGCCTCGAGCGTGTCAAATTCAGCCGCGGGCGCCAGTTCGGCCGCCAGTTTGCCGCGCCGGGTCGGGCTGCGCGCCACCAGGCCGACCAGTTCAAAGCCGTCCAGCGCCGCATAGGCCCGCGCATGCGAAGCCCCCATGTTCCCGCAACCGATGACAATCGCCCGCAGATTCCCAGCCATGTCGCGTCTCCAATGCCCCGTTCACTCAAGCTATCATTTGGAACTCGTCCCCTGTATCTCGTCCCTCGTCTTCGTACTCGTAACCACGCCCGAAGGCCGGCCCCAAAACTCGGCTCTCGGCTCCCGTCCCTCGTCCTCGCTCTCGAAATCCAGGTCGCCACCCCCGGTGGGAGACCGGCGCCATCGGAGCGCAACCTGGGGCAAGCAATCCAGAAACTCCCCGTCCCTTGAGGGGGCGCATCTTCAGCTCAGCCGCCATCGTAGCATCCGCCTGCTCAAGTGCGAGTCCTTTTCATCGGGATACAGAGACGGGATATCCGTGACCCCCCGCTGGGAGCGCCGGCACCGTTGCCGCCTTGCGGGGGCGGGATTGCCCCGCGACCCGGCTTGGTCTAGGATGGCCCCAGCTTGCCGCCGAAGGACCTCCGCCGATGCCGCGCCGGGTTTCTCTGTTCCTCCTGCTGATCGCGCTCGCGCCGCTGGGTTGCCGTCCGCCGTCGCCGCGCGCGGAGCGCCAGGCGACCCATCAGGCCGTGATCAACCTGGGAACCGATCCGCGGACGCTCGATCCGTCGCTCGCCACCGATGTCGCCTCGGCCCGCGCCCTGCTCTTCTTCCAGCGCGGGTTGTTCATGCTCGACGACGAAGGCAAGCCCCGGCCCGAGCTGGCCGAAAGCTGGGAAGTCAGCCCGGACAGCCGGATCTACCAGATCAAGCTGCGCGAGGCCTATTGGACCAACGGCCAGCGGGTCACGGCCGACGATTTTCTCTATACCTGGACCGAACGGGTGCTCAATCCGGAATTCGGCGCCGAGTACGCCCATCAGATCTACAATTATATCGCCGGGGCGCGGGCATATTATGAAAACCCCGAGCTGGGGACCGAGACCGTGCGCGTCTGGGCGCTGGCCCCCGACCAGCTTTACGTCGAGCTGGAGCATCCGACGCCTTATTTCCTCGAACTGCTCGCGCATCACGCCTACTTCCCCGTCTGCCGCGCGGTGGATGAACAGAATGCCGACTGGGCGCGGCGGGCGGAAACTTACGTCGGCTGCGGGCCGTTCGTCCTGGCGGAGTATCAGCCCGGTGCGCGCATCGTCGCGCGGCGCAACCCGCAATACTGGAACGCCGCCGCGGTGAAGATGGAGCAGGTGACGCTGCGGATGATCGAGGAGGAATCGACGGCGCGGATCGCGTTCGAAAACGGCGAGATCGACGCGACCGAAGGGGTGCCGCGCGCCGAGCTGGATTCCCTGCGCGGCAGCGAGGCCCTGGCGTTCTCGACCGCGTTTTCCACGTACTACCTCAACCTGAACTGCCAGAAGGAGCCGCTGCGCGACGTGCGCGTGCGGCGGGCGCTGGCGCTGGCGCTCAACCGGCGCGAAATCACCGAGAAGGTCACGCGCGCCGGTGAGCAGCCCGCGTTCTTCATCTCGCCCCCCGGCCTGTATGAAGCGCCTCCCGCGCCGACCTTCGCCGATGCCGACTTCGACGAGGCGCGGCGCCTGCTCGCCGAGGCCGGCTATCCGGGCGGCCAGGGGTTCCCCAGGCTGCGCTACATCTACAATATGACCGACACGCATCAACTCATCGCGCAGGTCATTCAGGAGACCTGGCGCCGCGAACTGGGGATCGAGATGACGGTCGAAAACCAGGAGTTCAAGACGTTGATCGAGAACCGGCGGCAGGGCAACTTCGACGTTGCCCGCGCCGGCTGGGTCGCCGATTTCCCCGATCCGCTCAACTTCCTGGAAATCTTCGCCAGCGACAGCGACACGAACGACTCGTTCTGGCGGGATCCGGCATACGACGCGCTGCTGTTCCAGGCGCGGGCCGAAACGGATCCCGACACGCGCGAGGCGATCCTGCGCCAGGCCGATCTGTACCTGATCGAGCAGATGCCGATCGTGCCGATTTACATCTATTCGACGCCGTACCTGCGCGACCCCGCGCTGGAGGGGTTCCATCTGAACCCGATGGCGATGTTCGACCCGGTGCGGCTGGCTTGGCGGCCGCCGCCTTCCTGAGCCTTACCCCGAGAGACGGGCATGATCTACCTGGACGCCGTGCTCGGTTTGATCCTCGTGATCCTGCTGGCCGGAGCGTTCGGCCGTTATCCTCTGTGGCGTCTGGCGCTGGAGGCGCTGGTCGGCCTGGCCATGATTGTGGCGATTCACGCCCTGGCGGCGATGCTGTGGCGCTGGCTGGCGAACCATCTGGACGAAGGCGCAACGCCGCCGTCGCGCCGCCGCATGGGGTCGACCTTCGCGCGCAAGACCCGGCGCGAGACGCGGTTCGAAGCGCTGGACGACCAGGAACTGGAACGCCACTTGGAGCGCCATCCGGACGACGCGCTGGCGCTGGAGATCCATTGCGAGCGCCTGTGGGCCGCCGGCCGACGCGACGACTATGCGCGCGAGCTGAGCTGGCTGCTGAACCTGCCCAACCGGATGTCGATCGACGAGCAGGTGACGCGGCTCCACTGGCTGGCGGACTATCATCTGCGGGAAAATCGTCGGCCCGGGCAGGCCATCGAGGCGCTGCGGCTGATCGAAGCCCGGTTTCCGGGGACCTATCAGGCGACGCTCGCGCGCCAGCGCATCCTGAGCCTGCGGACGGCCCTGGCGGAGGGCGGAAAAGCAGGTTCCTGACGGGCGGCCGCACGGTTTACGGCCGTCGTATCCGGCTTGCCTCGGGAAGGGACATCAGCGAATATACGACGAAAACGCAGCCGGCATGGTGGAGCGTAAGTTCTGTCATTCGAGGAATTGATGGGCAAGTTGACGCGCGGCCAGCGGAACGTTTCGAAGAATGTCCGACCGACGATTTTGGGGCGCCGAAATTTTTCCTGCGAAGCCTTCCCGCCCCAGATGCGGGCCAGAAAGCGATTTTCGCGGCCTGCGCGGGATTTTGGCGCGGTCGTCCAGGGTTTTTGCTGTCTATTTCCGCGAAATCTGGCACAATGATACCAAAGCCGCTGGCTCGGCCGGCGTTCCCGGGGGGCAAGCCCCCCGTCTTGTCCCGTCCTTCAGGTGACAAGACGCGCCAGCGGAGCCCGCGACCGGACGACAGGGATCGCTCGCCGGAGCGGACGAGCGTCGGGGGCGATCTGTATGTGCGCCGCCGGAAGCCCCGATGCCCATGACCCTCATGACCCTAAGGTCCGTTGCGTCCCTCTTGAGGCGGCGGGCCTTTCGAGAGCCGAGGACGATGGACGCAAGCCAAGAGCCGAATTTTCTGAGTGAAGGGCGCCAATTCTCCCGCAGCAGTCGTTGAAAGGAACATCAAGCACGATGGGCAAGAAGCCTGACACGATCGAACCGGCGGCGACGCCGGCCCCCCGCGAATATACCGCCAAGGATATCCAGGTGCTGGAGGGGCGCGCCGCGGTGCGCAAGCGCCCCGCGATGTACATCAGCAACACCGGCGCGCTCGGCCTGCACCACCTCGTCTACGAAGTGATCGACAACTCGGTCGACGAGGCAATGGCCGGCTTCTGCAACCGCATCGACGTCACGATCCATTTCGATAATTCAGTCTCGATCGCCGACAACGGCCGCGGCATTCCGACCGAGGAGCACGCGGCGAAGAAGGGCAAGTCGACCGTCGAAGTCGTGATGACGATCCTGCACGCCGGCGGCAAGTTCGACAACGAGGCTTACAAGTATTCGGCCGGTCTGCACGGCGTCGGCGTGTCGGTCGTGAACTTCCTCTCCGATTGGCTCGAGGTCGAGATCAAGCGCAACGGCAAGATCCATTTCATGCGGTTCGAGAAGGGAATCACCAAGGAACCGCTGCACGAGATCGGCGCGTCGAAGAAGACCGGCACACTGGTGCGGTTCAAGCCCGATCCCGACGTCTTCGAGACACTCGACTTCAGTTTCGAGACGCTGGCGACCCGGTTCCGCGAGCTGGCGTTCCTCAACGCCGGCCTGACGATCAACCTGATCGATGAACGGACGGGCAAGGAGCGGAGCTGGAACTACAAGGGCGGCATCATGGAGTTCGTCCGCCAGCTCAATGAGAACAAGAAGCCGATCCATCCCAAGCCGATCTACTTCAACCGCAGCCGCCAGTTCGAGCGCAAGGACCGCGAGACCGGCCAGACGCGTCTGGACACGATGGAGATGGAGATCGCGGTCCAGTACAACGACAGCTACGACGAAAACGTGATGACCTTCGCCAACAACATCAATACGCGCGACGGCGGCACGCACCTGTCGGGCTTCCGCAAGGCGTTGACGCGGACGATCAACGACTACGCTCAGCGCAACGACATGCTGAAGAAGCTCAAGGGGAGCCTGACGGGCGACGACATGCGCGAGGGGTTGACGGCGATCATCTCGATCAAGATCTCCAACCCGCAGTTCGAGGGGCAGAACAAGGGGCGCCTGCTCAACCCGGAAGTCGCCGGCTGGAGCGAGCAGATGGTCAACGAGTCGCTGGCGGAATTTCTGGAGGAAAATCCCGCCGTCGCGCGGCGCATCGTGGACAAGGTGGTCAATGCCGCCGAGGCGCGGATGGCGGCGCGCAAGGCGCGCGAGATCGTCCGCAAGTCGGCGATGGACATCACCGCCCTGCCCGGCAAGCTCGCCGACTGCTCGGAAAAGGACCCCAGCCTGTGCGAGCTCTACCTGGTGGAGGGCGACTCGGCCGGCGGCTCGGCCAAACAAGGGCGCGACCGCCATTTCCAGGCAATCCTGCCCCTGCGCGGCAAGATCATCAACGTCGAGAAGGCCCGGCTCGACCGCATCCTGTCCAACAACGAAATCCGCACGATGGTGACGGCGCTCGGCACCGGCATCGGCGCGGACAACTTCGACCTGAGCAAGCTGCGCTATCACAAGATCATCATCATGACCGACGCCGACGTCGACGGCTCGCACATCCGCACGCTGTTGCTGACCTTCTTCTTCCGCCAGATGCGCGAACTGGTGGCGGGGGGCTACATCTACATCGCCCAGCCGCCGCTGTTCCGCGTCAAGAAGGGCAAGCAGGAGCAGTACCTGGATAACGAGGAGCAGCGCGACCGGTTCCTGTTGAACCTGTCGGTCGACGACATCGTCGTCGAATACACCGCCCGCGGCAATGGCCACCGGCCGGTGGAGGTGAGCAAAGCCGCGCTGCGCGCGATGCTGGAGGACGTGATCGCGCTGGAGGGCCTGCGCCACATCCTGCAACGCAAGGGGCTGCCGCTGCACGAATACATCCGGATGCGCGACGACGGCGGGCGCCTGCCGCGCTACCAGGTCTCGCTCGACGCGGAAGTCCGCTACGCCTACAGCGAGAAGCAGTTGGCCGCGCTGATCGCGGAGCTGGAAGAGACCGGCCACGACGAGGAGCCGGTGGCCGAACTGGACCAGCCCGACCTGCTGGATCAGGCCGATGCCGCGCTGGAGGAGCCCAAGCCGCGCCATACGCTGGTGGAGCTGCCCGAGGCCGACGCCGTCGAGGCGATCCTGACGCGCGTCGAGAAGCTGGGCATCCCGGCCGATCTCGTCGTCCACCAGGAATTCGAGATCGACCCGAAAAACCCGTTCGAGGAGTATCACCCGTTCCAGGTCCGGGCGGGCGATGGGCGCGCGATGGCGGCCGACTCGCTGCCGCAGGTGCTCGAGCGCGTGCGCGAGATCGGTTCCAAGGGGGTCCAGGTCCAGCGCTATAAAGGTCTGGGCGAAATGAGCGCCAGCCAGCTCTGGGAAACGACGATGAATCCGGCGAAGCGTCGCCTGATGCAGGTGCGTCTGGAGGACGCCGCCACGGCCGATCAGATCTTCACGATCCTGATGGGCGACGAGGTCGACCCGCGGCGGCGGTTTATTCAGAAAAACGCCCCCGAAGTGCGCAACCTGGACATCTGATGCCGCACCGCGCGGCGCACTTTGCGAACCGTCGGATCCGCCGCTCCGAGCCGGTCCGACGGTTCGCGCCCCTCAGCTCCGTTCAACTTCGCGAAAACATATCCACTGTTCAGGCCGACAACGCCACCTTGTAGCGTTCGTCCTTCTTGCGCTCCTCGGCATTGAGGATCATCTTGCGCAGGCGGATCGATTTGGGTGTCGCCTCGACCAGTTCGTCGTCGGCGATCCATTCGAGCGCCTGATCGAGCGACATGCGGCGCGGGACGTTCAATCCCTCGTTGTTCTCCTTGGTCGAGGCGCGGTGGTTGGTCAGCGCCTTCTTCTTGGTCGGGTTGCAGGGCAGGTCCTCCGGCCGCGAGTTCATCCCGACGATCTGCCCCTCGTAGACCGGTTCGGTCGGCCCGATGAACAGCACCGCCCGCGCCTGCAGGCTCTCGAGCTGATACGCCGTGGCCGGTCCGGTCTGCATCGAAACCAGCGATCCGCGGTTGCGCCCGGCCACCTCGCCCTGCCAGGGGCCGTAGCCGGTGAAGCGCGAGGACATGATGCCCAGCCCGCGCGTGTCGGTCAGGAATTCATTGCGGTAGCCGATCAGGCCGCGCGTCGGGATCGCGAACTCCAGGCGCAGCGTGCCGGTGCCGCTGTTTTCCATGTGGGTCAGTTGGCCCTTGCGCCGCGCCAGCTTTTCGATCACGACACCCTGGTATTCCTCCGGCACGTCGATGATGAGCTGCTCCATCGGCTCCAGCACCTCGCCGTGCGGGCCGGTGTGGGTGATCACCTCGGGCCGCGAAACGCACAGTTCCCACCCCTCGCGGCGCATCTCCTCGATCAGGATCGCCAGTTGCAGTTCGCCGCGGCCGGAGACCTTGACGCCGTCGGCGCGCCCCAGGTCCTCGACGCGCAGCGCGACGTTGGTGCGCAGCTCGCGCTCGAGCCGCTCCTTGAGCTGGCGCAGCGTGATCGCCTTGCCCTCCTCGCCCGCGAACGGGCCGTTGTTGACCAGGAAGAACATCGATACGGTGGGCTCCTCGATCTCCAGCGGGGGGAGCGCCAGGTCGTCGCGGCCGGCGGCGGCCAGCGTGTCGCCGATGCGGATCTCCGCCGGCCCGGCGATCCAGACGATGTCGCCGGCCCCGATTTCGTCGACGTCGACCCGTTCCAAGCCGCGGGTCACCCACAGATGCACGGCCCGCTCGCTGGAGCTGCCCAGCACGTCCCAGCCGGCGTCGCGGTTGCCGGCCTCGCGCCAGCGCGTCACGACCTGCGTGAACGCCTCGCCTTTTTGCAGGCGCCCTTGCAGCACGCGGCCGCAGCCGATCTGGCCGATGTAGTCGCTCCACGCCAGCGTGCTGACCTGCATCAGGAACGGCGCGTCGGCGTCGACCCGCGGCGGCGGGACATGCGTCACGATCGTTTCGAACAAAGCCTCCATCCCCTCGCGCGCGTCATGCTCCAGGTCGCGCACAAGCCAGCCGCCGAGGCCCGAGCCGTAGACGACGGGGAAATCGGCCTGCTCGTCGTTCGCCCCCAGTTCGATGAACAGGTCGAAGGTCTTGTTGAGCGTCAGCTCCGGTCGCGCGTTGGGGCGGTCGACCTTGTTCACGACGACGATCGGCCGCAGCCCGAGCCGCAGCGCGCGCATCAGCACGTAGCGCGTCTGCGGCATCGGCCCCTCGTTGGCGTCGACCAGCAGCAGGACCGAGTCGACCATCGACAGGACGCGCTCGACCTCGCCCGAAAAATCGGCGTGGCCCGGCGTGTCGATGATGTTGATCAGGTAGTCGCGCCAGGTCACCGTGCAGTGCTTCGAGCGGATCGTGATGCCGCGCTCGCGTTCCAGCACGTTGCTGTCCATCACGCGCTCGGCCACCTGCTGATTTTCACGGAACACATGCGCCGCGCGAAAGATCGCGTCGATCAGCGTCGTCTTGCCATGGTCGATGTGGGCGATAATCGCCACGTTGCGGATCTTGTCGGCGGCGGTCATCCAGTGGGGGATCCTCTTCGGGGGGTATCCGTCGCGCCGCCGGGTGAACGGCGCAGACGTCCGGCATTCTACCAAAATCGCCCCGCCTCTGGCCAATGCGAATTGCCCCACCCGCCGCGCCTTGAAGGGCAGGCGCGTTCCATGATTTACTGAGGATGGTTGGTGCCCCCTGGGACCGGAAACATGACCCGCATCGCGATCCAGGCTTTCTCGTATTCGCATGCCCATGAAACGGAGGCCTTCCCATGACCGACCTGCTGACTAAAGCGTTCAAGAAGGCATCGCAACTGCCCGCCGAGCAACAGGACCAGCTCGCTCGCGAACTCATCGCGGAACTTGAAGGCGATCAGCTCTGGGAAGCCTCCTTCGCCCGCAGCCAGGGTCAGCTCGAGCAGTTGGCGCGGAAAGCTCTGCAAGAGCACGAAGCCGGCAAGATTTGGGCTTCGACGAGCTTTGAGATCGCTGCTGATCCGTGACTTCATCCTGCTCTTTCGCCGCCGCCTCCCATACAGCAGTTGGCGCGGACAACTTACGCAATCTGGAAGGTGAACCCCTCCCACCCCAGCCTTCGCTTCAAACGAATTGGGGTCAAAACCAATGTCTATTCGGTGAGGATCGGGATCCGCTGGCGAGCTCCTGGGGTGGTAAACGGCGACACGATCATCTGGTTCTGGATCGGATCGCATGCCGATTACGACACCCTGACTTCCCGGCTATGAGGGCCACTGACGGCTACGTCCGCCAAATCGGCATTCCGCCGCATCCCCGCTGACCCCTGTATGCATCATCTCACCCAGATCCTGTCGCGCTATTGGGGCTACTCCAGCTTCCGGCCGCATCAGCGCGAGGCGATGGAGGCGGTCCTGGCGGGGCGCGATTCGCTCGTCGTCCTTCCCACCGGCGGCGGCAAGTCGATCTGCTACCAGGCCCCCGCGCTGGCGATGGAGGGGATGGCGGTTGTCGTCTCGCCGCTGATCTCGCTGATGAAGGACCAGATCGACGCGTTGGTCGGCTGCGGCGTGCCGGCGGCCTGTCTCAACAGCGCGATGCCGTTCGATGAGCGCCGCGCCGTCTTCGCCGCCGTGCGCCAGGCGCGGCTCAAGATCCTCTACGTCGCGCCGGAGCGGCTGCTGCTCGATGGCTTCCTCGACGCGCTGCGCCAGGCGCGCATCTCGTTCTTCGCCATCGACGAAGCCCACTGCATCAGCCAGTGGGGCCACGATTTCCGGCCCGAATACCGCCGCCTGCGCCAGCTCAAGGAGGCCTTCCCGGCGGTCGCCGTCCACGCCTATACCGCGACGGCGACGCACCGCGTCCGCGACGACATCGCGCGGCAGCTCGGCCTGGCGGCGCCGGAGGTCCTCGTCGGTTCGTTCCACCGGCCCAACCTGATCTACCGCGTCGAGCCGCGCGCCGCCGGCGACGGCTTCCTGGACCAGATCGCCGAGCTCGTCGGACGCTACCGCGGCGAGTCGGGCATCGTCTACTGCCTGACGCGCAAGAAGGTCGAGCAGCTTGCCGACCATCTGCGCGCGCGCGGCGTCGCCGCCGCCCCGTATCATGCCGGCCTGGAGGACCACGTCCGCCGGCGCAATCAGGAGGACTTCATCAATGACCGCATCCAGGTCATCGTCGCCACCGTCGCCTTCGGCATGGGCATCGACAAGTCCGACGTTCGCTTCGTGATCCACGCCGCGATGCCCCGCTCGCTGGAACACTACCAGCAGGAAAGCGGCCGGGCCGGGCGCGACGGGCTCGACGCCGACTGCGTTCTGCTTTTCTCCCCGCGCGATTACCAGTTCTGGAAGCGCATGCTGGAGGAGCAGCCGGGGGAGACCCAGCGCAGCGCGCAGGCGACGCTGAGCGCGATGTTTGACTACTGCGAGGCGACCCGCTGCCGCCACCGGGCGCTGCTGGCCTACTTTGGCGAGGAGCTCGGGCGGCCGGACTGCGGGTCGTGCGACGTCTGCCTGGGCGGCGTGGAGACCGTCCCCGACGCCCTCGTCATCGGCCAGAAGATCCTCTCCAGCGTCGTCCGCCAGGGCGAGGGCCACGACGCGCTGCACACCGCTCGCGTGCTGGGCGGCTCCGCCAACGCGTGCGTGCTGGCGGCGGGCCACGACCGGCTGAGCACGCACGGCCTGCTCAAGGACGAGCGGCGCGAGACCGTGCTGGACTGGATCGCGCAGCTCGTGCGGCTCGGCTGCCTGGAGCAGCGCGAGGGCGACGGCGCGCTGGCGGTGACGCCCGCCGGCCGCCGCGTCCTGCGCGGCGAGGCGACCCCGCGCCTGCTGCGGCCCGCCCCCGCCAGGTCGGCAAACGTCGACGGCTACCTCCGGCGCCGCCGCGGCGACGACGCCGCGTGGCGCGGCGTCGACACCGACCTGTTCGACCGGCTGAAAACCCTGCGCCGCACCCTCGCCGAGGCGCGCGCGGTGCCGGCCTACGTGGTTTTCAGCGACGCGACGCTGCGCGAGCTCGCCCGCCGCCGGCCCGCCACCCGCAAGGCGCTGCTGAAGATCTCGGGGATTGGCGAGCGCAAGGCGCGCGAGTTCGGCGACGAGTTCCTGAAACTGATCCGCGACCACCGCCGCGCGGATGAACCGGTCGGCTGACTTTTTTGGCTGACTTTTCCCTGGGTTCGCTTCGCTTTTTCACGCGGCGCGGGGGTGAGACGGGCAACGACGGGGCCGCGGCGGGCGTCAGCCGGCGTGGTTGTGCAGAAAGACCATCACGGCCTTCTGGGCGTGCAGGCGATTTTCGGCCTGGTCGAAGACGATCGACCGCGGGCCGTCGATCACGTCGGCGGTGATTTCCTCGCCGCGGTGGGCCGGCAGGTCGTGCATGATCAGCGCGTCGGTCGGCGCGGCGGCCAGCAGCTCGGCGTTGACCTGATACGGCGCGAAGACCCGCGCGCGTTGGGCCGCCTCGTCCTCCTGGCCCATGCTGGCCCACACGTCGGTGTAGACGGCCTGAGCGCGCGCCACGGCCTGGCGCGGATCGGGAGTAAAGTGGAAGGCGCCCCCGCCGCAGGCGGCGTCGCGCGCGGCCGCCTCGGCCACCGCCGGGTCGGGCTCGTAGCCCGCCGGCGAACTGACCGTGACGTTGACGCCCAGGCGCACGCCGATGCGGATCAGCGAATGACAGATGTTGTTGCCGTCGCCGATGTAGGTCAGGTTGAAGCCGCGCAAGTCGCCGACCCGTTCGCGCAGGGTCAGGAAATCCGCCAGCGCCTGGCACGGGTGCTCGAAGTCGGACAGCGCGTTGATCACGGGGATGCGGCAGCGGGCGGCCAGTTCATCGACGGTGGCCTGGCGGAACGTGCGCGCCATGACCAGGTCGAACCAGCGTTCCAGATTGCGGGCGATGTCGCCGACCGGCTCGCGCTGGCCGAGGCCGATCTCGCGGTGGGTCAGGTTGACGGCATGGCCGCCGAGTTGGAAGACGCCCAGCTCGAACGTGCAGCGCGTGCGGAGCGAGGGTTTTTCGAAGATCATCGCCAGGGCGCGCCCCGCCAGCAGCGGCCGCGGCGCTCCCTCGCGCAGCTCGCTTTTCAGCTCGGTCGCCAGGCGCAGGACTTCGTCGATCTCGTCGGGGGCGAGGTCGTCCGACGTGCGCAGGTCGCGCTTAGAGGACCGGATGGGGCTCATGCGGCGCCCCCCGCCGCGGCCGGCGCGGTGGCGATCGCCTCAACCAGGATGGCCAGCGCGCGCTCGACCTCCGCCTCGCTGACGTTGAGCGGCGGCAACAGCCGCACGACCTGCCCGGCCGTGACGTTGACCAGCAGGCCGGCCCGTTCGCAGGCGAGCAGAACGTCGGGCGCGCCGTCGGTCAGTTCGACGGCGAGCATCAGGCCGCGGCCGCGGACTTCCTTGACGCGGCGCATTCCGGCGGTCGTCTCGCGCAGCCGTTGGAGGATCTTCTCGCCCATCCGGCGCGCCTTGCCCGGCCAGCCTCCCTCGATCAGTTCCGCCAGATAGGCGCGGCCGGCGGCGGCGGTCAGCGGGTTGCCCGCCATCGTGGAGCCATGCGCGCCCGGGGCGAACGCGCCCGCCACCGCCTCGGTGCAGAGCATCACGCCCATTGCCAGGCCGCCGCCCAGGCTCTTGGCCAGCGTCATGATGTCGGGCTCGACGCCGTATTGCTCATAGGCGAACAGCGTGCCGGTCCGGCCCAGGCCGCACTGGATTTCGTCGAAGATCAGCAGCAGGCCGCGCTCGTCGCACAGCTCGCGCAGGCCGCGCAGGAATTCATTGGTGGCGATGTGAATCCCCCCCTCGCCGGTGATCGGCTCGACGAGGATCGCGCCGGTCCGGTCGCTGAGCGCCGCGCGGACCGAATCCAGATTGTTGTATTCGGCGTGGACGAACCCCTCGGGGAGAGGGTCGAAGTTCAGTTTGACCTTTTCCTGGCCGGTCGCCGTCAGCGTCGCCAGCGTGCGGCCATGGAACGAACCGGTGAACGAGATGATTTCGTGGTGGCCCGGGCCGCGGGTCTCCTTCTGCCAGCGGCGGGCGATCTTGATCGCCGCCTCGTTGGCCTCGGCGCCCGAGTTGCCGAAGACGAGCCGGTCGGCGAAGCTGTGATCGATCAGCATCTGCGCCAGTTCGATCTGCTGGGGGATGTAGTAATGATTGGAGCAGTGGACGAGCGTGGCGGCCTGTTCGCGGATTGCCGCCGTGATGCGCGGATGGCAATGGCCCAGGTTGTTGACGCTGATGCCGGTCAGGAAATCGAGATACTCATTGCCGTCGGCGTCCCAGACGCGCGTTCCCTCGCCGCGGACCAGCGCCAGCCGCCGCGCGCCGTAGTTGGGCGTGAACAGCTTGTCGTAGCGGTCGCGCCAGCCGGCGTTGTCCAGAAACGGGATGTTGGCCGGATATTCGGCGGCGGGAGCAGACGGTTTATTCATGTCGATAACCCCCCGGCATGGGATGCGCTGGGCCTGCCAGGCGAAGGGAAACAGACGATTATCCAGAAACGCGCGGCGGCGTCAAGACCGGGACGGTCCGGTCCGAGATCGTCGCTCGTCTTTCATCCTCGTTTTTCTCATGTCTCTCCCGCGCGTTCGTCCGTTTCTTTCCCTTCGCTCGCGGGCTGGGGGGGATTCGTCTCGGGGAGTGCCAGCGGCAGGTCGAGCGTCGCGGCGATCCGCCGCCGCAGCCGATCGGCCAGCAGCCGGCGGCGCTCGCCGGCGTCCAGCCGCATCGGCTCGTGGAACGTGATGTCGACCTGCGTCCCGCGCAGGCCGACCAGCCGCCACACATGCGGGCCGATCACGTGGCGGCCCCAATAGGCGATGTCGCGCTGAACCGCGACGCGCGGGTGGCGGCTGGACCAGCGCAGCGCAACCGGGACGACGGGGGCCTGAATGCTCTCGGCGGCGCCCAGCAGCGCCGGCTTGAACGGCAGCAGACGGTCGCCGCCGGTCGTGGTCCCCTCCAGAAAGACGACGACGTGGGTGCCGGCGCGCAGGCGCCGCTCGATCGAGCGCGTCGTCTTGATGATATCGCGGCCGCGCGCCCGCGTGACGAACGGGTGGCCGGTCGTGCGCACGAAGAACCCCGCCAGCGGCCAGCTCTTGATCTCCGACTTCGGCGTGAACAGACACGGGATCGCCGAGGAGAGCGCGAGGATGTCGGCATAGGAGACATGATTCGCTGCCAGCAGCGCCCCCGGCGGCGGCGGCGGGCCGTGGCGCCGCACGCGGATCCCGAAGACGGCGCACGCCATCACCGCCCAGGCATGGACCCAGCGAGCCGAGATCGGGTAGCGCCGATCCCGGGGCGTCAGCCGGTAATGCAGGTAGTAAAACGGATAGAGGAAGAACGTCAGGCCGACCAGGGCCAGCAGGCGCGCGGCGGCCAGCAGCGGATTGGAATGGGCAGGCTTGACGGGTTGACTCGCCATGGGCACGGAGGGGTGTCGGAACGGAGATGCGTGGCCAATGACGACGGGCAGGGCATGATACCGCGAGGGCGAGGGGAGGGCAGCAAAAATGTTCACAGCTAAACGGCATTCATCGCAATTGTTTCCACCGCCGCCGGCCAGCCCCCCGCGCCCTCATGACGCCGCCCGGCCTTCGCACGCGCCGCGCGGCCCCGCCGTTCCCCCCGCCGGCCGGCTTTGCTATCCTGAATCGCCCGAACGGCTTCCCGACCCTGGAGGTGAACGGCCATGGCGCGTCGCGACGTTCCGCCCCCCTATCCGCGAGACAAGGAAGAACTGATCCGTGATTTCACCGTCGCCGGCCGGCTGCGCGACATCCGCGATTCGGTTCGGCTTCGCGACCAGCTCATGCCGCGCTGGTGGGAGGCGGGCGTCGGGGTGCTGCAGTTCGGCGCGGCGCTCGGCCTGCTCGCCTCGCTGGTGCAGTATGCCGGCCTGCGCGAGGACCCGATGGGCCACTTCATCGTCTTCTGGTTCATCCTGACGCTGCTGTCGCTCGTCCTGGGGTTTGAGTTTCTGATCCTGCGACTGCATCAAATGCGCCGCGCCCACGTCGTCGCCCTGCGCCTGATCGAGAAGCTGGACGAGCGGATCGCCGCCCTGGAGGGCGACGCGCGGGAGCAGGAGGGAGCGCAAGAGACGTCAAGATAGGCGCGGTCGAATTCCCCCCTTTCACGGATCTCATAGTACTGGCGTCTGCGCTGCCCTCGCGTTGTCGCGGGCGCTGCCGCTTGACTTCCCCGCGTGCCTTCCGCTTAATGTTGCTTTGGCCGGGCCGCCGGGGGTGGCGGCGGCGGCCTCAATGCCACGGATGCATGCCGGAGACGACCTGAGCCGGCCGCGCGCGGGTCGTTCCGCCCCGATCAAAAGGATGCTTTCATGCAGCCCTCCGCCTCGCTGCAACTGCAAGGTTCCATCGTTGCCATTGCCACGCCGTTTCGCGACGGGAAGGTCGATGAAGCCGCCTTCCGCCGGCTGGTCGAATTCCAGATCGAGAACGGCACGAGCGGCATCGTCCCGTGCGGCACGACCGGGGAATCGGCCACGCTGAGCCACGAGGAGCACGAGCAGCTCGTGCGGCTGACGGTCGAGATCGTGGCCGGCCGCGTGCCGGTGATCGCCGGCACCGGTTCCAATTCGACGCGCGAGGCGCTGCGGCTGACCGAATCGGCCCGCGCCGACGGCGCCGATGCCGCCCTGCTGATCACGCCGTATTACAACAAGCCGACGCAGGAAGGGCTCTACCGCCACTATCGCGAAATCGCCGAGACGGTGGATCTCCCGCTGATTGTCTATAACTGTCCCGGCCGCACGGGGGTGTCGATCGCGCCGGAAACGGTGGCGCGCCTGGCGCCGCTCAAGAACATCGTCGCGGTCAAGGACGCCACGGCCAGCCTGGACTGGACGAGCGAGGTGTGCGGGGCGTGCGACCTGACCGTCCTGTCGGGCGACGATTCGGCGACGCTGGCCCAGATCGCCGTCGGCGCGCGCGGAGTGATCTCGGTGCTGGCCAACGTCGCGCCGGGGCCGATGGCCGAGCTTGTGGCCCATGCGCTGGCCGACCGCTGGGATCAGGCCCGCACGCTGCACCACCGATATTTCCGGCTGATGAAGACGCTGTTCATCGAAACCAGCCCGATTCCGGTCAAGGCGGCGCTGGAAATGATGGGCCTGATCGGGCCGGAGCTGCGCGCGCCGCTGTGCGAGATTTCCGAAGCCAGCCGCGCCAAACTGCGCGAGGCGATGCGCCAGGTCGGTTTGCTGTAGGCACGGTTCGGTCCGTTCCGCGGCGGAGCGCCCGGCCCGCGCCGGGAACCCGCCAGCACGCGCGGCGCGGACCCACGATGGCCCTGAGCGTGCAGGCCCGCCGCATCCAGCCACGAAGGAGCAATCGCCCCCCAATGACCGCCCCCGAACGAGACCCGCGCTCGCAGGCCCTGAAGCTGGACGGCGTCCCCGTCGCCACGCTCGCGCGCAAATTCGGCACCCCGCTCTATGTTTACAGCCACTCCACGCTGGTGGCGAACTACGACCGCATCCGGCAGGCGTTCGCCGAGATCGATCCGCTGATCGCCTTTTCGACCAAGTCCAACACCAACGGGACGATTCTGCGGATTCTGCTGGAGCGCGGGGCCGGCCTGGACATCGTTTCGGGGGGGGAACTGGAGCGTGCGCTGCGCGCGGGGGCCGACCCCGCCCGGATCATCTATGCCGGCGTCGGCAAGACGCGCGAGGAGATCGCCGCCGCGCTCAACGTCCGGATTCTCGCCTTCAATGTGGAGTCGCCGGCCGAGGCCGAGGCGATCAATGAAGTCGCCAGCGGCTTCGGGCGCAAGGCCCCCGTGGCGGTCCGGGTCAATCCCGATGTCGCGGCCGATACGCATCATTACATCAGCACCGGCCGCAAGGAGACCAAGTTCGGGATCCCGTATCACGACGTGCGCCGCCTCTGCCGGCGGCTGGCCCGGATGCCGCATCTGCGGCTGATCGGCGTACATGCGCACATCGGCTCGCAGATCACGCAGACCGAGCCGTTCGTCAAGGCGCTGGAGCGGGTCGTGCAACTGACCCATCAGTTGCGCCGCGACGGCCTGTCGATCGACCTGGTTAATCTGGGAGGCGGGTTCGGGATTGGCTACGAGGAGTCGACCCAGCCGATCGACCTGGAGGAGCTGGCGCGGCGGATGATGCCGATGCTGCGCGAGCTGCGGGCGCAGGTGATTTTCGAGCCGGGCCGTTCGATCGTCGGCCCCGCCGGCTTCCTGCTGACCCGTGTCCTGTATATTAAAGAAGCGCAGACGAAGTGCTTCGCGATCGTCGATGGCGCGATGAACGACCTGCTGCGGCCCTCGCTCTACTCGGCGTATCACCGGATTCTGCTCGACGGTCGCCCCGGGCGCGGCCGGCGCCGCGTCTACGACGTCGTCGGGCCGATCTGCGAGACGGGCGACTTCCTCGGCAAGGATCGCCCCTTTCCGCCGCTCAAGCCCGACGATCTGCTGCTGGTGTGCGACGCCGGGGCCTACGGCATGACGATGGCCTCGAACTACAATTCGCGGCCGCGACCGGCCGAGGTCCTCGTGCGCCAGGACAAGGCCTACCTGATCCGTCATCGCGAGACGATTGACCAGATCATCGGCTGCGAGGAAATCCCCCCGTTCCTCAATGGGTCCGGCGCGGAGCAGCGCTCGGCCCGTTCGCCGCGTAAAGTCAGAGCCTGAGGTCGCGCCGCCGGCGCGGACGGCCCTCCGCCGCCCGCCGGTTTCCTGATGCCCGCCCTGCCCGGCGTGGGGTAAAGTCGGGCGTGGGCCGGGCGGCGCATGCTTCGGCCGCGGCAGTCCGTGGTGGAGCGGTCGCTGGATTTCAATGAGTCCCCTGTCCAAGATCCTGAGCTGGCTTCCGCGTCGTCGCGACGGGGGCCGCCTGCGCCTGCCCTCCACGGCGCCGCTGATGCGCCAGTTGCGCCGGGTTGACTGGCGGCGGCTGGGCGGCCAGTTTCTGCGCTATCTGCCCGGCGCGATGATCCTGCTGGCGCTGATCTTTGCGCTGATGACGCTCGATTTCCCGGCCGCGATGTGGGAGCGCTGGCTGCCGCTGCCGCTCACCGTCGTCGGCGTGGCGCTGATGATCTGGCGCGTCGGCGCGCCCGATTTCGATCTGCGCAACCTGGCATGGCTGCTGCTCATCCTGCTGCCCGCGCTCGTCCGGGCGATCCTCTCGATCCGCGGTCCGCTGCCGGGCATGGGGATCGGCGAGGCGCTCGAACTGGCCGTGATGGCCACCGTGGCGGTCGGCCTGTGGTTTCTGGCGCGGCTCCGGCCGTGGCAGGCCTGGTGGTTCTGGCTGGGGGCGCTCGCCATCGCCTGGCTGGTCGGGCGGTCGATGCACCAGCGGCTGCCCACCGCCTCGCCATGGGTCGTGGCCACGCGCTGGTCGGTCGTGCTGGGGTTGGGCGCGGCGGCGGTGATCAGCGCACTGCGCGCAATTTCCCGGCGGCCGGCCGGGCACGGCATCGACGCGGTTCATTCCACCCCCGATCCGTTACGCATCATCACCCGGCCGATCCGCATCGGCTTGCACCTGGCCATGGTCCTGTGGGGCGGCTCGGTCGGCTGGAACCATTTCATCAGCCAGCAGCGCCTGCCTGTCGACCGCGCGCTGATGCTCGAGGCCGGCATCCGCGCGCAGGAGGCGCTCTGGATGCAATCGGTGCTGTTCGGCTGGGGCCATGGCACCGCCGGCCGGCTGGGCGAGGTGCTCGCCGTCCCCAACCCCGTCATGATCCCCGACTGGGGCGGGCTGTTCGGCCTGCTGGCGATCGGCGGGCTGATCGGCCTGACGCTGCTGCTGGTCTGGATCGCATTCCTAATCCTGCATCGCGAGCCGCGCGTGGCCCGGCCGCCGGGTCCCACCGGTCGGATGGCGGAAGTGGCGGCGCCGGTGGCGCTGTTTGTCGCCGGCTTGCAGTTGACCGGCGGGGCGCGTTCAGCCGTCGTGCTGCTGGTGATCGCCGGCTGGAGCGCGCTGGCCCTGGCCGATGTGCCCACCCGCATGCGGACGCATTCGGCCGCCGGGCTGAACCGGCGCCTCGCGCTGGCGCTGGTGGGCTTCATCGGCGTGATCCTCTCGCTCCTGCTGTTCAAGCCGACGCATGGCCAGGTGATCCTGCGGCAGACCGCGGGCGCCGACCTGCCCAGCGCCGTCATGCGTGGCCGGCTGCTGGCGGCTCAGCGCGCCAACCCGTTCATTCCGGAAATCCCGCGGGCGCTGGCCGTCAGCTACCGCAAGACGATGGAGGAGTCGCCCGGCTGGAGCGAGACCAACTACCTCAATGTCGTCCGGTCCTACCGCCGGGCGATCGCGCTGGATCCATACGAGACGCAGTACCCACTTGAACTGGCGCGGTTTCAACTCCTTTGCCGGCGCGAGGAGGAGGCGCTCGAGACCGTGCAGGCCGCGCTGGCGCGCATGCCCAACTCGATCGAGCTGATCGACTGGCTCTACAACAGCGCGCTGGCCCAGAATCGCACGTCGCTGGCCTACAACATGCAGGTCGACGGCCTGGCGCTGGCGCCCGGCGAGCGGCGCTGGTGGGTCCGGCGCTACGAGTTGACGCACGCGCAGGGCCAGATTCCGCTTGCCGCGCAGGCGCTCGCCGTTGCCCTGACCGCGAATCCCGAGGAACCCGCGCTGGTTACCGCATTGTGGAACAGTCGCCATGCGCGGCCGGAGAATCCCGCCATTCCCGTCACGCTTCCCGACGGCATCGAAGAGGAAGGCTGAACGCGCGGACGAGGAGGGACGCCAAACGGTCCACATTGGAACCGCATTGGGGGGCTTCCGATTCGTCCCTGCTGTCCTTTGCGTCCTTGATGTCCCTTCTCCGATCTCACATCTCACGGGAGGGGCCGATCACGAGGACGAGGGACGAACTTGATTTGGAGGGGGGGAGGGGGTGGCCCGGGCCAGGAGAGGTAACCCGGGCCACCCGATGGTGGAAGCCGCGAAGGCTTCCGGGGGGAGAGCGGGTCATGCGCTTACGGGAGTCACGCATAACCCGGGGGGAGAGGCATCGCTGAGGCCGGGAGTGAAGCCTCAGAGGATGCCTGTGGTGGACTTGAACTCGGGGTAGGCTTCGAGGCCATGCTCGTAGGTGTCCAGGCCGTTGACCTCTTCCTCTTCGCTGACCCGCAGGCCGAGCGGCGAGTGCTTCAGCGCCAGCCAGGCCAGCGTGCTCGTGACCAGCACGAACACGCCGATGGCGACGATGCCGATCAGCTGCGTGAGGAAGCCATGGTCGGGGTTGAACGAGAAGATGCCGACGGCGAGCGTGCCCCAGATGCCGCAGACCAGATGCACGGAGATGGCGCCGACCGGGTCGTCGACCTTGATCCGATCGAGCGTGACCACCGAGAAGACAACGATCACGCCGGCGATCGCGCCGACCGCGAGCGAGGGCCAGGGCGCGATCGTGTCGGCGCCGGCGGTGATGCCGACCAGGCCGGCCAGGATGCCGTTGAGGATCATCGTGATATCCGGCTTGCGCAGGACGATCCACGAGGCGAGCATTGCGCCGATCCCGCCGGCGCAACCGGCCAGAAACGTCGTGACATAAACCATGGAGACCGCCCCAGAATCCATCGCCAGGACCGAGCCGCCGTTAAACCCGAACCAGCCAAGGAACAGAATGAAGACGCCGATCGTGGCCAGCGGCATCGAGTGGCCGACGATCGGACGGATGCCGTCGGCGGTGTATTTGCCGCGGCGCGGGCCGAGGATTACGGCGCCGGTGAGCGCCGCCCAGCCGCCGATCGAATGCACCACGGTGGAGCCGGCGAAATCCTTGAAGCCGAGGTCCGCCAGCCAGCCGCCGCCCCAGACCCACGAGCCGGCGATGGGATAGATGAACGTCACGAAGAGGAGCGCCACGACGATGAACGAGGCGAACTTGATCCGCTCGGCGACGGCGCCGGAGATGATCGTGGCGGCCGTCGCCGCGAACACCGCCTGGAAAAAGAAATCCGTGAAGATCGTGTAATCACCGTAATCTTCGGGCGAGACGGGACCGAACCCCGATCCGCCGAAGCCGATCCAGTGATTGAACTCGCCCGGATACATCAGGCCGAAGCCGATGATGAAATAGCTGACGCCGCCCAGGCAGACGATGATGACGTTCTTGGAGAGAATGTTGACGGTATTCTTGGCCTGCGTCAGACCCGACTCGACGCAGGCGAAACCGGCGTGCATCCAGAAGACGAGCGCTCCGGAGATCAACAGCAGCAGATTGTTGAGACTGAACTGCTCCGCCGACGGCCCGGCCTCTTCCTGCGCCCAGGCCGCTCCCGCCATCAGCAGCAGCGCCGCGGCCCCGAGCAGCGCGCGCGACCGGAACAGTCTTCCCGTCAGTCCCATCATTCCGTTTGATTTCATTGGCTTTATTCCTTTTATCATTGGAATTCAACGTGTAGGCGGCGCCGGCGGCGAGCTACAGCGCATCGATATCCTTTTCGCCGGTACGGATGCGCACCAGCGACTCGATCGGCGTGACGTAGACCTTGCCGTCGCCGATGGCGCCCGTCTTCGCCGCATTGACGACCACGTCGACCACGTCGTCGACCTGATCGGCCGTCACCAGCAGTTCGATCTTCAGCTTCGGGATGAAATCCACCTTGTATTCCGTTCCGCGATAGATTTCCTTGTGCCCGCGCTGCCGGCCGAACCCGCGCACCTCGTAAACCGTCAGGCCGCTGATGCCGAAATGCGTCAGCGCCTCCTTGACCTCCTCCAGTTTGAACGGCTTGATGATGCATTCGACCTTGCTTAGCTTCATGTCTCAGCCCCTTTCGTCCAGGAATGTCGTCCCTCACTCAGAATACGTCGCTCGTCGCTCGTCCCTCGTTGTCGTAATCAATTCCAGTTCTTTCGTGCCATTTGTGCTCCTGAATGTATTCGGTAATTTCCATTAACATTAGCGGTCCCGTGGTTCCGACGGCCCAGGATGCACTTCTCCCTTCCGCCGCGGCTGTATTTTGCCGAAGCAATCGACCTCGCGGCTGTGGATATGATTTCCCCGTCGGGTGGGCCGGGCGTTTTTCCGCCCGCTCCACCGGCTATTCAGGACTCTTTCAGCGAGGCGCCCGGAGAGTCGCTCTCCCGATGCACTCTTGGCGAGCCCCTTACTGCAAAGGGTGTGCCATGGCGCGCGCCTCCTCCGTGCACAGTCCCGCGCTTCGCTGAAAGCCCTGATTTTTTGGGATTATTCGCCGAATCAGCAGCAACGGAAGGATGGGTCAGCCTTCGGCCGAGGGACTACCTCGGCGTGGGGCGACGGGCAAGGGGCTACGAAAATGTAGGATTCCCGTCCGTGTTCCGACCATGCCGTTCGCTCAGGTAGGCATCCAGCGCCGCCGGCCAGGGGCGCGGCGCCGATCCCGCCAGCGCCGCGAATTTTCCCTGCGCCAGCCGCGAGTTGTGCGGCCGCCGCGCCGGGCGCGGAAACTCCTCGCTCGTGCACGGCTCCACGCGGCAGGCGCGCCCCAGCCGTTGCACGATGTGCCGCGTCACGTCGTACCACGAGGCAAAACCGCTGTTGGCGACGTGGAAGAAGCCGGTCGCGCGCCGCTCGGCCAGCAGAGTCAGCGCGTCGGCCAGGTCGCGCGTCCACGTCGGGGCGCCGAGCTGATCGTTCACCACGCGCAGCACCGGTTTCTCGGCGCTCAGCGCCGCCATCGTATCGACGAAGTTGCGCCCGCCGGCGCCGTAGAGCCATTGCGTGCGCACGACGCAGAACTCGCCGCCGATCCGCCGCAGCCGCTGTTCGCCTTCCAGTTTGGTCTGGCCATAGACCGAGCGCGGCGCGAAGGCCGACGCCGGCGCGTCCTCCGGCCAGGGGGCCTCCCCCTCGCCGCTGAAGACGTAGTCGGTGCTGATCGTGATCAGATGGATGCGCCGCGCGCGCGCCGCCAGGCCCAGGTTCTCGACGGCATCGGCGTTGAGCGACCGCGCCAGCTCCGGCTCGCTCTCGGCCTGATCCACCGCCGTATAGGCCGCGCAGTTGATGATCGTCGCCGGCTTGAGCTCGTCCAGCAGCGCTTCCACGGCGTCGCGCCGGGTCACGTCGCACTCCTCGCGGTCGGCGCCCGCCGCGCGCGCACCCAGCCGCGCCATCAGATCCTGGCCGAGCATCCCCCGGTGACCGATCACCAGGATCTCGGCGCGCTTGCCGGTCATCGCGGTGCCAGCACCCCCAGGTGGCGTTCGAGCACCTCGGCGATGCGCACCGCCGCCCGGCCGTCGCCGAACGGATTGCTCGCGCGGCTCATCGCCAGATAGGCCGCCTCATCCTCCAGCAGGCGCGTCGCTTCGCGCAGGATCGTCTCAAAGTCGGTCCCCACCAGCCGCGACGTCCCGGCCTCCAGCGCCTCGGGGCGTTCGGTCGTCTCGCGCATCACCAGCACCGGCTTGCCCAGGTGCGGCGCCTCCTCCTGCACCCCGCCCGAATCGGACAGGAGGAAGTGGCAGCGGTCCATCGCCCAGACGAACGGCTGATACTGCAGCGGCTCGGTCAGGTGGACATTGTCGATCCCCTTGAGGATCCGGCCGACCGGCTCACGCACGTTGGGATTGAGATGCACCGGATAAATGAACTCGATGTCGCGGTTGCGGCGGGCCAGCTCGGCGATGGCGCGGCAGAGCGATTCGAATCCGGGACCGAAATTCTCGCGGCGGTGGCCGGTGATCAGCACCATGCGGCGGCCGTTGGCGAGCCGGTCGAGCGGAAAATCCGGCGGGAACTCCGGTCGCCGCGCCCGCACCTGCTCCACCACGATCGCCAGCGCGTCGATCACCGTATTGCCCGTCACCCAGATCCGGTCGGCGGGGACGTTCTCGGCCAGCAGGTTGGCCCGCGCCCGCTCGGTGGGGGGAAAATGCAAATCGGTCAGCCGCGAGGCGAGGCGCCGATTCATCTCCTCGGGCCAGGGGGCGAATTTCGTCTCGGTGCGCAGCCCGGCCTCGACGTGCGCCACCGCCGTGCGGGCGTAAAACGCCGCCAGCGCCCCCGCGAACGCCGTCGTCGTATCGCCCTGCACCATCAGCAGATCAGGCTGGTCGGCCGCCAGCGCCGGCTCGAGCGCCTCGAGCACGGCCGTGGTGATCATCGTCAGCGTCTGCCCCGGCCGCATCAGGTTGAAGTCGCGGTCGGCCCGCAGGCCGAAGGTTTCCAGCACCTGATCGAGCATCTGGCGGTGCTGCGCCGTCGCCCACAGCAGCGGCTCGAAGCGGTCGCGCCGCCGCGCCAGCTCCAGGTAGACCGGCGCCAGCTTGATCGCCTCGGGCCGGGTACCGCAGACAATGGCGATGCGCTTGACGCTCATCTCGCTCCTGACTCCCGCCTTTCCTCAAATCACGTCCGCGAACCAGCGACGCGTCCGCATGAACCACGCATAGCCCGCCAGCATCACCACGAACGATATGGCCAGCACGATCCCGTAGCGGCTCCAGACGGGCAGCACCCCCTCGATCATCACGCGCCGCGCATCGGTGACGAGCATCGCCAGCGGATTCAGCATCAGCACCCAGCGATACCGCTCCGGGATCATTTCGGCCGGATAGAAGATCGGCGTCATGAAGAACAGAAGCTGCACCACAACGATCACGGCGTGCTGAATATCCCGGAAAAAGACGCCCAGCGAGGCCAGAAACCAGGCCAGGCCAGTGCAGAGCATCAGCAGCGCGATCAGGATCAGCGGAAACAGCACGATCGTCCACGGGACGCCATGGGTGAAATAGAGCAGCGCGGCCAGCAGCAGCACGAGGCTGGTCAGCCCATAGATCAGATTGCCCAGCAGCACACTGATCGGCAGGATATGCAAGGGAAACACGACGCGCTTGACGTAATTGATATTGCTCAGGACCAGCGTCGGCGCGCGCGAGATCGTCTCGGCGAAGATGTTGAACAGGATCAGTCCGCACAGCATGTTGAGGAGAAAATCGGCGGGATGCGCCTCCGCCGCGGGCGACGCGTCGCGCGGCGCCAGATTGCCCCACTTTCCCCCCGTCAGGATCACCGTGAACACGAACGTATAGACCCCCAGCATCAGCAGCGGCGTCGCCACCGACCAGAACAGGCCGAGATACGAGCCCTTGTAACGGCCGAGCACCTCGCGCGCCGTGAATTGCCGGATCAGCTCCCAGTGGGCGAGCAGGTCGCGCGCCAGGCGCCACGGATTCAGATAGCTCAGCACCGACGGCTGACGGGCGGAGATGGCGGCGGCGGGGATCATGGCGGCTCAGGCCCCGCCCGCGTGCCGGGCCAGGTATTCATCGAGCGTCTGCGCCGTCCGGTCGCGCTCGGACAGAATCGGCTCCGCAACGGGCCACTGGACGCCGATCCGCGGATCGTCCCAGCGAACGCCGTCTTCCAACGCAGGATCGTATACGCGCGAGCACTTGTAGATCACCTCGCCGACGTCGCTCAGGACGGCGTAGCCGTGCGCGAACCCGGCCGGGATCAACAGCATCGCGAAATTGTCCTCGCTCAGTTCCATGCCGAACCACTCGCCGAACGTCCGCGAGCCGGGCCGCAGGTCCACCGCGACATCCCAGACGCGGCCGCGGACACAGCGCAGCAGCTTGTCCTGACCCGCGCCGCGCTGAAAATGCAGACCGCGCACCGTGTTTTTGACCGACCGCGCGTGGTTGTCCTGCACCCACGGGAGTTCAATGCCCAGTTCGCGGAATCGCCCTTCATTATAGCTTTCGAGAAAAAACCCGCGGTGATCCTGAAAGACCTTTGGCCGCAGGATCAACAGACCGTCGATGGGGGTTCGCTCAAGCTGCATGAGGTCTCCCGAGCGCACGGCGTCGCAGGGCTGGCCGCGCCGCGTTCAAGGTGTCACAGGCCGGCGCCAACATTCAACCGCCGCGCTCGTCCGGGAGCGGCTCCCCGCCGGTGCGCGCCGCGATCAGCGCGAGGAGCTGCTCGGCCCGTTTCTCATAGGAGTAGTCCCGGACCATCCGCTCGCGGGCCCGCTCGCCGAGCCGGCGCCGCAAGTCCGGATCCTCCGCCAGCCGCTGCAGCGCGGCCGCCAGGCTGGCCGCGTCGCGCGGCGCGCAGAATAGCGCTTCCTCCCCCTCCCGCGCCAGCTCCCGATGGGCGGGGATGTCGCTCAGGATCAGCGCCGCGCCGCAGGCCATCGCCTCCAGCACCGCATTGGGCATCCCCTCGCCATAGGAGGGGTTGACCACGATCCCGGCCCGCTGCAGATGCGCCACGGCTTCCGGTTCCTCCAGCCGACCCGTGAAGCGGACGCAATCCTTCAACCCCAGGCGCGAGGTCAGCAACTCCAGATTCACCCGGTGCGGCCCGAATCCGGCGATCGTCAGCTCGCTGGGTCCGCTGAACGACTCGCGCAGGCGCGCAAACCCCGCGATCAGATCCTGAATCCCCTTGAACTCGCGCAGCCGTCCCAGATACAGGATGCGCAGCGGCGGCCCGCCCCGCTCGCCCGGCGCCGGCTGGTAGCGTTCCACGTCCACCGCGTTGGCCACGACAGGGATTTCCAAGCCGGGCATCGTCCGGCGGGCCAGCTCGGCCAGGCTCTCGCTGTTGGCCGTCACGAACAGCGATCGCCGCCAGATGAAGCGCGCCGCCGGCGCCATCAGCCAGCCCAGCCAGCGCGGCGTGTCGGGGTAACCCGGCACATCCTGCCCCCGCAGCAGACTCACGAACGGGACGCCGTTGCGCCAGCGGTAGAGCCAGGCGATCGGCCCGCCCGGGATCGTAAAGTACGACAGCACGACCTGCGGCCGCACCTTCCATTTGAGCCAGCCGATCCGCATCATCCCGGCCACCGCGAAGGAAAACACCTCCCACGGCGCGGCGTAGTTCAGGTGCCGCCGCAAGACCGGGATGCGCAGCACGCGCACCCCCGCCACCACCTCCTCGGCCGGCAGCCCCTCGAAGCGCGAGGTCAGGATCGTCGCCTCGTGACCCATGCGGGTCAGCGCGCGCGCCAGGCCGCGGGCGCTCTTGCCCGCCCCGCCGCCCACCGGTGGATACTCATAGATGATCAGCAACAGCCGCATGGATCGATTCGAGCGCCCCCCCGTCAGGCTGCCGGGTGCGACAGCGAGCCGCGCCGAAGCGGTCCGCGACGGTCATACCACACCCCGGCCCAGCGCCAGCGGGGCACCAGCAGATTGCTCAGATAGACCCACGTCCCCAGCAGCGTCATCAACGGCTCGAACAGGACCATCGCCATCGCAACGTTCAGCGCGCCGTATTGCATGACGACCCCCGCGATCGCGACAACCCCCAGTGCGTAGCGCAGCAGCACGATCACCCACCAGCCCCCGCCGAGCACCAGGGCCGCGCCCAGCAGGGCCAGATTGCTCAGGATCAGCCCGAGCGTGATCAGCGTCAGCCCGGCCGGGCCATTGCGCGTCTTGCGCCGCCAGCGCAGCATCAGCTCAGGCAGCCGCGTGCACGCCGGGTTGCATACGGTCGGCGAATCCAGGTAGCGGATCGACCAGCCCCGGGCGCGCAGCGCCTGGCACAAAGCTATGTTCTCATCCGGGGCGAAGCCGATTGCGGGAAACCCCCCCACTTCCAGGTAGGCCTCACGCCGCAGCGCCAGGTTCGCCCCCAGCACGCCGGTGTGCCAGTGGTTGCGCGCCGCCCAGCGGTAGTAGGTCAGCGTCAGGACGGCGTCGAGCGTCTGGATGGAGGTGAAAAAATGGCCGCCGCCGGCGAACACGACCGGGGCCGTGACCGCCGCGTCGCGATAGCCCATGTGGCCGGTCAGTTCGCGAATCCATTCGCGCGGGACGCGGGCCCCAGCGTCGGTGATCAGCACGATCTCGCCGCGCGCCTCGATCAGGCCGCGATCGAGCGCCGCCTGGCGCGCCGTCAAATTGGCCGGCGCCTCATCGATGCGCAACACGCGCAGCCGCTCAATCTCCAGTCGCCGTGCCCGCGCCGCCGTGTCGTCGGTGCTGCGATCATCCACCAGCACGATTTCCACCCGTTCCATCGGGTAGTCCTGTTCCAGCACCGCGTGCAGGCATCCCTCGATCCGTTCGGCCTCGTTGTGCGCCGCGATCAGCACCGTGATTTCGGGTTGGGGCGTGTCCGCACTCACCGGGAGGTTCTTTCCGCAAGTTGGCAGTCATCCAAAGAGTAGCCACCCCCCGCGCGGCCCGTCAAGACGGAGTGAACTCAAGGCAATCCGCCCCGGGTCAATTCGCCGCCCACGGCGTCCTCCGCCGCGCGTCCTCGCCACCGTCGCTCCCATCGGCCGGTTCGCTCCCGCCGTCCTCCCGCCCGGTCTCCGGGGCGGATACCGACGTGTCGCCGCGGCTCGCCTTTTCGGCGATCTCCGCCGCGGCCGCCGGATCATGGTTCCCCTCGGCAACCCACCGCGCCGGCTCATCGGGCCACAGCGGCACATCCAGCACCGGGTAATCCCGCCAGCCCGGCGCGTCGTAGTGCCACCACTCCTCGTTGATCGTCGTGAAGCCCTCCGACCGCATCGCCTGGGTCAGCAGGTTCATGTTGGCGCGCGCCGTCGGCGTCATCCCTTCCCATGTCCGGTGCGACGTGATGTCGAAGGTCAGGTATTTTGAGGGCATCTCCAGTTCGTTGCCCGCCAGATCGGTCAGCGTGATGTCGACGGCCGCGCCGCGGTTGTGCCGCGAGCCGACCGTCGGCGACGCCAGGTACCGCGGGTCGGGATGCAGTTTCCACAGCCGCTGCGTCACCGACAGCGGACGATAGCCGTCATACAGCTTCAACCGGTAGCCCTGCTCCTTCAGCCGGGCATTGATCCGCACCAGCCGTTCGGCCACTTCGCGGCGCAGCAGCAGTCGCGGCCGCTCATAGATCGGCTCGTTGACCAGCGTCGCCCCCGTCGCCCACATCTGCTCGGTCTGGATCGTCGGGTCCAGCGCCGTCACCTCGACCAACTTCGGTTCCTGATAAAGGTCATACGGCAGCACCTGACCCACGGCCCAGACCGACACATGCGCCGCATCGATCGTGCTGTCGGGCAGCAGCTGGCGGACGGATGCAATCCGCGGAAATTGCGGGCTGCGCACCGACTGGTCCCAGATCCGCTGAAACGGCGCATCCGGATCGATCGCCGGCGCCGGCGGCAGGAACACCCCGTAATGGGCGCGGATCAGCAGATCCCCGTCATCCGCCTCGCCGCGGGCGCCAAAAACCTTCTCGCGCAACGCCGCCGCCGCAGGCTGCCCGCTCGCCGGACGCACCGCCACGATCACCAGCAGCGCCCAGATGTCGGGCTCGCTCACCGGCCCGAAAAAGGATCGTGCCGGGTTTTCCGGCGAGTCGTCCCCGTTCATTGCATGGCCGCCCACCGGCGCCAGCCGCAGCGCCCGCCCGACCGCCCGCGGCAGGTGAACCTGGCCGGCGATCAGCCAGGCATCGGTCGCCGGCGCACGCGCCACGGCCCGCCGCGTGAACTCCGCCAGGTTCATCGCCGAGACCGGCTGGCCGGCGGCGACGATTCGCAGCGCCGGTTGGACCCCCCGGGCGACGCCGACCGCCCAGCCCAGCCGCGCCAGCGACTCGTAGGAGTAGTTGCGGAAACCGACGCTGGCGTCGGTGCTTTTCACGTGCAGGCGGCGGCCACCGGCGACGAACCAGCCGGCGGTCCGCGGGCCGTAGACCGTCGCCAGGCCCAGGCCGGCGTCCAGGTCCGGCGGACTCAACGGGCGGAAATCGGCCGGCGTCAGTTCGCCCGACCGCACGGCGTCCCAGCTTCCATGGATCACGACCGAGGTCGGCGCGTCGCCGACACGGATCAGCCGCCAGCCGGCATCGGCCAGCGCCAGTTCCTCCAGCAGGTCGAGTGAGATCGGCGGGCGGACCGGACCCGGCGTCGCCGCGGGCGCCGCGCCCAGTTCGGGCGTGTCCGGACCCGCCTCATACAGTTCATCCAGATTGATCGCGGGCGGGGCGGCCGCCTCGGGCGTGCCCGGTTCCGTTTCCGCGGGCAGCGTCACCGCCGGCGGCGGGGCCGGTTCCGGCAACGGTTCCAGATCCAGCCCGATCCCGGCGCCGAACAGCCGCGGCGCCGCCAGCAGAGGGTACAACGCCAGCCGCGCCAGGGACTTTCTTTTGGAGTGGCGTGAAACCATGAATTGATCCAGCGCGGGATCGTTCGGCGGGCGACCGGCATCGGCGCGGGCGCGACACGCGCGCCACATGGTAACAGAATCCCCCCGCCCCCCGCCATCGCTCATGGTCAGCTCGCGCAGCGCAATTCCACCCGCGCCTTCTTGAGCCATTTCCGCGCGCGGCTGGTCAGGCCGCCGTCGGTGATGACCTGCTGGAAGTTCTCCCAGGCCGCGTAACGCACGAAAGCTTCCCGTCCGAACTTGCTGCTGTCGGCCACCAGCACGACCCGCCGCGCGCAGCCGATCATCGCCCGGGTCACGCGCGCCACCGCCATGTCGGTCGTGTAGGCGCCCGTCGCGTCGGCGCCGTCACACCCGACAAACGCGATGTCCACGCGAAACCGCGCCAGGTTCTCCTCGGTGAGCGGGCCCGTCAGGTCGGGGCTGCTGCGTCGCACGTTCCCCCCCAGCAGGATCAGTTCGATGTTTTCGTGCGCGTGCAGGGCCGAGGCGATCGCCAGCGACGTTGTCAGCACCGTCAGGCGCGGCGTCCCCGTGAGCCGGTGGGCCACCGCGAGCGAGGTCGTGCCGGTATCGAGCACCAGACGCATGCCAGGTTCGACCAGCCGGGCCGCCTCGCGCGCGATGGCCTGCTTCTCGGCCTGGCGCTCGCGCCCGCGCTCGAGGAAGGCGAATTCAATCACCGCGCGCTGCGAATAGACGGCCCCCCCGTGCGTTCGCGTCAGCCGCCCCTCGCGCTCCAGCGCCTCCAGGTCGCGCCGGATCGTCATCGGCGTCACCGCGAACAGCGCGCTCAACTGTTGCACGCTCACTTCGCCGTCGCGGGCGAGCAGCTCCAGGATCCGGCGATGGCGCGGGTGCGATTCGATGCCAGGGCTCAATGCGCGGCCGGTACTCCGTCGGGATGATCAAATGGATTGGCTTGACACGGGTGACCGGTCGCTTCGGCCACCGCCGGATGAATCACGCCGCCGCCCCAGGTGTTCAGCCCCTGACGCAGGTCCGCCATCTGGCGCAGCGCCCGCTCCACGCCCAGGTTGGCGATCTTCGCCGCGTACGGAATCGTCGCGTTGGTCAGCGCTTGCGTCGCCGTGCGGGCGTACGCCCCCGGCATGTTCGCCACGCAGTAATGCGTGATCCCGTGCTCCACGTAGACCGGATCGTCATGCGTCGTCGGCCGCGTCGATTCGGCGCAACCACCCTGGTCCACGGCGATGTCGACGAACACCGACCCCGGCTGCATCACGTCGAGCATCTCGCGCCGGATCAGGCGGGGCGCCCGCGCGCCCGGCCGCAGCACCGCGCCGATCAGCAGATCCACCGTCGGCAGCGTGTCCATCAGATTCTGCTCGTTCGAAAACAGCGTATGCGCCGAGCTCTGCAGCGTGATGTCCAGAAACCGCATCTTGACCAGGTCGACCTCCAGGATCGTCACCGCCGCGCCCAGGCCCATCGCCATCCGGCCGGCGTTGATCCCCGCCGTCCCGCCGCCGATCACCAGCACATTGCCCGGCAACACCCCCGGCACCCCGCCCAGCAGCACCCCCTTGCCCCCCTGGGCCTTGCTCAGGTAATAGGCGCCGACGATCGTCGCCATCCGGCCGGCGATTTCACTCATCGGCTCCAGCAGCGGCAACCGCCCGCCCACGGCAACCGTTTCGTAGGCGATGCCGGTCGTCCCGCTGTCGAGCAGCGCCTGGGTCAACTCGGGCGCCGCCGCCAGATGCAGATACGTGAACAGGACGAGCCCGGGGCGCAGATACTGATATTCCGCGGGGACCGGCTCCTTGACCTTGATCACCAGTTCGGCCGACCAAGCCTCCGCCGCGCTCGCCACGACCTCGGCTCCCGCCTGCCCATACTGCTCGTCGCTGAAGCCGCTCCCTTCGCCGGCGCCGCGTTCCACCAGCACCCGGTGGCCGGCCCCCGCCAGCAGCCGCACGCCTCCCGGTGTGCAGGCCACCCGGTTCTCCTTGACCTTGATCTCCCGCGGAATGCCGATCAGCACGTGGCGATCCCCCGTTCCTTGACTCAGGCGTGAGCGCCCCGCGGTGTCCGCGGCGCGGCCGATTCGGTGATCGCCTGCTCCATCCGGGCCAGGATGAAATCCACCGCCGCGCGCGTCACGATCAACGGCAGCTTGGTCAGCACCACCGGCGGGCAGTCCACCTTGTAGGTTTGCGCGCTGATGTCGAAGCCCATCCGGACCATGCTCGCGGCGAAATCCGCCGCGGCCGCCAGCGAATCGAACTCCAGGCCGCACATGTGGCGCAGCCCGTTGATGCCCTTCACCCGGTCGGCGTGGCGCTCGGCGAATTCGCGCAGCCGCTCCTCGTAATACTCGCCGATGGCCCGCGTCACGTCGGCGTTGGCCGCCGCCCAGTGCATCGTGATCAGGTAGGCCAGCGCGGCCAGCTCCTCCTGCCCGTTCGTCACGAGCGCCGCGAACTGCGGCATCCGCCCGTCCATGCTCGCATTGAACAGAATGCGCGACGCGGGGTATTCGCCGCCAGGGAAGCCCTTGCCGACGGCCGCCATCGTCGGCCGCAGCCCGTATTCGCGGAACAGGAAAAACTCCGGCGACCACATGCAGGACTGGATCTCATCGACGATCGTCGGGACATCGTGGGCGCGGCACAGTTCATATGTCCGCCGCAGAAACCCGCGCTCCAGCAGCACCGCGCCGTAGTTCATCATCACGATTTCATGGAAAAAGGCGGCGATTTTCCGCGCGCCGCCCTCGCATTCGGCGAACGCCGCTTCCACGTCCTCCAGCCGGTTGGGGCGGATCGCCCGGACCTCGAAAATCCCCGCCGCCTGCAGCCGGTCCAGCAGGCTGGCCCACATCCCGCGCATCGTCTGCGTCAGCAGCGTCGTGCCGTGGTAATTGGCCTCCAGACCCCCGTTCTCATTGCCCAGCACCAACACGACCGGAATGCGGCCTTCATACGCCGGCGGGTCGGCGTCGCCCTGGATCCGGTGGAACCGGGCCAGGACCATCTTGAGCGCCGCTTCCACCGCCAGGCTTCCCGTCTCCAGGTTCAGCACGCGGTTCAGTTCCAACTTGTCCGCATCCGCGCCGGTTGTCCCGTTGGCCGCGGCCACCAGCCGCTCCTCCAGCAACCGCGTGATATACCCGCGCGTGTTGTTGTGCGTCGCATTGGGGATCCCCAGCGCCCGGGCGCGGTCGATCAGCCGGTAACCCGGAAACGAATGCCCCAACAGGGCGTGGTAATGCTCGCTCTTCGTGATCAGGTGGAGCCGGCCGCTTTCGGCCAGCCGGAACAGACCGAACCCCGTCAGCGGCGCGACGTGCGTCTTGGTCGCCTCATTAAACCGGTCGGTCGATTTCCCCGCCGGACTCGAGGTCAGCACGGCGGCGGGAACGCTCTGGCCGGTGTGGCCCAGCAGTTCATGCTGGCGCTCGATGAACGCCGCCGGCAGGAAATCCACCGGGCGCCGGGCTTCCTCCCGTAGCGCGTCGAGGTCCTCGCCCGCCAGCCAGGCCCGGCCCGCGCAGACCGCCTCGATGTATTCATCTCCCAGGAGGTCCGCCAGCGAGGCTCGGACCGGCCGGAATGGGTTTGTGAGTGCTCCTGCGTCCTGTTGCGTGGCCATGGCGTCCCTGTTCTTTTATGTTCATATTTGTTCGTAACGATAATCACCGCGGGCCGCGCCGTCAACTTCAATCTTCGCGCTTTCCGCGGCCCGCGGCGCGCCGCGCCGCGCCGCCCAACCATCTTCCCGCTGTCGGCGGCCGCGCCGATGGTGTTTAATGCGTGGGACGGG
>ERZ795049.1297-NODE-1297-length-33725-cov-7.802168_pt1 | contig 33725 bp, 25 predicted proteins | sample MGYA00375133_ERZ795049 | MGnify/ENA primary metagenome ERZ795049 (study PRJEB30178, sample SAMN05720147) | activated sludge metagenome | isolation source: anaerobic digester from wastewater treatment plant | place: Japan | collected 2015-04-20 ... | reverse complement strand
GACCCGCGCGCGCCGCATCGCGAGCGCGGTCTGCCGGAGGGCACTGCCAACGAGGCTCCCCTATCGTAGCGTTGGGCAGCACATCATCGCCGGCCATTGCCTATGCCCCCTGCGCCTGGCGCCCCCTCCGGTAGGGGCTCGGCGCCCGCGCCCCCGGCGCCCGGCTGCCGCTCAGCCGACGGCGGCAGCGATGGGACCACCAGGAGCGCCAGCATCAAGAAGTACGAATAGTCGCTCTCCATGCCGCCGCCCTTGATCCAAGAGCACAGATAGCCGGCAGACACCGCCGCGACGACCGCCATGTACGGCCCGAGCGGGCCCGCGTTCGCCTGCAGCAGGCCGCGAGCGCGCCGCACAAAGCACGTGACCGCCGCGCCCAGCGCGCCGAGGTAGAGGGCAATGCCCGGAAGGCCGGTCTCGGCCCAAATCGTGAGGGGCGGGTTGTGAATCACCACCAGATCATAGTCCCAGACGGCGCGCAGGGTCATCACATAGGGCCGGATCACGTCGGGGACGTTGCCGAGCCCCACGCCAAGCATCGGATGGTCGCGGATGAGCCACCACGCCGCCTTCCAGAGCGCCTCCCGCCCGCCCAGCAGCGTATCGCCCCGCAGCGCGGTAAAGCGCTCCAGAGTCGTCGAGAACAACAAGGGTGCGCTGATCGCTGCCACCGCAAGCATCAGCAACCCAAAGGCGCCCCACGGACGGGTCTGCCGCCACAGGCACAAGGCCAACAGCGCGACGACCATCGAGATCGCGCTGCCCCTCGAGCCGCTCATCGCCGTCAGGGCCAGGGCCAGCACCAGGTATGCCGCTGCCAGCACGTTGCTGCGCGCCCCGGGGCGATTGCCGGGCCCGAGCACCTGCCAGAGCACGCCCACCAGGGCCACCAGGGCCATGATGCCGGTGCCGTTCTCGTTCTGGCTGAGCACCTGGAAGCGCGTACCGGCCGTGTAGCCCTGCCGCAGGGCCCCGTAGGCGCCCACCAGCACGAGGGCCCAGCCGTTGAGAGCCAGCGTGTTCATCAGCCCATCCAGGTGTTCCTGTGTCTGGATCTCGTTTGGCAGCAGCAACAGAAAGAGCAGCAGCCGCAGCGCGAATACTTGCAGCGTGTTGGCCCCTCTGCTGAGGTTCTCTGCCCACAGCAGGCTGAGGCCGCTCCAGGCCAAAAAGCCCAACATCAGCCAGGAGGTGCTGTAGAGGACCACCCGGCGCCGCCGGGCGATCACATCCAGCAGCCAGACCAGCGCCGCGGTCACCGTCACAATGCGGTTGAGGAGCGACTGTATCTGTGTGGGGATCAGGCCGATAGGCAGGAAGACGACAAAGATGGCGGCATACAGCGCCCAGACTGGTTTGCGAATCCAGATTATGAGTGCTGTCAGCGCGACAAGTGCGCCGCCGGCCAGCAGCGGCGCGTACGGCAGAGCGTAGGCGAGGCTCGACGCCCCCACGGCAACGGCGCCGCAGAGGGTCAGCACGATGAGCGCGACGCGCCGCGCACCCGGCGCCTGAAGGACGGTTTGCGGCATCCCCTCGCGCGGGAGGACCTTTCGCCTGGCAGTCATGAGTGCCATCTCTAGAATAGCCGCGACCTCCTCATGCATGCGTCGATCATGGTGAGCCGGCCATCTCGCGCATAGGTGTGCGTCGCCAGCGCCCGGCTGTGCGACCGGGGCCTGACCGAGGCCAGCGGCCGCTCGGCATACTCGGTCTCCGACAGCGCCACGATCTCGTTCAGGTCAAAGCCGTAGCCATACCTGCGCGAGCAATCCTGCGAGGGCCGGATGATCCTGCCCCCTTGGCTGAACACGCTCCCGGCCGGCCGCGCCCTCTTTACGTCGGACACAATAGGGTTCATGGGATGCGGCTGCCAGCGGTTCGTGAAGAGCTCGTTCGAGAAGAACAGGAACAGCTCGACCTGAGGGAACGCGCCTTCGTGCTCGGCTATGCCGGTAAAGAGCCACCATGTGCCCTGGTGGCTAAAGATGGTGCTGTCGACGGCCCTGACGTTCTCCATCAGGTGCATCCTGAATTGCCATTTCCAAGGGAATTCGATGCCCTCGTAGAGGTCGATCGTCCGCCTATGGGCCGATTCGGGCACCATGTAGTAGCGGCCCTCCCACGAAAAGACAGAGGGGTACGACAGATGGTGCTCCTCCTCCAGCACCGGGGTCGGGCCGGTGACGGTGCCCCGGTCGTCGATCTGCATCACCGAGATGCGCCCCTTCCCGGCGTTGTACAGGTACTCTTCGAGGAAGACGTGGTAGGTGTCGCCCGTGCGGATGACGTGCGGGTCGGCCCAGAAGCGGTCTTTGGGTGGGACCAGCGGCGTCGGCCGGCCCTCGGCCAGATGGAAGAGCAGGTACCACTGATCCAGATAGACGGCCCTTCTGCCGAGCTCGACAAGGTTCCGGGCGCAGAGCCGGGCGGCCAGCCGTAGGGTCGCCCCATCCGAGGGCGCCCCGCGCAGCCAGTGGCTGTCGAGCTCAGGGGTCTGGCCCAGGCCCGTCGTCTTGAGGAAGAACTCGTCTGCACCCAGGCGATGAAGGCGCTCAATCTGCCTGGGCAGAAACGATGATGCGGCCCAGAGGCAGTTTTGTCTGTTGCGTGCCGGCGAATAGGGGAAGGTAGAGCACGATACCCTGCAGAGCTCCCTGCGGTCATGGCGTTGGCCGCCCAGCATGCACAAGGCAGCAGTCGTCTCGGGCCGGCCGCGCACCACTTCCCACAGCCCTGGGGGGCCGGTCTCACGAGAGCCCCAGTCGTACAGCCAGATACCGTACGTCGCCGCCTGCAGCACGTCGCCGCGGGGGACCTCTGCGCCCAACGCAAGCAGGATATCCAGGCGCTGCTCCCCGATCCAGGCGACATCCGCCGCGGCGAGCTGGCCCTCGTGCCTCCAACGCAGCGCCGCCAGCCGGTGCACGGGCACACCCGGGAACAGCTTCCTCACGTCCATCGGCCTGAGGGCATCCGGCTCGCGGCAGAACAAGCGGCGATCCAGGGCATCGAAGGCGTGGTAGAGCAGGCGACTGCGGCCCTGCCAGAGCGCACGCAGCGCGGAGGTGCGCTTGTCCTGGCTGTCACTGGCGGCGACGGCCACCACGTTGCCGCAGCCCGAGAGCACAACACGCTCGAGCGCGTGATATGCCCAGGCGGGCACTTGGCAGCTATCCAGCAGTAATGCCAGCCTCAGCGGTCGCTTGTCCATGTGTCGTCCTCTTCAGGCAGCCGCGCCGCTGCCGCCTGAGGAGCCTGGGCAGCCGGCTCGCCGCAATGCTGGGCAGGTAGTTGTCGAGGAGGAACTGGCGCAAGGCCAACTCGTGTACCCAATATCGGCCCCGCTCAAAGCGCAAGGTCCCATCGTCACCGAGCACGTATGCGCCCGGGATGCCATCCACGTGCAGTTGCTCCGGAGTCTCCATCTGACAGAAAGGGGAAAGCTCGACGACGCGGTAGCAGCCATCGAGGCCGTGCAGCAGGTCAACCACCAGCATGGGGCTCTTGATGGCCTCGTTGGTCTTGAGCGCGATCCTCATCGCCTCTTCGGGCAGCCCCCTCTTCTCCACCAGGTTCATTCCCGAGGCCCGAAAATCGCCCGGCAGCACCCTGCGGTAGTAGCCGAACAGTCGCTTGCCTACCACCACAACGCGGAGGTCATAGCCATCATTGGGCACATACTCCTGGAAATAGACATAGCCCTTCTGCCGCGCATAGACGAGATGCGACTTGCGGCCGTGCCGCGAGAAGGCTTCTTGCACGATGCTGCGTGCCTGCCTCGATGTGTGCACCAGCTCTACCCCCATGGAGGCGGATGCAGGGACGACCTTGCTGACCACCGGGTATGCCAGATCGGCGACGAGCCGCAGGGCATCCGCTCGATCGTGCGAGACCCACGTCGCGGCAAAGGGAATGCCCGCGGCCTGCGACAGGTATGCCTCCAGGCCCTTGTCTTCGTACAGCATGGCGTGCCAGGCGCTCGGGTAGCACGTCTTGCCCAGGACAGTCTCGAGGAAGGCGTACTTGGCGCGCAGCTCGGAGAGATGGTAAGGCTCGCTGGAGGCCATGCCGACGATGGCGTCGCAGCGCATGGCATGCTCGAGCCAATCGTGCGCGTGGATATTGCACAGCTCGTAGGCAAACCCGTTGTTGTGCAGGAAGCGGCAATACTTGGTCCACCTGGGGAAAGGCTCATAGTCTCGCACGATGCCGATGCGTGGCTTGGGCACGTGCGCCGGCCAGTCGATGGTCACAGTCTCGGCCTCAGCCATCGCCCCGCGATCATCGACGTACTGCGCCTCAGCCATGGGCAGGTACTGCCTGAGGCGGCCGTACCACCGTGATTTGCGCAGCCTCTTGACTGCGCTCGCATCCTTGATACGCTCTCGCATGCGGCCCCTCGCTCCTACCATCTCGCCGCCTCGGCGTTGGCGAGTTGCTCGATCCGCTCCTCCGCGAGCCGGTTGCCCAAGAAGCGGAACGTGGCGAGCTCGAGGCTGGAGGGGTAGGCCGCCAGTGCCTCGATGCAGCTCAGGCCCCGGAGCACGCCATGGAACATCTGCAGGAAGACGCCGTGTGAGACGACGAGGACGCTGGACCCCTTATGCGCGCGGAAGATGAGGCGACGCAGCCGCTGCGCCCGCTGCCACACCAGCTCGAACGGCTCGCCTCCGCGGGGGTTGACCGAGTGCAGGTCGCCGCCGACGTTGATAAAGAGCACCGGGGGCTGGAGCTGCTGCGCCTCATCCCAGGTGAGGCCCTCCAAGGCCCCGAAATTGCGCTCATTGCAGAGCGCGCTCTGCAATGAGCGCACTCCATCGCCAACGAGAAGGCGGGCCGTCTCGATAGAGCGCCTCAAGGTCGAGGTGATCACCATGTCGAACCTGAGCCCGGCCAGCCTGGGGGCCGCCTGGCGCGTATCTTGGATCCCCTTCTCGCTCAGCGGCACGTCGAGCGTGCCGGCATAGCGTTTCTCGCCGTTGTAGACGGTGTGTGCATGCCTCACGGTGTGGATCGTGGTTTCTACCGGCATAGCGCACCGTCCGTGAGGCGGATGATCTCGTTGAGCCGCACGACCGAGGAGTAGTCGGTCATGAGCGGGCCAATCTTGATGTACTCGACGCCATACATGCAGGTGAGCCAGGAGAGGAAGGTCGATTCGGTGCTGATGGAGCGGTGCGAGGTGATGGCGATCTGGCCGGTGCGTTGGGCGGCCTCCAGCGCTCGCCGCACCGCCGTGACGGTGCCGGCCTGATTCGGCTTGATGATAACGCCATGCGAGCAGCGCCTCGCAGCGCCCTCCTCGATCCTGCCGGCATCCGACGAGTACAGATTGTCGCCGATGATGTGGCAGGTCTGCTGCGCTGCTGCCAGGCATTGCCAGCGCTCGAGGTCCCGCTCGTGGAACGGGTCTTCCAGGAAGCGCAGGTCATACTGCCGGATAATATCCAGCCAATAGTCGTGGAGGGCCTCGCCCGTCAGAGGCCGTCCGCCCGTGATGGCGAAGCGGTATCCGTCGGCGGCCCGGAGGTCACCGGCTGAGGCATCGATCATGAGGTCGAACGCCGCGGCCAACCCCAGGCTGTCGCGCGCGCTCAAGAGGAACTCGATGCACTCGCGGTTGTCGGCCGCCTCAAAGCAGCTCACCGGGTTGCCGGATACCACAGTCTTGGGCCGGGCAATGAGCCTCTCCTTCACCACGCGCTGTAGCTCGTTGTGCTGCCCGATCACCTCGGCAATGTCGTTGCTTTTGGCGACGAGCATGTACTCCGAAAAATCGCTGAGCACCGGGTTGGTGTAGGCGTGCCAGCCGCCGTTCAGGATGTTGAGGCAGATGCGCGGCGGCGCCGGCCTGGCGGGCGGCGTGCCAAGGAGACCGCCTGGGGGGTAGGATGCACCGGCCGCGGCAAAGAAGGCGAGGGAGAGGCCATAGGCGTTGTTGCGGCCAAAACTGGCGATATGCTGCTGCAGATAGCTATCCAGGTCCACCTGCTGCAGCGACCTGCCGACATAGCCGTCGTCTCTGATCTTGCCAACGATCATCGCCGGGTCGACCGAGACGGTCCTATCCTCAAAGATGCTGACCGTCTCACCCTGGGGCGATGCGCCGATGCCGACCGAGCCATCGTCGAGCTGAACAATGAATTCGTTGGTAAACTGGGCGTGAGAGTTGAGCACCTTGCGGCAGGCGATCACGGTGATCGTGGACATTGCGCTCACTCCTTACGGTTCTGCTGTGCCTCTCTGCCCTCTCCCTGCCCAGCGGGAACGGGACAGGCATGAGGCACGCTGTACCAGGCCACGCCAACCGAGCTTACGCACTCCAAAGTGCCATCGGCCACCCCAGCGGTCGAAACGGCTGCGCTGCGCGCCATACCACTCGGCGTATCGCGAGCCCTGGAACCTCTGCAACGGACGGCTCGCCCATGCCATCCGCCTGGCGGCACGACCACGGGGGTCGGGCGCCACCTGGCTGCCCTGTTGCCAAAAGGACAGGGCCTGATAGGTGGGGTTCTTTCCCCGGGCGAAGGTGATCTCGATCCCGAGCCCCTCACGATTCCTGGGCGCCCGGCGCACGATCCAGTTGCCCCGGTCGTCGCGGATTTCCGAGAAGTAGAGATCGCCGAGGCTATAAAAGACCGGGCAGCGCCCAATGACCTCCATGCCGCGCACCACGTGGGGATGGTGGCCCACGATCAGGTCTGCGCCCATCTCCGCCAGCTCGCGGGCGATGGCGCGGTCCTCAGGGCGCGGGTAGGGAAAGAGCTCGTCACTCCAGTGCACGACCACCAGCACCCAGTCGGCCACGTCCCTCAGGCGCCGGATGATGCGGCTCGCCTCGTCGCGCCCCGGCCAGCAATTGGGGCCAGGCACAGCCATCCAGTCCGGATGCGTCTCGGGAAAGACCCAGTTGGCAATGGCCAGTCGGCCCGTAGCCGTCTCCCACAGGGCAGGGCGCGCGATCTCCTCGCGGGTGCGCCCGGCGCCGACGGTCACGAACCCTTCTTGTTGGAGCGCCTCCATCGTGCGAGCGAGGCCCTCTTCCTTCGCATCGAGTATGTGGTTGGTGGCGAGCGTGGCCAGGCCAGGGCACCAGCCGCTGACCACAAGAGGCGAGGCGGCATGGGCCAGCAAGCGCGGGCCACTCGACCGCGGCGCGGGGTTGACCACATCGCCGATGGGCAATTCCCAGTTCAGGAGGACTCGCGTCTCCTCTGCGGAGGCAATCCCGGGCAAGGGCGACCACACCTGCGACGCCACCCACTCGCCCGCCAACGCCACATCGCCAACGCAGAGCAATCGCATGGGCTTCACCGGCCCAGCTTGCGCTCTGCCATCGCCATGAGGCATCTGCTCCGAAAACGCTGTGTCCATCAGCCTAGCCTGGTCCCTTGTGGGCGTCTTCTTTGTTCATCAGCCTAGCAGCCTGTCGGAGAGGGAAGTCGTCACCCTCATAGTCCTGGCAACAGCCGGGCATTGGCTCCGCTGCTACCCGGCTCTGCCCCAGGAAGGGGTTTTTGGGGGTTGATTGGCCCTGCTGGCCGCCCCTGGCGCGCCAGGGGCGGCCAGCAGGGCCAATCAACCCCCAAAAACCCCCCTTGAGGGGCCCGAACCAGGCGGGTGCTACGTGCAGGGCACAGAGCATGAAACCCGGTTGGCTGGCTGAGGCATTCCTCTCCGACAGACTGCCAGCCTAGCCCCTTGTGGGCGTTTTCGCGCAGTGGTGAGCGCCGCGATCAAGAACACCCTGCAGATAGCCCGAGAGTCGCTCCGGGAGGGGCGCCGATTTCGCCAGCTCGAGGCCCAGCCGCAGCGCCGCGCTGCCCAGCACCTGCGGCCACAGCCACACCACAGCGAACAGTGCGCAGGCCATCGTCGCCGCTGTCACGCCCAGCCGCAGCACCTCGGGCGACGCGCTCAGACGCATGAGCGTGATGCTGGGCCACGCGCCCACCAGTGCCACAATGCTCAGCAGGCACCCCGGCAGCCAGGCGCGCCAATAGTCGCGAGCCGGTATCTGCAGGATCTGCAGGGCGAGGCGCACCATGATGAGCCAATTAGCAACGGTGACCAGGGTGACGGCGGTCGCGACGCCCTCAAGCCCCCATCGCGCGCCTGCCACAGCGCCAACGCCAACCATGAGGGCGTAGAGCATCTTGGTGGCGGCAAGGCGATACACTCTGCCTACCGCCCCACCCAGAGAATCCGACAGGCGGACGGACGCGCGCAGCGGCACCTGCGTGAGCAGGATTTGCGCCGGCAGCACCGCGCCGCTCCAACGCTCACCGAGCAGCCCGCGTACCGCCTCGGGGGCGACGACAACGGCCAGCACGGTCACCGGCAGCAAGACCACAGTGGTCACTTCGAGCGACTGCAGATAGCCCGTCCGCAGCCGTGCCATGTCATCCTGAACGCGCGTCATGGCCGCATACATCACCTGGTCGACCACGATGCCGAGGAAACGCCTGGGCAGGTCCATGATGGTGAACGCCATCTGGTAGAGTCCCAAGGCCTCGGGTCCGATGAGCCGGCCCACAGCCGCATTGTCGGCCTGAGAGGCGCCGTAGCCGAACAGCTGCGCCGCGCTCAGCCCGGCGCCAAAGCGCACCAAATCACGCAGGTCGCGCCAAGACCATTTGGGCCTCACGATCGGCCGGCTGGTGGTCGCGAGCAGCAGCGCTCTCATGAGGCTCTGAGACACTGTGGCTGCCACAATCGCCCAGACGCCCGCCCCCCGCAACGCGAGCCCGATGCCGACGAGGCCAAACCCGGCCGTGTACGAGGCTACGTCAATGAGCGCCAGCTTGCGGTAGTGCAGCTCGCGCTCGAACAGCGCCATCGCGACGGCCGCATAGCCGCTGATGAGCAGCGTCACGCTGGTCGCTCGCAGCAGGCCAGTCACCTGCGGCTGGCCAAAGAACGCCGCGACCCAAGGCGCGGCGATCCAGGTCAGCGCCATGGCCAGCCCGCCCAGGCCAAGCGAGAGCATGAAGGCCATGCCCACGTAGCGGCCGCAGACGTCCTTGTGCTGCACCACCGCGGGGCGCACCCCGATCTCCGAGAACATCGCCACCATGCCAAGCGCCATGCTCACGATAGCATACAGGCCAAAATCCTCGGGCGGGATGTGGCGGGCGAGAACGGCCATGACCGTGAGCTGCAGGCACGCCTGCGTGAGCACCGAGCCCAAGCTCCAGGCAGCGGCGGCCATCGAGCGGTGGGTCAGGCTCATGGCATGGCTCCCTACCCCCAGTCAAAGGCTGCCAGCCAATCGCTCAACGGCTGCCAACCCAACCCGTGCCGGGCGTAATAATAGGCCATCTTCCCATACTCCTCGAACACATACGTGCGCGACGCCGGGTCGGTCCACCAGCGGCGCTGGAGGGAGGTGAGCGCAAAGGGGATGGGCGCCATCTGCACGCGCACGCCGGCGCCCAACACGTGCCGGAAGGCCCACTGCGCCCGGCGCATGTGGAAGGGGTCGCTGACGACGATCACCGAGCGTACCGGCTCGGCGCTCTGGGCGATGAACGCCCGCAGCCGCAGCGCCTCGTCGTAGGTGCTGGTGACCGCGGCGCTGTCGGTGGCGATAGCCCTGGCCGGCACGCCCTGCTGCACGGCCAGCGCCCGGCCCCGTTCGCCGTGGTCGCCCTGGATCTCGGGGCACCAGCCGCCAGTGAAGAAGATCTGCCTGCCGTAGCCCTCCTGGTACAGCCGGATGGCGTGGTCGGTGCGGTCGTCGTGGCCGGCGATGACGTGGATCACGTCGGCCGGCTCGAGCGCATCGTGCACCACCAGGTAATCGCCGATGGCCAGCAGGATTGGCTCGTAGACGAGGAGCAACACGGCGCCCAACAGGGCCATACCGATGATGGAGAGGTAGCGAGCCCTCAACGGTCCTCCTCCGCATCTTCCCAGACGACCCTACGGCACGAGATACCCGGGCAGGCTCCGCCGCTCGCAGGCCACTGGGCGCGCGAGTGCTCAGCGGTACTGGGCCGTGCTCCGCCCTCGCGACCGCTCTCTCGAGCGTGCGACAGCCGAGCCCCTATCACAGGCTGCCCGATCGCCTCCCAGCTCCCCTCCGGCGAGCCGGCGGCATGGGAGCCGCCCCTGCTGGTTTGGCAGGCGTTCTTACCCCACCCGCTCCAGCCACTGCATGGCGATCTCGCAGGATGTGAGGCGCCCCATAATCTCGACGAGCACGCGCGCCCGCTCCTCGCCGGAGAGACGGCGTTCAAAGAGCGCCTCCATGCCCCGCAGCGGCCCGGCGACGACGCGCAGCCGATCGTTGGGCCGCAGGGGCAGCCTTTTGTAGAACTCGCGACTGTTGGTGTGCGCCAGCCGGTCCTGCAGCCACTGGATAACGCCGTCGGGCACGGTGGCCGGCTGGCCGCCAAAGCTCACCACGCGGGTCACGCCAGGGGCCCAGTCGAGCGACGACAGGGCCACCTGCGCCAGGTCCAGGCGGACGAAGAGGTAGCGCGCGAAGAAGGGTTCGGCCCGCCGCCCCTCGTGCTGCAGCAGGGGCAAGTAGGCCGTGATGCCGCGCTGTGCCATCAGGTCGCGCACCAGGTATTCTTTGTGGGGCTTGGTGTGCAGCGTGTACCAGCGTTCCACCCCAATGCCTCCCGTTCGCCTGGTCTGAGGAAAACAAGAGGCCGGCCCGGCGTGTCAGACACGCTGGGCCGGCCTCCGGGAATTTTCCACCTCTGTCGAGGCTGCACTATGCGGTTGGTGTGCGTACGCGTGTGCCTGCTATGGCAGAGAAGACCGTTACTCGCCGGGGCCGATGTCCTCGCTCCGCACGGTTTGGATGAAGCGGAGCTTGTCGCGGCTCTTGATCAGCCTGACTTCACCGAACGGCCCGACCTCGGCCAGCGCCTGGTCGATGGCGTACATCTGCTTCAACGTCAGGCATTGCAGTGGGCGTTCGGTGGGCAGTGAGATGATCCTGGTCGCCAGAGCCGTGCTCTCACTGCGCTCTCTCTGCATGCGCTCTCCCTCCGCGTCGAGTGTGTTGTGGATGGTATCGCGGGGTCAGCAGGAATAGTAGTACAACTCACAGGCATTGTCAACGCGATCAAGAAAATAGCATGTCCTTCTTCTCCTGTCAAGGCGAGTGGCGCCTGGGGTGCATCCGCGATGCGTGGGAGAGTGTACATCCGGCGCAACTGCTCAGCCTGTCATTGCGAGCCGCAGCGAAGCAATCCCCAGCCATGCGCGTCACGGCCACGTTGGAGATTGCTTCGCTGCGGCTCGCAATGACAGGCTGAACAGTGACCATCCGGCAGGCTGCTGCTGTCGCTGCCACATCCGGCGGCGTGGGAGCCGCCTCTGCTTGCGGCAGTAGGAAAACGCTCTAGCGGCTCGGGGCAGCGGCGCCTGCCAGCTCGCGGTAGAGTTGCTCATAGCGCGCGATCGTGCGCTCGACGGCGTGGCCGCTGGCGATGGCCAGGCTCTGGGCGCCCATCGCCGGCCAGCGGGCGCGTTCGTCGCAGAGCCGGGCGATGCCGCGCGCCGCATCGGCCGCATCGCCCGGGCGAAAGAGGTAGCCATTGGCGCCGTCGTGCACCAGCTCGGGCAGGGCGCGCGCCGCGGCGGCAAGCACCGGCCGGCCGGTGGCCATCGCTTCGAGGGTAGCGATGCTCTGCAGCTCGACCTCGCTGGGCATGGCAAAGACGTCGGCGCTGTTGAGCAGCGGCACCAGGTCGGCCTCCGGCACATAGCCAGCAAAGACTGCGCGCCCGCCCAGCCCGAGCCGCGCAGCCAACGCCGTGAGCGCCGGCAACGCACGGCCACGGCCGGCGATGGCCAGTTGCACGTCGCCGCGCCCGGCCAGCGCCAGCGCCCGCAGCAGCACGTCGAGGCGCTTGTCGCCGTCGACCCGGCCGACGTAGAGGAAGAGCGGCCGTTCGGGGTCGAGCCCGTAGCGCCGCCGCACGCCGGCCCGATCGATGGCGCTGTCGGGGGCAAAGCGCTGCAGGTCGACCCCGGCCGAGATGGCCAGCGCCGGCACGCGCAGCCCCTGCCGTCGCAGAACCGCCGCCGAGGTCTCGCTGACCGCGGTGACCACAGCAGCCCGATTCATGACCTCGAGCACCATCGCCCAGAGCAGCCGCTCCACCAGGGTCCGGCTCGCCGGGAAGGGCAGTTGCGGGATCATGTTGTCGGGCAAAAAGTTGTTCGTGCCAACCAACGGCAGGCCGCGGGCGCGGGCCGCCTGCGCGACGGCCCGGCTCAGGGGATAGTGGTCCTGGATGTGCACCACCTGGGGCTGCAGCGCATCGAGCAAGCGGCCCACCGCGGCCTGCGGCCGCAGCGTGACGTGGATCTCGGCGTAAAAGGGCGCCAACGACAGCGCCGCCAGGGCATAGATGCGCACGCCCCCGTGCTCGGCTTCGTAGGCGCGCCCGCGGTCCGAAGGCACGAGCACGGCCACCTCGTGCCCGGCCGCGGCCAACCCCTCCGCCAGCCCGATGCCGAACACGGCCGCGCCGTTGCGCGGCGGGCGATAGGTCTGCCCGGCGAAGAGAATGCGCATCCTCGCCTCCTGCATCGTTTGAGCGCCTTGGTTCGTAGTTGGCGCCAGGCCATAGGGTCAAGGCACTCAAGCGCCAACTACGAACCGGGCTCCCCGTTGCCCTGTGGTGGTCCCGTTTGCGCCGGCGGCCGTCGCTCGCAGGCCTCGGCTTCGGGCTGAGGCCCGCCGCCAAAGGCACGCACGCGCTGCAGGAAAAAGAACCCGATGAGCAGCGGCAGCCAGACGTTGAGGCCGCGGAATACAAGCGTGATCACGAGCGCGCGGTCGAGCGGCACCCCGAGGGAAGCGAAGACGAGCGTCATCACGCCTTCGACGATGCCGATGCCGTGCGGGATGAAGGTAATGACGGAAAAGACCACATCCATCGAAAAGCCGGCGACGAGCGCACCAATGCTCAGCGGCTGGCGGTAGGCCAGCGACACGGTATACAGGCAGGCCACGTTGATCAGATGGGCCACCAGCGCCGCGAGAAGGGTGGCGCCCAGCCGCAACGGGTGGCCCGAGATGTCGCACGCGGCGCTCGAGAACTCGCACGTCGTGCGCTCGGCCCAATCGGGGGCGACGACGGCTGAGCGCTTGAGGCGGGCCGCCAACCCGTTGAGGCCCTCCTGTACCGCCCGCAGCAGCCTGCCCAGCCGTACCGGCTGCCAGCGCCCGAGGAAAAGCAGCGCGCTCAGGCCGGCCACAAAGACCACAAAGAAGAGGCTGGCCAGCCATTCGTAGGCCTGCAACACGCCACGGAACGCCAGGTAGCCGAGGCCATAGGCGATGAACACGATCATGGTCACCAGGTCAGCGACCAGCACCAGCAGCGAACCCTCCGCAGCCCGCGCCGCCGACTGGCCGCGGCGACAGGCATCGTCGATGAACACCGCCAGCGCACTCACGCCGCCCGAAGGCACGATCGCCTTGAGAAAGATGGAGGCAAAAAGCACGGGTATCAGCTCGGTCACCTGGCTGATGACTTCGACCGTGTAGAACGCATATTTGTACAACACAGCATAGGTTACATAGTACACGACCTGCAACAGGACCGCTGCGGCCAGCCACTGCGGCTGCCCGCGCACGAACGTCGCCAGGAGTGTGCGGAGTGCGTTGAACTGGATGATCACCAGCGCAAGGAATGCGCCAATAACGACGAGCAGCAGCCACCGGCGCCTCAGCCACTCCGCCCAGCGCGACATCGAGCCAGCCTTTCGCTTGAGATGGCGGCGATCAGCATCGGCTATCACCCCACATCATGCAGCACGTTCCTCCACCGTAGCAAGATATGGGCCGTAGCAGGCCGTGTTCGTGCTCTGTCATTGCGAGCGCAGCGAAGCAATCCCCGGCCATGCTCGCTGCCATCGCGGTGGGGATTGCTTCGCTGCGCTCGCAATGACAGTGTGGGCACGGCTGCTAGGCCAGGCCGGCGTGCTCGCCCCAGGGTCCGCGCTGGCGCCACGAGCGTCGCACACGGCGCAGGGCCTCGTCGGGCGGCACGGCCTGGGTGCGCAGGTAGGCATACTGGAAGACGTCGCGCAGCACCGCCGTGATGGGCACCACGAGCAGCAATCCGAGGAGCCCCCAGAGATAGCCCGCAATGATGAGCAACACGATGATGACCGCCGGGCGAATGCGCACACTGGCGCCGACGACCCGTGGCCCGATGAACAGGTTCTCGAATTCGTGGACGCCGATGGTGATCAGGATCGCCCAGAGCGCCAGGATCGGCCGCTCAAACGCCGCGATGATGACCGCTGGGATGGCAGCGAGGACCGGCCCAAAGGTGGGGATGAGGTCACCGATGGCCGCAAGGACCCCCAGCACGACGGCGAATTCGATGCCCACGAGGTAGAAGGCGCCGCCGATGAGGATGCCGACGGTCACGGCAACGAAGACCTGGCCGCGCAAATAGTCGCCCGCCACTTCGTTGAGGATGCGGCCAATATTGGCCACATCGGGCAGCGAGCCCTCGGGGAAGAGGCTCAAGCCCGCGCGGCGGAAACGCTCGACATCGTAGATGAGGTAGATAAGCCAGAAGGGAACGGTGACGTAGGCCAGGATGACGATGAGCGGGATGCTGACCGCGCTCGTCAGGCCGCCGAGCACGTCGCGCCGGATCAGGTCCAGCCAACCCTGGGGTGTGCTCGGCAGTTGGGTGGCGAGCAGCGCGCGCAGCGAAACGGGCACGAGGCGCTCATAGGCGCTCACGAGGCTCGACAGGCCGCCCAGCAACTCCGGGCCACGCGAGAGCAACGCCGCTGCCTGGGCGATCACGCGCGGCACAAAGACGGCAAAGAAGGCGACGACGAGCGCCAGCACGACCGCATACACGGCAAAGATGGCGATCAGGCGCGAAATGCCGTGCCGTTCCCACGAGCGCGGCAGGTGGCGCTCGATCCACATGACCGCCGGCAGGACGATCCAGGCCAGAATGGCGCCGATGATAAAGGGCACGAGGACCGTCCATGCCGCCACGATGACGTAGAGGACCGCGGCCACCACCCCCGCGATCAGCGCAGCGCGCAGCCAGAGCCGCGCGGGCCAGCGGCGCAGGTCGCCCATCGCTCCTCCTCCCCCCTCGCGCTCGTTCGGGGGAGGACAAGGCGACAGCCTCCCCCTCTCCCTCGGAGGGAGAGGGCAGCGGTGAGGGTGAAACGCTGCGCCGGCGGGCCGCATCCAGCCCATCCGGGCGCTTGCCTCGCTGTCGAATCCCCCCTAACCCTCTCCCCTGCGGGGAAGAGGGCACAGGCCTGCCCGTCGGCCCCCGAACCTCGCGCTGGCGGGGCGGCGAACCTTGCGAAGGTTCGCCGCCAACAGAAGCGGCCAAAGCCGCCACTACAAAGGGGCTGCAATAAGCGCCTGCGGGGCTACCTCCACAATGCGCGTGTGCAGCCAGGCCACCTGCCGGTCCGTCTCGGCGCCCAGGGTGCCACAGGCGCGTTCCAGTTCGCCGTCGCGCAGGGCACGCGCCGTCTGGCCCAACACCGTCCAGCGCAGATGCACGTCCTGCGCCAAGAGCCAGGCGCTCTGCAGGTCGAGGAGCAGGCCATAGCGGCCGTTGCGCGGCCTCAGGGAGATCAGTGGCATGGCCGGCGCCGGCTGCGGCAACTCGTCGCCGCTGCAGCGCCGGCCCAGCTCGGCCAGGGCCGCGACGTGCTGTCGCGACCACTGCGCCGCCAGCCGGCCGATCGCGCTCACATCGGGCTCCCCTGCATGCACGTCGGCCAGTGCCTCCAGGGCGTCAGCGAGTTGCCTCTCCCGTTCCTCGAGCAGCGCCAGGTAGGCCCGCACGTGCACCTGCTCCTCCTCTGACCCGGGCCGCAAACCCGCGCACCGCCAGCAGCGCACGGCCCGCCGCATCTCGTATCCGCGTGGCGAGCCTCGCCAACGTACGCACCATCACCGTGGCCGGCCGCGGCACCGCGTGCAGGCGCACCGCAGCGTACTTGAGATGCGGCTGCTTGCTGACAGGGTCCCACTCGCTCAGCGTCAGCTCGTTGGCTGCACGGCGGCCCGGCCGATCCCAGGAGCCATAGTGAAAGGGCATGAACACCGTCCCGGGCTGGATGCCGCCGAGCGTGGCCCGCACCTGCGCCCGGCCACGGCGCGAGTGCAGATCCACCAACTGGCCGTCGGCAATGTGGTAGCGCGCCGCATCCTCCTCTGCCATCTGCACTGTGGGCTCGGGCGCGGCCGCGTTCAGCTCCTTCGAGCGCGCCGTCTTGGTGCGCGTCAGCCACTGGTACACCACACGGCCCGTCGTCAGCCACAGCGGATAGTCCGCATCGGGCACCTCCAGCGGTGGCTGATAGTCGGCCGGCTTGAGCAGCGCCCGGCCGCCGGGGTCGTGGGCACAGTAGTCGGCGGGCGACACCCCAGCGCCGGTGACGAGGTCATGGCCAAAGCTCTCGCAGCGTCCCGCGGCCGTATCGAACACGCCATCGGCATACAGCCGGGGCGCACCTTGGGGGTGGCGGGCGTTGCACGGCCACTGTATGCCCGTCGCCCCGCTCAGCCGGGCATAGCTCAGGCCCGAATAGTCGCAGGGCCGGCCGCGCGAGCAGGCCCGCCACGCCTCAAAGGCCCCTGCGGCGTCACGCCACTTGACGAGTGGCGCGCCGTCGCGGTCGCGCAAGTCCATGCGCCGGGCATAGTCGAGCAGGATCGCCAGGTCAGGCCGCGCCTCACCCGGCGGGCTCACCGCAGTGTGCGAGATGTGCACCGTGCGATCGCTGCTGGTAAAGGTGCCGGTCTTTTCGGCCCACAGCGCGGCGGGCAGCACCAGGTCCGCATGCTCGGCCGTCTCGTTCAGAAAGCCGTCTTCGACGACCAGGAAGAGGCCCTCCTGACCCAGCAGTCGCCGTATGCGCAGCAGGTCGGGCAGCGAGACGGCAGGGTTGGTGCCGATGACCCACAGCATGCGTATCGAGCCCTCTTCGATGTAGCGCAGCATCTGCATGATCGGCGTCGACGGGCCCCACGCCGGGATGGCGGCCGCCTCCACGTTCCAGAGCTGCGCCAGCTCGGCGACGTGCGCGGGGTTGGCCCAGTTGCGAAAGCCCGGCAATGCCCCGGCACAGCCGGTCTCGTGCGCATTGGCGCCGGCGGGCTGCCCGCCCATCTGCAGCACGCCGCACCCCGGCCGGCCGAAAAGCCCGCGCACCAGGTGCAGGTTGTTGACCTGCACCGCCGCCGCCGTAGCCTGGCCCGACTGGTACACCCCCAGCGAAACCGTCGAGAGCAGCGTCGGCGTCGCCCCCAGGATCTCGGCCGCCGCCCGTAGCCCGCTGGCAGGCACGCCCGATACCTCCTCCACGCGCTCCGGCGGCCAGCGGTCCACCATGTCCTCCAGGGCGGCAAAGCCCATGGTGTGAGCCTCGACAAAGGCGCGGTCGATGCGGCCGGCCTCGATGATCAGGCGCAGCAGCCCGTTGAGCACCGGCACGTTGCTGCCCGGCCACGGCGCCAAGTGCACGTCGGCCGCCGCCGCTGTGGGAGTGCGCCGGGGGTCGATCACCACCAGCTTGGGCGGGCGCGGGCCCCGGCGGCGGTCGAGGATGCGCATCCACAGCACCGTGTGCTGTTCGGCCACATTGTGCCCCACGTGCAGGATGGCGTCGGCGGTATCGACATCGTCGAACGAGCCCGGCTGCGCCTCACTGCCCAAGCTCTCTGTCAGTGCAGCCGAGGCAGCGGCTGTGGAGAGGCGCACATTCGAGTCGAGATGTGGCGTGCCCAGGCCAGCCAGGGCGATCACCGCCAGGGTATAGTACTCCTCGAGGAAGAGCTGCCCACCCACGTAAAAGGCCATCGCCAGGGGCGAGTGTACGTCGCGGACCCCCCTCGAGCGCTCCACCAGGAGCGACATGGCCTCCTCCCAGCTCGCCGGCCGCAGCGTGCCCGCCGTGCGCGCCAGGGGCCGGGTCAGACGGTCGGGGCTGTTGTTGGCCGCCCAGCCGTGCAGGCCCTTGGGACCCAGGCGCCCCAAGTTGGCGCGGTCGGTCGCGCGCCCGCGCACGCCCACAATGCGCCCATCACGCACGCCAATATCCATGCCGCACCCGTTCGAGCAGAACGGGCAGGTCGACGGCACCCAGTAGCCGGCGTCCTCGAGCGAGCGCTCGTCGATGCGCACCGGCCACCGCCTCTCGCCCGCATACGGCGTGCGGCTACCCCAGACATGGGCGATGCTGTCGCGGCTCTCATAGAATTCGGTGACTTGTCTGCCGAACATTGTGTACATGCAAGCAAACTGCGTGCCAGAGTAGTTGTGAAGGCCTGCCCCGTCATTGCGAGCGCAGCGAAGCAATCCCTTGGTTTCGAGCGGAGCGATGCAACTCCACGTCAGGCATTGGGGATTGCTTCGCTGCGGCTCGCAATGACTGGGCGGGTGCCGCACTGGCATACCTCTTGCTGGCCAAAAGGTGGAAGACAAGTTGAGGAGAGTGACCAGTGCCCACCGGCCTGGCGAACCTGGGCGTGCCGCTCTGGCAGTTGATCGTGCGCCCCATCGTGGTCTACCTGGCGCTGCTCTTGGGGCTGCGTGCCTTGGGCAAGCGCCAGATCGGCCAGTTCACCCTCTTTGACCTGATCCTGATCCTGCTGGTCGCCAACGCCATGCAGCCCGCCATGACCGGCCCCGACACCTCCCTGGTCGGCGGCCTGATCATTGTCGGCGTCCTTCTGGGCTTCAACTGGCTCATCGACTGGCTGGAGACCCACGTCGGCCTCTTTCAGTACGTGTTCCTGGGGCAACCTACGGTCATCGCGCAGGATGGCCAGTGGCTGCCCGACGCCATGCGCCGCGAAGGGGTGGACCGCGCGGAGGCCGAGGCCGCGCTGCGCGAACATGGCATCGAGACGGTCGAAGAAGCGCGGCTGGTGGTGCTCGAGGTCGACGGCACCATCAGCGTCGTGCCGCGCGAGGCCGAAGTCCTGCGGACGCGGCGGCGCGTCCGCTTCACGAGGCGGCCGTAGCCACACGGCTCCCTGGCATACACCTTGCTATCCTAAACCGGAACCCGCAGGGCAAGCGCTCACATTGTCATTGCTTCGCTGCGCTGCTCTTGACGTAGGCCGCCGGACTGTAGGCGCGGCATGTTGCCGCGGGACTCCGGCGCGGCACGATGCCGCGGCTACGATGCGACGTCATCCGGCTGGCGCAGGGTTGCGGCAACCCTGGGGTACTCGCAATGACAATGTGCAGAAGGAAAAAAGGGGGCAATTCGGCAGGTGGACTGCCATGCATGCCGCACAACCCGAGGGAGGCCATGAGTGCCCTGCGCCTGATTTTCAACGGCGACGACTATGGCCGGGCGGCCAGCAGCAACCTGGCCGTCGGGCATGCGCACGAGCAGGGCGTCCTCACTAGCGCCAGCCTGATGGTGACCGGCGAAGCCGTGGCACGTGCGGTGGACTATGCCCGCGCGCACCCGGCGCTGGCTGTGGGGCTACACCTGGCGATGACCGCCACCTGCGGCGCGCTGCCCGCCTCGCAGGCACCGCACTTGCTGGATGCCCTGGGCCGGTTGCCCCGCGACCCCGCGCGCGCCGGCATCGCCTGCTTCTTTGCCCCGGCCGTGCGCCGCGAGTTGCGCCGTGAGCTCGTGGCCCAGTTCGAGCGCTTTCGCGACACGGGGCTCGTGCTCTCCCACGTCGACAGCCACCACCTGATGCACCTGCACCCGACGGTATTCCCCATCGTCGTCGCGCTGGCCGAGCAGTACGGCGCGCACGGCCTCCGCCTGCCGCGCGACGACCTGAGGCGGACCCTGCAGCTCGACCGGTCGCAGGCGGCCGGCAAGGCATCGTGGGCCGCCATCTATGCGCTCCTGTGTCGCCTGGCGCACGGGCGGCTCGCCTCGAGCCCTGTGACCGTGGCCGATCGTGTCTACGGACTGCTGCAGTCGGGCAGCATGCACGAGGCTTTTGTCGCCGGGCTCGTGCGGCGCATCCCGCGGACCGTGAGTTCGGCCGAGGTGTACCTGCACCCGAGCACGCAAACCTATGATGGGCCGTACGGGCCAAACCCGGGGGACCTGGCCACACTGCTCAGCCCCCGCGTCCGTCAGGCCATCGACGAGAGGGGGGCGCAGTTGGCAACGTATCCGGCCCTGAGATCCAGCAGCCAGAGGAGGGTGGTGTGCCCTGGTCACTGATCTTCTTGAGCCTGACGGCGGCGAGCTGGGTCTATTGGCTCGTGGCCGGCTGGTGCATCGAGCAGTTCTTTGCCGAGCCACAGCCACCGGCCGATCCCAAGCTACCCCCGGTTTCGGTCCTCAAGCCGATTCGCGGCCTCGACGCCGAAGCCTACAAGAACTTGAGCAGCTTTATGCTCCAGGACTATCCCGAGTACGAAGTGCTCTTCGGGGTTACCGACCCGCACGACCCCGCCCTGGAGCTGATTGCACGCCTGCAGCGCGAGTTCCCCAGGCGCAAAATCCGCGCTTTTGTGGCCTCGCCGCGCGGCGCCAATGACAAAGTCAGCGTGCTGTGCCACCTGGCGCAGATGGCCTATTACGACACGCTCGTCATCTGCGACAGCGACATGCGCGTCACGCCCGACTATTTACGCCGCATCTGCGCTCCGTTGCAAGACCCAGCGGTCGGCCTGGTGACCAGCCTCTATCGCGGCACTCAGGCCGAGACGCTGACGGCCAAGCTGGAGGCCCAATACATCAGCACCACCTTCCTGCCGGGGGTGCTCGTGGGGCGCAACTATCTGCACATGGGCTTTGCCCTCGGCGCCTCCAACGCCTTGCGCCGCGAACAACTGCGCCAGATCGGCGGCTTTGAGGCCTTGGTCAACTACCTGGCCGATGACTATCAGCTCGGCGCCAAGATTGCGGCCACCGGCCACCGTGTGCACCTGTCGGACTATATGGCCCAGAGCGTGCTCGGGGCCACCACCTTCAGGGAGCAGTGGAACCGCGAGCTGCGCTGGGCCAAGTGCCTGCGCGTCAGCCGCCCACTAGAATACCCCGTGCTGCTGTTCACACTGCCCACCCCAATGTCGTTGGTGACGGCGGCGGCCATGGGCTTCTCGCCGGCGGGCCTGGGCGTCATTGGCGCCTCGCTGGCCCTGCGTTGGCTGGTGAGCTGGCAACTGGCCCGCCATACGCGCGACCAAGTCTACCTGCGTTCGTGGTACCTCCTGCCCCTGCGCGACCTGCTCACCTACGTCATTTGGTGCGGCGCCTCGGTCGGCCGCGAGGTCACCTGGCGCGGCCGCCGCTTCGCCCTACGCAAAGGCGGCTTCTTGCAGCAGCTCTTCCCCCCACAGGAGGCGCACGAGGTAGCCCGCTAGAGGGCACGCGTCATTGCGAGCGCAGCGAAGCAATCTCCAGCGCGAAAGGCTTGCCCTGACTTGGCTGGAGATTGCTTCGCTGCGCTCGCAATGACACGTGAGGCGTCCAACAGTTACGTCAAACGAGCCTCGAAAAACTTGCCAGCAACCTCGCACCTGACTATAATTACCCAGATAACTACAAAGTGCGGATTCTCCGACACGCACTGCGACATTGCGTGTCGGCGCCATCTGCAGCCAGGTCGAGGTATCTCATGACCTATGACCCGAGCAACCCAATCATCGTCCAGGGCGACAAGAGCGTGCTCCTCGAGGTCGACAACCCGCTCTACCAGGAGGCGCGCGACGTCCTGGCGCGCTTTGCCGAGCTCGACAAGAGCCCAGAGTACATCCATACCTACCGCATCACGCCGCTCTCGCTCTGGAATGCCGCCTCAGCAGGCCTGAGCGCCGAGGCCATCATCGCGGGCCTCGAGCGCTACAGCAAATACCCCCTGCCCGACAACGTGCGGGTCGACATCACCGACTATGTCTCGCGCTACGGCCGGCTCAAGCTGGCGCGCCGCGACGGCGCGCTCTACCTCGTCTCCGACGACGCCGCCCTGGTGGCCGAGGTGGTGCGCCACAGGCAGCTCAGCCCCTTCGTCGTCGGCCAGATCGACGCGCACACGCTGCAGGTTGACCCGGCGCGGCGCGGCCTCATCAAGCAGGCGCTGGTCGTTGTCGGCTACCCGGCCGAGGACCTTGCCGGTTATGTCGAGGGCGAGCGACTCCCCTTCCACTGCCGGACGCTGACCGTCGATGGCCGGCCCTTTGCCCTGCATGACTATCAGCGCGAGGCCGCCGAAATCTATTACGCCGGCGGCGCAGCCCACGGCGGGTCGGGCGTCATCGTGCTGCCCTGTGGCGCCGGCAAGACCATCGTCGGCATGGCCGCCATGGAGCAGTTGCAGACGAGCACGCTGATCCTCACGCCCAACACCATCGCCGTGCGCCAGTGGATCGACGAATTGCTCGACAAGACCACCCTGGCTGCCGACCAGGTGGGCGAGTATACCGGGCTGCGCAAAGAGATCCGGCCGGTGACTATCGCCACCTACCAGACCATGACCTACCGCAAGCGCGGCACGCGAGGCCAAGACTTGCCCCTCGTCCAAGAGTTCCCTCACCTCGCCCTCTTTAGCGAGCGCGACTGGGGCCTCATCATCTACGACGAGGTGCACCTGCTGCCGGCGCCGGTCTTCCGCATGACCGCCGAGATCCAGGCGCGCCGCCGCCTGGGGCTCACCGCCACGCTGGTGCGCGAGGACCACCGCGAGAGCGACGTCTTTTCGCTCATCGGCCCCAAGAAGTACGACGTGCCCTGGAAGGACCTGGAGAAGCAGGGCTGGATCGCCGAGGCCGACGTGGTCGAAGTGCGCATCCCGCTCGACCCCGAGCGGCGCATGGCGTATGCCGTGGCGCTGCCGCAAGACAAGTACCGCGTCGCCGCCGAGAGCCCGGCCAAGTACGACGTGCTCGACCAACTCCTTGCCAAGCACGAAGATGACCAGATCCTCATCATCGGCATGTACCTGGAGCAGTTGCAGCGCGTGCAGGAGCGCTACGGCTACCCCATCATCACCGGCAAGACGGCCGTGCACGAGCGGCGCAAGCTCTACGCACAGTTCCGGACGGGCGAGATCAGACGGCTGATCGTCTCCAAAGTGGGCAACTTTGCCATCGACCTGCCCGACGCCAATGTCATGATCCAGATCAGCGGCACCTTTGGCAGCCGCCAGGAGGAGGCGCAGCGGCTCGGCCGCATCCTGCGCCCCAAGCGCAACGGCCTGCTGGCCCACTTTTACACCCTGGTCAGCCGCGATACCAACGATCAGGACTATGGCGCCAACCGTCAGCTCTTCCTGACCGAGCAGGGCTACCACTATACCATCCTCTACGATCACGAGGTCGCCGCCTACCAGCCGGCGGTCGTCGCGGCGCAGTGCCGCGAGGCGCTGCCACGGGCGCTGCTGGGGAACCTTGCGGGGGTTCCGAACCCCCGCAAGGTTCCCCAGCAACTCGGCCCCGGGCGAGGAACTGAGCCATGATGACCCTGGAGAGCCTCAGCGAAGACATGCTGGTCACCGGCATCAGCAAGCGCGAGCAGGCACTGGCCGAGAGCTACCTCGAGCGCATCGTCAACCCGGTGCGCTCGGGCCAGACGCTCTCGGCCCAGGTGCTGGATGATGAGGACGAATATGACGAGCTGCACGACGTCTCCCTGACGGTGCACCCCGAGTCCATCCTCGCGAGCTGCACCTGCGAGGGCAGTGGGCGCTGCCGTCACGCCTTTGCGCTGCTGCTCAAGTGGCTGCGCCATCCCGCGGCCTTTGCCGGGCCTGGCGAAGCGCCGGCAGCCACGCCGCCGCGCCGGCTCGCCGTAACCCCGGTGCCGCCCCCAGCGACGCAGCGGCCCGAGCAATGGCCGGCCTGGGCGGCGACGACGTTCGCAGAGCGGCAGGAGGGTTACGTCGAGCAGCTCGCCGAGACGCTCGGGGCGCTGCGGCTGCAAGACCTGCGCGACGTAGCGCGGCGCCGCGGCTGGCGTCTGAAAGGGACCGACAAGGCGGGCATCACGCTCCAGATGGCCCGCGCCATGGCCGCGCACCGCGGCACGCAGGAGGCCGCGCTTGCCCTCGACGAGGAGCACCGGCGCGTGTTAGCCGCGATGGCCCTCTCGGGCGCGAGCGCCAAGATGGAAGACATCGCCCGCGTCGTAGGGGCCCTGGGCGGGCTCACGCAGCAGAAGCAGCTCGATAGCTGTGTGCAGCGCCTGTTCGCCATGGGCCTCGCCCTGGCCACCGGCCATGGAGCCTACACCGCCTGCTGCCCGCACCAGCTCGTGCGCGGGCTGCTGCCGCTTGTACAGCGCACCATCCTGGCAGAGGCCGAGCCGGCGCGGCCCGCCGCGGCCGAGGAGCGCCTGGCCGACCCCTTCCCATTCGTGCGCACCGTGAGCGAGATTGCACTGCTCCTCGAGCGCGCGCCCATCGCCCTGCGACCGCCCATGCCGCGCCCCACCGCCGAGAGGCAGTTCCCTGGCCTGCGTGGTTGGGATTATGATGCCGCCGAGGTCGCGCAGGCGCAAGAGGGGCGCCGGCTGCGCCCGCACGCCGATCTCATTCTCACCGTCCCGCCGCCGCAGCCCTCGCTGCTCGACGAGGCCATCGCCGAGCTCGCCCCCACCGCGGGCGGCGCGGGGCGACTCGAGTTCATCTATGAGCTGCTCGTAGCCACGGGCATCGTGCAGCCGGGCAGCCCGGTGACGGCGTGGCCCGAGGTAAGGCGGCAGTACCTCTGCCGCAACGAACTGGAGCAGCGCGCCGCCCTGGCCCGCAGCTACTTTGGCATGGCCAACTGGAGCGAGTTGTGGACGCTGTGGCACCTGCCCGGCGGCAGCCCGGTGCAGATCAAGCGCCACGCGGGCTATGCCTACTACACGGAGGACCGGCTGCGCAGTGACCTGGCGGCGGCCCGGCTGCTCGCGCTGCGCGTGCTCGCGTGCCTGCCCGATGACCGCTGGGTGTCGCTCGGCGAGCTCTTCCGGCTGCTGCGCCCGGTGTGGCCGCGCTTCGACGAAGTGCTGCGCCAGCCCGGCTACTATGCGCCGAGCGCGGGCTGGTTCCTGGCACGGCGCGGCAGCGACGCCCGCTTTGCGCCCATGAGCGATGCCGAATGGGACCTCGTCCAGGGCAACGTGCTGCGCGTGATGCTCAGCGGGCCGCTGCACTGGCTGGGCTTGGCCGACCTGCGGCTCGAGGGCGGCGCCCTCACCGCCTTCCGGCTGCACGGCCTCGCCGATCTCTTTTGGGACCAGGTCGATGCGCCGCCAGCGCCGCCTTCGGCGGCCCCAGCCGCGCCGTCGAGCGTAGCTGCGGTGACGGTGCAGGGCACGCGCATCAGCGTACGCCCCTCGGCCATCAGCGCGCAGGCGCACGGGCTGCTCGAACGCATTGCCCGGCTGGCCGAGGCGACCGCCGGCCGCTTCGACTATGAGCTCGACGCCGAGGCGACCTACCACGCCTTCGAGGCCGGCGCGGCCCTGGCCGACATTGCCGCTGAGTGGCAGCGCCTGCTGCCCATGCCCATGCCCGAGGCCATCCGGGCGCAGCTCGAGCGCTGGTGGCGGGCCTACGGCCGCGTGCGCGTCTACCAGGCGCTGACCGTCATCGAGTTCGCCGACGACTATGCCCTCGCCGAGATGAAGGCGGTCACCTCCCTGGCGCGGCATATCGTCGCCGAGATTTCGCCGCGGCTCGTGATGATCGATCACGCCGCGGCCGACACACTGGTGGCCGAGCTGGAGAAAGCAGGCTACACACCCAAGCGGACGGATCAGGTCTGATGAACGACCAGATGATGGACGAGATCACAACCCTGCTCGACGGCTATCACGTCGACACACTCGTGATCATGGCTCGCGAGGCCGGCATCGTGGCGACTGGCAAGGGCAGGCCGAGAAAGGCCGAGCTGCAGGCAGTCATGCGCGCCCAGTTCTTTACCCGCGAGCGCGTGCTCGCCTCGCTCGAGCGCCTCGGGCGGCGCGAGCGGCGCCTGCTCGACCGGCTGCTGCTGTACGGCGGCACGGCCCCCACCAAGAGCCTGCGGCGCGAGGTGGTCAAGGCTGGGTTGGTGACCGATGGCAACGCCAGCGAGGAGGCGCCCAGCTACCACTACAGCAACGTGGCCTATGCCACAGGAGTCTATGTAGGAAACCCGCACCGCGAGGCGTCGCACGCCTTTGAAGATGTCGTGGCCCGGCTGACGCTGCGTGGACTGGTCTTTAGCCGCATCGGCGGCTGGGCCAACAGCACCCCTATGCCCAAGGTCCAGTTCCACCCGGCCGACACGCTCTACATCCCTGCGGCCGTGCGCGCGCACCTGCCCGAGCCCGAGCCCGTGCTCGCGCCGGCCACGCCCGAGCCGCAGAGGGTCGTGCAGGGCGAGCCCGCATTCCTGCTGCGCGACCTCTACCTCTACTGGGACTATGCCCGCCGCAACGCCGTGCCGCTGACCAAGTCGGGGCTCGTCGCCAAGCGTGCCCTGCGCGCCATCAACGAGCACCTGCTCGTGCCCGACCCGCGGCTCGGCGGCGCGCGCAGTGAGGTCGAAACCGGCCGGCTGGCGCTGCTGCGGCAACTGCTGCAGGCGCTGGGGCTGCTGCGCGGCGGGCCCACGCACCTCAGCACTGCCGGGGAACCTTGCGAGGGTTCGGAGTCCTCGCAAGGTTCGCCAGGCGCGTTCTGGAGCCGGCCCGAGGTCGAGCAGATCGCCGTCTGCCTGCGGGCCTGGCCCGGGCTCATGCTGCAAGAACTGGGCAGCGATGCGGAGGCCTACGAGCCGCAGCCGGCGCAGGCGCGCCAAGCCGTCCTCCAGGCGCTGCTGGCGCAGCCGGCGGGCGCCTGGGCCGAGCCCGAAGCGCTGCTCGACGGCATCCAGGCCGGCGACGAGGACTTTATGTTCCCCGAGCACAGCCGCATCGCCAGCGCCCGCGGCTCGTGGTACTATGGCTACGGCAATGGCCGGTACTATGGCTCGCCCAAGGCCCTGCTGCAGATGCTCGAGCGCCTCGAGGCCAAGTTCGTCGGAGCCTGCCTCACCGGCCTGCCGCACCTGTTGGGCCTGGTGGAGCTGGGTTACGTGGAAGAGCGGCTCGCGACGGCACGCCTCACCGCACTGGGCCGCGCTCTCGTGGCCGGGGAGCCTGCCGGCGAGCTTGGTCCCCAGGCCACGGGCCAGGTCATCATCCAGCCCAGCTTTGAGCTGTTGGCGCTGGGGCCGGTCAGCCTGGGCGTATTGGCACAGCTCGACCTCTTTGCCGATCGCCAGCGGGCCGATGTCGGCGCCTTTGCCTACCAGCTCTCGCGCGAGTCGGTGTATCGGGCGCAGCAGGGCGGCCTCGAGGTAGCGAGCATCGTGCGCTTTCTCGAGCAGACGAGCGCGGTGGCGCTGCCGCAGAACGTGCGCCGCTCGTTGGAGGAGTGGGGGGCGCACCACGAGCGCATCGTCTTGCGCAGCGGGGTGAGCCTGCTGCAGGCGGCGACGCCCGAGCTGCTGGCCACGCTCCTGGCGCAGCCCGAGACGGCGCCGCTGCTGGCGCGCGCCGTCTCGCCGGACGTGGCCCTCGTCGCTGCGGGCAGCCAGGGCAGGTTGACGGCCGCACTGGTGGCGCAGGGGCTCTTCCCGGCCGTCTCGGGCGCCGAACCGCAGTCGGCCGACCGCAGCGTCATCGCCGAAGGCGGCACCGCGCTGCGGCCCATCCACGCCGTGCCCAGCCTGCACCTGCGCACACGCCTGGCCCGCCTGGCCGAAGAGGATGGCGACGGCCGTTGGCACCTCACAGCCAACTCGGTCCGCCGCGCCGGAGGCAACCGCACCAGAGTGCAGCGCCTGCTCGAGGAGCTGGGCCGGCTACACCGTGGCGCACTGCCCGAGGAATTGGTGGAGCAGGTGAAGGCCTGGGGCAGCTACTATGGCGACGCCGCGGTCCAGTCGCTCACGCTCATCGAGTTCGGCGACCCGGCGTCGCTCGACGAGCTGCGCGCCGACCCCGCGCTGCAGGGCCAGCTCACGCCCTTCCCCGCCGGCGAGCGCGCACTGGCCATCGTCGCCGAGGGCAGGCTGGCCGACGTGCGCCGCCTCCTCGCCGAGCGCGGCGTCCAGGTCAAAGAAGGGCTATAGGAGCCGGGGCAGGCGGCCGTAGAGATAGGTCAGCTCGCGCAGGCGAGCCGCGATGCCGTCGTGCAGCGCGCCGGGCTCGAGCCGCCAGCACCAGTTGGGCACGCCGCAGGTGCCGGGGGTGTTCATGCGCGCCTCGTGGCCCAGGCTCAGCAGGTCCTGCGCCGTGGTCAGCGCCGTGTGCGCCACCGACGCCCAGGCCAGGCGGATGAGGTCCCAGGCGATATCCGACCCATCGCAGCCCAGGTAGCGGCGGGCATAGTCGCGCGCGGCCTCGCTGGCGGTGGTCTGGTACCAGCCCACGGCGGTGTCGTTGTCGTGGGTGCCGGTATAGGCGACGGTGTCGCGACGATAGTTGTGGGGCAGGAAAGGGTTGGCCGGGTCGCCGTCGAAGCCGAACTGCAGCACCTTCATGCCGGGGTAGCCGAACTCGGCCTGCAGCGCATCGACCCCCGCGCGCGAGGCCTCGTCGAAATCGCCCAGATCCTCGGCGATGATCGCCACCTCGCCCAGCGCCCGCGTCGTCGTCCGGAAGAGATCGGCGCCAGAGGCGTAGAGCCAGCGCCCGCGCACCGCCGTCTCCTCGCTGGCGGGCACCTCCCAGTAATTGTAAAAGCCGCGAAAGTGGTCGATGCGCAGCACGTCGGCCTGGGTCATGGCCATACGAAAGCGCGCGATCCACCAGGCGTAGCCATCGTGCGCCATCACCTCCCAACGGTAGAGCGGATGGCCCCAGAGCTGGCCGGTAGCGCTGAAATAGTCGGGCGGCACGCCCGAGACGACCGTCGGCCGCAGGTCCGCGCCAAAGTGGAAAAGGTGCTGGTTGGCCCAGACGTCGCTCGAGTCGCCCGAAACAAAGATGGGGATATCGCCGATGATGCGGATGCCGCGGCCGTTGGCGTAGCGCTTGAGCGCCAGCCATTGCTCAAAGAAGCACCACTGGCGCCACATCTGGCCTACGACCTTGGGGGCGAGCACCTCACGCCAGTGGGCCAGCGCCGCCGGTTCGCGCGCCGCGATGTCGCGCTCCCACTCGCACCAGGGGCGCAGCTCGTGCGCCTCCTTGAGCGCCATAAAGAGGGCGAAATCGTCGAGCCAGGCCCCCTGTTCGCTGCAAAAGCGGGCGAACACCTGCCGGCGCGCGGCAGGCGCCTGCGCCTGGAAGCGCACATAGGCGCGCTCGAGCAGCCGCAGCTTGTGGTCCATGGCGCGGCCGAAATCCACCCGGCCGGTCGGGAAGGCCGGCAGCTCGGCCAGGTCTTCGGGCATCAGGTCGCCCGCCTGCACGAGCACCTCGGGGCTGATGAGCAGCGGGTTGCCGGCAAAGGCCGAGAGGGCTTGATAGGGCGAGTCGCCATAGCCGGTGGGGCTGAGCGGAAGCACCTGCCAGTACGACTGGCCGGCGGCGGCGAGGAAATCGACGAACCGGTATGCCTCCTCACCAAGGTCGCCGATACCGAACCGGCCGGGCAGCGATGTGGGGTGGAGCAGGACGCCACTACGACGTGGGAATCTCATCTGGTCACCGCTTTCGCAGAACAAGGAGCCGCCGCTCGTAGTATAGCACAGGCGCGGGCTGCGGCTCAAATCGAGAGGCCGGGCTGACGGACCCGTTCGCAGTGACGGGGAGACACCTGACAGGTCTCCGGAGACCTGTCAGGTATCTCCCCGTCACCCGCTCTCCAGCACTACAAGCATATGGGGTTGCCGGCGCCAGCCGGGTTCAGGGGATATAGATCCACTCTCCGCGGAGCCAGGCGCTGATCAACGGCCACCACGGACCCAGCCTCTCAAAGAACTCGCGCATCTCTTTTTCTCCTTCTCCAATGCTGCTGCGGCGGTTGCACGTGACCTGCCGCCAGCAGCAGGCACCACTACATCGAGCAAGACTCGTACCACACCTCATTCGTAGGCTAGCGCCTCGCGCACGCTGATGTCGCTGGCGTGCAGCGCTGGCCACAGGCTGGCCATGATCGAGAGCACCAGTACAATACCGAGCCAGAGCAGCGCGCCTCGGCTGGAATAGCTGAAATCGAGGGGCATCATCACCTCGCTGATCAGCCCGCTGAAGAGGCGCGCCCCAGGCTGGCTGAGCGGCACCGCCAAGAGCCAGCTCAGCGCCCCCACCAACACCCCTTCCGTCACAAAGATGGCGACGATCATCGCCGACGAGGCGCCGAGCGCCCGCAGCACGCCGATCTCGCGCCTGCGCTCCACGACGTTGATCGACATGGCCCCCATCAGCCCGATGCTGCTCACGATGGCGGCCAGGACGGCCATGGTCAGCATCAGGTATGTCACCACATCGAACACGGCCCGGTTGTGCGACCGTGTGTCGCTGGTGCTCTCGAGAAAACTGAGCTCGATCTTGCGCTCCTCGTAGGCGACCCGCAACTCGCGCGCCAGGGCTTGCTGGCCGGCGGCATCGTGGTGCTGGCCCTCGACCATCACCATCGTGGCCCGCCCGGCCGTGCCCAACTCTTGCGCCAGGGCCCCCAACGGCACAAAGCTGTCGCGCTGGTTGTTGCCCAGGCTGAGGACCAGGCCGACCACCTCCCATGTCGACTCGCGCCCGCCGATGGTCAGCGTGACCCGGTCGCCAACCTTGAGATGCTCATCGGCAGCCGTCTTGCGGTTGAGCAGGATGGCGTGGTCGTCGCCCGCTTGCAGGCCGCGGCCGGCGACGATGCGTGGAGTGAATATCTGCGAATCGAGCGGCAGCGCCCACAGCGAGATGTCGGCCTGCTCGCCGCCGCTGACCGACAGCCGGGCCTGGCTATAGTCCCACGCCTCGGCCCGCGTCACCCCCGCGGCTCCCCGGCTGGCCCAGACCAAGTCAGCAGTGAGCTGGGGCCGGTCGAAGGCGACGACGATGTCGTTATGGAAATCCTGCAGGACAACCTCCAGCGTGTGGTCGAGCGACGAGTTGACGCTCATCACCATGATAAAGATGACCCCGCCCAGGGTCAGCGTGAACAATGTCAGGCTGACGCGCACCCGGTGCCGGAAGACGCTGCGCAGGCTCAGCGCCAGCGGCCGCGGCAGGCTGCGGATACGCTCGAGCGCCTGCTCGAGCCAGCCGCGCCGAAAGCCCGCCCCCAGGCCATAGCTGGAGATGGCGCGATAGGCACTGATGCGCGCGCCGCCGACCACCGAGGGCAGCGTGGCCAGGAGCGGCACCGCCAGCCCCACGCCGAGCTGGATGAGCAGCGCTTCCGCCACGACGTGAAAGGCGTCGATGTCGATGTTCATCAGGCCGAGCAGCCAGGTCGCCAGCTCGTGGGCCAGGGCCGCGCCCGCGGGTATGGCGATCAGGAGTGCGAGGACGCTATAGGTCAACACGGCCGCCAGGTAGATGCGTACCACTCGCCCAAAGGTGGCGCCGATGACCTTCATGATGCCGATCTGCCACACCTGCTGCGCCATGATGGCGTTCAGCGTGTTCACGATGAGGAACGCGCTGAGGCCCAGCGACAGCGCCCCCAAAATGCCGAGGATGAGGAACAGGGTGTTCACTGTGTCCTGCATCCAGTGGACGTTGGGGTCGCTGATGCCATAGCCTAGCGCCGGCCGGCCCCGTTCCTCCAGCACGCCCTCGATGCACGCGGCGACGCTATCGGCCTCGGCTTTGCTGAACGAGCGCAGGCAGAGCTTGATCTGGGTAAAGCCCTCGACGCCGGCCAGCCATTGCACCGTCGCCGGGGTGGCAAAAAAGGTTGCCTCGCCGCCAAACTGGGGCGGAAAGGCCGTGGACATGCGCACGAGCCCAGCGACCGTCAGGCGCTCCTCGCGCTGCTCGACCTGCACGATGACCTGGGCGCCACGGCCGAAGCCAAAGAAGCGCGACGACTGGCGCTCGAGGCCCAGCGTTTTGTCGCCCGGCCATTGTCCCTCGATCAGGTTGACCAGGCCGATGCGTTGCGCCGCATAGTCGGGGCGGGCGATCACCGTGCCGTTGCGCCACTCGGTCTCGCCCTCCCGCTTCCAGCGGATGCCGACAGATGTCTCTCCCTCAACTTTGGCGACGCCGGCATCGCGCCCCGCTGCATCCACATCATCCTGGGTAAAGGCTGCGCCCCACAGGGTCACATGCGGCGGCACTGTGGCCCGGTGATCGGCTGTCATGCGGGCGCGCATCAGACCCGAGAGGCCAAAGACGAGCCCCAACGACGCGACGCCTACGGCCGTCGACAGCACGACCAGGAACGTGCGCGCCCTGTTGTGCATCACGTCGCGCCAGACTTTGCGCCAGATCACGCCCATGGCTGCTCCATGTCCGACCGGCTCTCGGGCCGCCGCACCTCGCTATCCTGGCAGATGCGCCCATCGCAGAGCTGGATGACGCGCCGCGCCTTGGCGCTCAGGTTCGTGTCGTGCGTCACCACGAACAGCGTCTTGCCCTGCTCGACCAGCCCCTCAAACAGGTCAAAGACCCCCGTCGCCGTGGCCGAGTCGAGGTTGCCGGTCGGCTCATCGGCCACGATGAGGGGCGGGTCGTTGGCCAGCGCTCGGGCAATGGCTGCCCGCTGCTGCTCGCCGCCACTCAGCGTGCTGGGCAGCTTGTGCGCCTGATCGACGATGCCCATCTTCTCGAGGAGGTCCATCGCCCGGGCGCGGCGCGCATGGCCGCGAAAGGTGCTGGTAAAGTCCATGGGCAACATCACATTCTCGACGATTGTCAGCGTCGGCAAGAGCTGGAAGAACTGAAAGATGACGCCAACGCTGCGCCCGCGCCAGCGCGCCAACTGGTTCTCGCTGAGCTTGTGGACGGCCTGGTTGGCGACGAACACCCTGCCGCTCGTCGGGCGGTCGATGCCGGTGATCATATTCAGCAGCGTCGACTTGCCCGACCCCGATGGCCCGACCACACTGACAAACTCGCCCGCATCCACTCGCAACCAGATGTGCTTCAGCACGACGAGCGGATTCGCGCCGACCTGGAAGGTCTTGACGACATCGTGCAACTCGATCAGGGCGGGCGCGCCTTCCCCCGTCGAACCCTTGCTCTGCGCGCCTTCAATCATGCTTCTTGCCGTCGGGCATGGTGGCGCCGCTCAGATCGGTCGCGATCAGCCTGGCGTCGGTGAGATCCGCCCCGCTCAGGTCGGCCTCGCCGAGCTTGGCGTCGATCAGGTTGGCGCCGCTGAGGTTCGCGCCGCTCAGGTTGGCATGGAGCAGCCTGGCGCCGGTCAGGTTCGCGCCACTGAGATCGGCCCCGCTCAGGTTGGCACCGGTGAGGTCGGCCCAAGTCAGGTTGGCCCCGCTGAGGCTGGTCTCAGGCCCCGCGAGGTCGGCCTCGTTCAGCTTGGCCCCGGTCAGGCTGGCCTGGCTCAACTGGGCGCGGTTCAGGCGAGCGCCCCGGAGGTCCGCCCCGGTCAGGTTGGCCTCGGTGAGGTCGGCCTCACTGAGATCCGCGCCGCTCAGCCGCGATGCGAACAGGCTCACACCGCTCAGGCCGGCGCCGCTCAGCGTCGCGCCGTCGAGGTTCGAGTAGGCCAGCTTGGCCCCCTCAAAGTCGCGCTCCCCCGCCTGGTAACGTTCGACGAGTTGCCTGTCATCCATAGTCACTCCTCCTTTACATTATTCGGACTCCCGAACTTGTTCGGGCCGCACCGCCCGAACTCCCGAACTTGTTCGGGCCGTCTGCCCGAGCCACGCCCCAACAAG
>ERZ795049.1292-NODE-1292-length-33807-cov-8.101209_pt1 | contig 33807 bp, 21 predicted proteins | sample MGYA00375133_ERZ795049 | MGnify/ENA primary metagenome ERZ795049 (study PRJEB30178, sample SAMN05720147) | activated sludge metagenome | isolation source: anaerobic digester from wastewater treatment plant | place: Japan | collected 2015-04-20 ... | reverse complement strand
GCGGCAAAAAGAGCTTCTAAAGTCGCTTTTTTGCCGCCGCGTCCCCAGCGGCTTCTGCCCTTGCGGGCTTTCCACCTAAGCGCCTCACGCAACCAAGTTGTTCGCACAGAGCTATTTAGCTTAGGATGCGGAAAGTGGAAATTGTTTTTAAGCGGAAAGATGCTCAATTAAAATTTTAGTTCCAATGGCTACAAGTATCACTCCTCCGATAATTTCGGCATAGCTGGGGCGAAAGTAGTGGGACGCTTTTCTCCCGATATAGACGCCGAAAATGGAGAGAAGAAAAGAGGTTATTCCAATGGTGAAAACGGCTAAAACAATATTCACGGAGGGCAACATGGAGAAGCTGAAACCAACGGCTAAGGCATCAATACTCGTGGCAATGGCGAGTATCAGGAGTGTAAGGGGCTTGGTAATGTCCGTTTTCTTTTCTTCTCTGTCGGGACGAAGTGCGTCAATAATCATTTTTCCGCCGATAAAAACCAGAATTGCAAAAATAATCCAATGGTCTACGTGGCAAATATGGTCTATGAGCAATCCTCCGCTTAACCAGCCTAAAATCGGCATTCCACCTTGGAAAAAGCCGAAAAGAAACGCAAGAAACAGGATATTTCTATAATCTATTTTCCCTTTTGCCGCTCCGACCGAAAAACTAACGGCAAAACAATCCATTGCCAAGCCGATAGCAATTAAAAGTAATTCTATAAAACTCATCGTAATTGTAGTTCGTTAAGTGTAATCCAACTCATCAATTTCATTCCGACTAACAATGCATTTTCGTCAATATCAAATTGATTGGAGTGTAGGCGATAAATATTTCCTTTTTTTTCATTGAGCGTACCGAGACGATAGAGCATGCCCGGTTTTTGTTGTAAAAAATAGGCAAAGTCATCGGCGGTTGTGCGTTGCGGCAACGAGAGAACGCTCTCTTTTCCTAACAATTCGGTTGCATATTTTCTAACTCTTTTTGTTATCTCCACGTCATTGACTAAAACGGGATATCCCTTTTTAATTTCTATATGGCAGGTCGCATTTTGCTCTTTACCTATTTTTTCGGCAGTTTCCAAGATGATATTATGCGCTTCTTTTCGCCAAGTCTCGTCAAAAGTGCGAAGAGTTCCGGCGATGGTTGCCGAGTCGGGAATGAGATTTGTTAAACCGTCAGCTATAAACTTTCCAAACGCTAAAACTGTTGTAACGTTAGTCGGATTTTGGCGTTCTATATTTTCTTTAATTTTTTTTAACAAATCGATGCCGACTTCCACGGGGTTAATATATTCGTGGGGTAGTGCCGCATGTCCTCCTTTGCCGATAATTCGGATATGAATTTCATCGGTCGAAGCCATAAATGCCCCTTCTCGTATGCCGATACAGCCTGTTTCGATTTCGGGTGTAACATGTTGAGCGAAAATAGCATCTGTAGGGGGAGAATTAAGACCCCCTTCTTCTATCATCAATTTTGCTCCGCCGGGGTATTCTTCTTCCGAAGGTTGAAATATTGCTTGTACAACGCCTCCGAAATCTTCTTTTAAGTCGTTCAGTATCATCAAAGTACCGAGCAATGAAGCTATATGTGCGTCGTGTCCGCAGGCGTGCATAACACCGGGAATGGTAGAAGCATAAGGCACGTTAGCTATTTCTTGAACGGGTAGTGCGTCCATATCGGCACGTAAAGCGATAACACGATGGGCGTGTCCCTTTCCCTGTAATTGAGCTATGACGCCGTGTCCGGCAATATTACGCCGATAAGGTATTTGTAATAAATCCAGAGTTTGGCAAATTTTCTCCGCCGTATTCTCCTCTTTTCCGGATAATTCCGGATATTGGTGAAAGTATCTTCGTAAGCCTACGACTGTATTAAAATAGCAATCTGCTAACTTATGAACCCGTTTCATCTTTTGCTTCTGAATTTAGAAAAATTTAGCAACAAAAATAAGAAAAACATTTGTTTTAAATGGTAAAATTCAAATTTTACAGACAGAAATTTAATTAAATAATTGTGGGAAAACATTTTTTTTCTTATTTTTGCAGGTAATAAAAATAAGAAATTCTCAAATATTTTTTATTCCAAAGCTTAGAATAGAGATAGAAGTGATGAAATTTTGCCATGTGTAAAATTCTATCTAATAAAAAATGTATCTTTGCATTTTTAAAGATATTTTGAATATGAAATTTTTTATTACTAAAATATTTTTTTTCTGTTTTATGAGTTTAAGTTTTAGTACTTTAAACGCACAAAATTCAAATAGAGTGAGCTATCAATTTTTGTCGGACGGCTTAACAGTTAATGAAAATTTAAATGCTTTTTTACTCCCTCAAATTTCTACGATTTCTTTTGAGAACGGCTCTTTGGCACTTTCACAACATAATGCAAAAAAAGTATTTACCGATGTTGCGTCTATTTCTAATTTATATCAGCAAAATAATGCTTTTAAAGATGTTGTGTTTATTGAAATTTTCGTTCTTAATCAAAGTGAGAATAATTTTTCCTTGCAAATATCTCAACTTCAATCGTTTGTAACATTGGAGTATATATTAGTCACTTATGCCTACGACATTTGTGGTAACAGTCAGGTTAACTGTATAGAGAATAATTTACGTAGTAAAATTGTCGGAGATTCTTCTTTAACGGTTTTATATCGCCTTGATTTACCACGTTAAAAAAGCTGAAAATAATGCGAAATAATAGAATAAAACCCTTATTTTTTATACTTTTACTTCTGTTAGGATATAATTTTTCCTTTGGGCAGGTTCGTGTTCCTTTTACGCCTCGGGCGTCGCAATATTCTCCTGATAATCACATGTATTACTTAAAAGGGGATTATCAATTAATCGGGAATACCAATTTAACGTTAGTAACATACGGCACGACCACAGGGAATGGAAATGTAAATATGCGTTATGTTGATATTGATGATGATCCTACAACAATCAACTCATCGATGGCGGAGTTGACATTTCGGTCGGAAAAAGGTTCTGTTCCTCATTGCTCGGATATTGTTTATGCGGGGCTTTATTGGACGGGGCGTGCGGCAAATGCCAATAACGGTCCTTTTTCATGGGTAATTGGAGGGAACGAGTCCAATATAGTTTATCAATCAGGAGGAAGTGCTGTCGGTTGTTATACATTAGTTATCTCTTCTTCTGGATCAAGTCAATCAAATATTGTTACATATGAGTTTATACCTAATAATGGAGGAACTCCAATAACATTTAGATATTATGGAGACCGAAATAGTAATTTTAGTTTAACTATACAAGTGGGTAATAATACTCCGACACAATATACTGATGTAACTTTCCCAAATGCCACAGTCGGTGGTAATTATACGAATAGAACCGTTACTTTTAACTCCCCTTTTAGATTAAATACAGGAGATTGTACTATTTTTATTTCAAGTTTGACTAAAAGAACCGCTAGTGGTACAAGTACCAATCTCTATGCTACGACTGTGAGTGGCACTATTACTAATGAAACGACAACCGTTAGCGGAGGGCAAATTCAGGGGTATAATGTAACGATAACATCTACAGGTACAGGAAGTAGCAATGCAACGACTTATACCTTAGTTAAAGGAAGCGAAACAGTTACTTTTAATTTTAATGGGGCAACTTATTCGTGTGGTTTTGCAGGTTGGTACACATGCAATAATCATCTTTTGACGGTAACTCGCAATGGTGTTACTACAGATTTAACGAGTGAGGCTTCTTTTACCGGGACTAAGGATAATAATACGAGTCCACGAACAGCCACATTAAGCACTCCCTATGAGTTAGAACCAGGAGTTGTAATTACAAAATTTAATAAAATTTCCAACAACCTTACTTCTAACAATACAGAAAGTTTCTACATAACGCATGGTATAATAATAGATCCTGTTATGTTACAAAAGAATAAAGTTTTTTTCAAACATGGTTCCCAAGCCAACTATCAAACGTTTTTTGCGGCAACGCAAGATATATTTTATCCGGATGATCAAGATGATAACATATATGTGGCTTATACTGAGGTAACCGATTATGTAAAAACGCATGGTCTCGGTAATTATTATGTAGCTAATATGGCATTGGTAGAAGGGAATGGAGGAAGCGCCGGCTACTTCGGAAGCTGGGGATTGGTTGTGATTTATCAAAACTCACTCATGAATTGGCGTAATATTACTATTTTTGACGGCTATGCTCACGTTGACGGCTCAACTACCAGTGCAGTGATAGATATCGAAGGGTTTCATACAATACAAACGGGAAATGTGAAACTAAAATTAGGAGTTATGGCAGGGGAAGGTGATGTGAATATTGCGGGCGACTTTTTACAAATGAAAGACCAAACCAACTCTTATATTTATTTAAATCATGGCGGCAATAGCGTCAATGATTTTTTTAATAGCTCTATTTATACGGGAGGGAATGCTCGTAATCCTAATTTGGTAAATAATACGGGGATTGATATCTCTATGTTTGAAGTTGATAATCCTAATAATAGTGTTATTACGAATAACCAAACCTCTGCCTCTTTCCGATTAGGTTCTACGCAAGACGCTTACGTGGTCTTTGCACTTGTTATGGGTGTAGATGCTTACATTCCTGCTCTTGACGGACTTAATGTCGTATCAGAAATTAATAATATTTCTATTCCGGATACTGTAAGCACCTTAACTGTCCATCCCGGAGATACGATTGAGTATAAGCTTGAGGTTAGAAATTTAGGCTTGGAGAGTGTTGTTAATGCTCACGTAACTATTCCCATTCCTTACACCTCAGAATATCTCTCGGCTTATACAGTCTATACTAATGGAGTTACCGGAACAGTTAATTATGACCCTACCGAAGGAGCTGGTGGTAGCATACTTTGGGATATTGATGAGGTTCCGGGCGGAACTATTCATGACGTTTATGCTACGTTGTATTATAAATTAATAATCACCGATGATTGCGATATTTTATCAAGTAGTAATTGTGATTTGTATAATGATGCATTTGGTGAGATTAGCGGTGTGGGAGAGGTGTCGGCTATTCCTTTTGCCCATATTAATTTTATCAGAGGATATCATTATGAAGGCGATTGTATAGGTGAACCCATTTATGGAAGTGTAGAAATGGTGATTGATGCGACCGATTATATTGAGAATAACTGTCCCATCGTAGAAGATCCTGTTATTAGAACTTTTCCCTATTGTAATATCACCGGAGCAATTCCTTTTTATGATGTGAGCGGCTTTTTCCCTGCCGGCTCACGTTATTATAATCAATATAATCCTCTGTTAGAGAACCCTACCGATGGGGCTACCGAATATACGTATGAAACGGGCTTCCCCAATTTATTCGGTACTCATACTTATTATGCCATTTTTCCGGAAGAAGGTTGTTATGCACGATTTGTTATTGAAGGACTTAGTTTTACTGATACCCCTACGGTTACTATTTCACATTATTACTACTGTCAAGGGGAGGAAGCTCTGCCGTTAGCGGCGACCCCAAGTTCACCGTCTTATAGAGTTTATTATTATACTCAGGCTTCCGGAGGTACGGCAAGTACGGTTCTTGTCCCTGCTACTGATGTAGTAGGAACGAGACAATACTACGTAACAGAAGCACTCTCTAACGGTTGCGTGAGCACAAATCGTATTCCTATTACCGTTACGACACACGAAAATCCTGCCGTAACCCTCACTAGTGACGCTCCTAATGATGCTATTTGTGATGGAGCAACCGCTACGCTTACAGCCAATGTGGAAAATGGAAAACCGTTTAAGTTTGCTTGGTATGATGCAGACCCTGCAACCAATCCTCCCCTTGCGAACCAAACAACCAATACTTATTCTACGTTGGATTCCGGAAGTTTTTGGGTGAAAGTAACAGATTCAATAACCGATTGTTACACCATAGTAGGTCCGCTTACGATAACGGTAAATACACAACCTGTTTTAAGTCAACATACACTGGTGCGTTGTGGCGGTGCTATGGATACTATTCAGATTACAGTACCCGGTAAAACCAACGGAGCTACGACGTCTATCCTAAATGGAGCTTTGGGAACCGTAATTCTTGATAATAATAGTTTAATTATAAGCACGAACTATCTTTCAACGGATAGTGGTACAACGGTTACTTACACAGACGGTAATAATTGTGCTGCTTCCTTAAGTTTGATTGTGAAAACTACTCCTGTACTCTCTTTACCGGCAGATTTTGCTGTTTGTCAAAATTCGGGAGACCAAGTTATTACTCCTACGATAACGAATATTGCTGACGACACATTGATTTTATATAGTTGGAACGGAGGAAGTTATCAAAGAGATACGACAACTTACACCCTTTATACTTCACAGTTTGGTGTGCAAACGGTAACGTTAACCGTTAAAAATGAGAACGGTTGTGTTTCTCCTCCTGCAACTATTACTATGACCGTTCAAGAATTGCCGGAAATAACTCTTTCTCCCTACTCCTCCGGCACTTTTTCAGATTCCAACGATACCATCTATATTTGTGAATATGAAAGGCTTATCCTAAGGGTTTCCCTACTTGGGAGTTCCCGTACTTGGTATTATCCTGGGGGTGAGACTACGACAATGGATACTCTTATTATAAATAATCTTTCCCTTGCTCAAAGCGGTTGGATAAAAGTGGTTGTCAATCAACCCGGCTGTACCGCTTCCGATAGTGTTTATTTATACATTTGTCCTATCCCTAAAGAACCGAATGTCATCTTAAAAGTGATGAGTGGTTCCGATACTATACGGGATATTAATAAATTCAATAATCCGGTAATTGACACGATTCCCTACTCGTCTTCTATTCATAGTATCCTCTATTTTCCACCTAACGCAAATAATCAAAATTACGTATATCGAACTTTCACAGCTATGAATAACTATTGGACAAGTTGGAAAACGATTAGACCGGATACAACCATTATAGTTCCTAACGACATACTTATATCCGGTTTTAACGGTATAATGGTTAAATACGAAGAATCCTGCGACTTAGATTGTGGTCCTACTCTTTACTTTGAATATATGGCTTATCTCCGTCTCATGGATTCGACACTCCATTATACGCCTTCACCTAACGAATTTTTTGTTTGTCAGGGAGAAGATTCTCTCTATTTATACAATATCTACTGCCCTTCTTTCCATCCTTTAGTGGGCCGTTTTATTTTCCGATATGATTATATTAATAGCGAAACGGGAATTTCCTATTATCAATCCCAGTGGGATACTTTAGCGCATGGACCTGAAGATTATACTTTTCTCGTAGATGAGAATGGAGATACAATATTTAATGTTGTTGGTAAAACCCCGAAATTATCTACTAATAATGCCCCTAATCAAATTGCCACACAATATACAGATTTGATTGTTATTTCGTTGCGGATTACTTGTTATTCAATGGTTACTAACGAAAATGGAGATACGGCATATATTCAAACTCTATCTCCTATCACACAGTATGTATGGCAGATAACCAGTCCCATTACCCTTCAGCGTCCGATTTCCGATAATATCGTTTGTAAAAATAGTTCAACTTTTGTTAATTATCATCTTGACTCTATTGTTCCCTCCGGATATGACCCTATTGGATGGATTGATAGCTATTGGTGGCATAATGAAAATAAAAATCCCCAACAAGTAGGAACAGTTGATACTTTTAATTTATTTAATTTTGAAGTTTTATTTGAAGATGGCTACTCTTATCCCCGCGGGATACGATTTAATAATTTTATTGAATATGATACTTTCTCCTTTGCTGTTGATTTTTTTCCGAAGTATTCTACTTGTCCGGTAGTGCGTGATACCCTTTTTATTGTTGCACGTGATCGTGCTCCAATTCCGCTTATTACAACTCCTCAAAATACTTGCGATTCCTTGACTCTATACCGCCAGGATTTATTACTAATTGGCGTCTTGACACCACACTTTCCTGTCCTGCAGATAGTGGTTGTTATGTTGTACCCTTGACAAGGGGAGAAACGAAGTGGCGCTATGTGAATATGAGGTACCCTGAGCCTGCTTATTGCGAGAGTGCTTATGTTCCAGTGCAAGTAACACGATACGGAAACATTTCTGCAGGCAGTATAGAGACGGGCAGCGATACTCTCTGTATCAATACGGCGGCTTCCGAAATTATTTCATTAATCGATGCCGTGCCGGCAAAAGGGAATATTCATTACCAATGGTTGGTCAATGATTCTGTTATTACGGGAACTAATCATGCGACTTTTACACCTTCCGAAGCATTTACAGGGTCTGCCGGGATTTACTATTTTACGCGTCAAGCACAAGACGAATGTGCAAGAGGTTGGGAGAACTCCTTGGGACACTATGAGTTAGCCATAACGACCCCCTCCACCTTCGTTTCTCAAAATACCGAAGATAAGGTTGTGTGTTACGGCGCTGCTATCACTCCTATTACCTATTATGATACGTTAGGTAATATCACTTCGGGACTTGAAAAGCTACTTTGGATAGGAACTACCGATTCGACAACCCCTCCGGCGGGAATTATTGTCAATAACTTAAATAATCCTTATGCCCCTATTACGATAACGGGCGCACCGACAGAATCCGGACAATTTACCTCTATCTTGTATATTTCCAATCCCGAAGTTTGCGGAAACGGAGCTTTCTTAACCGACACCGTTAACTTCACTGTGCATCCCGAGCTTAATGGAGGAAGAATAGAGCCGCTTATTCAATATGGAGCATCGATTTTCCCGTTACTTGAAATAGAAGATGTTATATCCGCAAGTGGTGGCGTAGGAACATCTACCTATAGATGGCAATATTCTTATGATAGTACCGCCACTTATACAGATATACTTTATGAACATGCAAGTACGTATAATCATTCAACGCCTTTAATAGGCGATTTTGTCTTGCGAAGAGTCTATACGAATGAATGTGGAACAGCATTTAGTAATCTAGCTATGGTTAATTTTATAGAAGTTGATATTAATGAGTTTGCTGTTACGTTATATGGTGACATTCTTTCCCAAAGTTCCAACTTTGTTGACGCAAATGGGGATCTACAAGAATATCCTGCACTTACTCAATATGGAGAAAAACTTTACTATCTCCCTTATGTTATTACAAATGGGGTCTCCCAATTAGGAAGTACTACGGCAAAATTTACCGGAGGAATCCTCTTTGATGGTTTTTCTTTGGTTTTTCAAAAAGGTTTTGAAATAAGCATGGTTCCTTCGTTTCCTGCAGAAAGTACGACACGCTATACTAATGTTACGAATGTTTTGGGTGTAAGAAATTTATTCACCTATAATGTTACGGGGCTTCAAAGTGGAACGGTCTATTATATCCGAGCTTTTGGAAGGAATTCTCTTGGAACGAGTTACGGACAGGTCATTAGATTTGTTACCAAATAAGAAAATACAAGAAAAACGGTTGTTATTTTCGTCCCTTTTTCTGCAACATGTTTTTAATGTCGTTCAATTTCATTAGGGCTTCGACAGGGGTCAACGAGTTGATATCCAAATCTATAATCTCTTCCTTAATGTCAAGTAGCAACGGGTCATCCAACGTAATGAAACTTAACTGATAACCCTCTTCACGTTTTGTAATTTTAGCTTTATTATCATCTTTTTCGCGTCTTTCTTCAAGTTGCTTCAGTACTTCTTCCGCACGTTTCAACACTTGGTAGGGCATACCTGCCATTCTGGCGACATGAATACCAAAACTATGTTCGCTACCGCCCGGTTCTAACTTTCTAAGAAATAAGATTTTATTATTAATCTCTTTAACGGAAACATGGAAATTTTTAATTCGTTGGAACTGTTCGGTCATTTCATTAAGCTCGTGATAGTGCGTAGCAAAGAGCACTTTAGCTTTAAACTTTTTATGCTCATGAAGATATTCGGCAATAGACCATGCGATGGAAACGCCGTCATAGGTGCTTGTTCCACGACCGATTTCGTCTAATAAGATTAAACTTCGGTCGGAAATATTATTTAAAATACTCGCCGTCTCGTTCATCTCTACCATAAATGTGGATTCGCCCGTAGAGATATTATCGGAAGCTCCTACGCGGGTAAATATTTTATCTACGATTCCAATTTCAGCACTTTCTGCGGGTACGAAACAGCCCATCTGTGCCATCAAAACTATCAGTGCGGTTTGTCGAAGCAACGCCGACTTTCCACTCATATTGGGTCCCGTTATGATAATAATTTGTTGATTCGTATTATCTAAATAGATGTCATTGGCAATATATTTTTCCCCTAACGGCAAGTGTTTTTCAATTACCGGATGTCTTCCGTTTTTAATTTTAATAATATGATTATCAAGTATTTGTGGCTTGACATAACAGTTTTCTAACGAAACACGTGAAAAACAAAGCAGTACGTCTAACTTCGCAATGAGTTGGGCATTTATCTGAATTAAATCAATATAATCGAGCGTTGAAAATATTAACTCCTCATATAGTTTCTCCTCTATAGCGCTGATTTTATCTTCGGCACCTAAGATTTGTGTTTCTATATCTTTTAGTTCTTGTGTAATGTAACGTTCTCCGTTGGTCAATGTCTGTTTCCTAATCCAATCGGCAGGGACACGGTCTTTATGTGTGTTCGTAACTTCCAAATAGTATCCGAAAACATTATTAAATCCTATTTTTAACGAAGTGATTCCTGTTCTAGCCGCCTCTTCTTGTTGAATTTTAGATAAAATGTCTTTGCTGTTTTGTGACAAATTTAAAAGCTCATCAAGCTCATCATCAACCCCTTTATTAAAGACTCTTCCTTTATTCAGCATTGTTGGTGCCTCTTCGGAAATTTCTTTTTCAATTTTGGAACTAAGCGTTATACAGGGATTAAGCTGCTCGCCGATTTTCGTTAAAGAGCTGTGATTAAGCGATTCACACCATTTTTTCACCTTTTCGACATGGCGAAGCGAACGAGCTAACTGCAACATTTCGCGGGGATTTATCTTTGAAGTTGCAATTTTAGACGCTAACCGTTCTAAATCACCGATATTTTTTATAATACCAACCAGCTCTTCACTTAACTCATCATTTTCGACTAAAAATTTAACGATAGCAAGCCGTTCATCAATCATCACCTTGTTTTTCAAGGGCAACAAAATCCATTTACGGAGCATTCGTCCGCCCATAGGCGTTAGCGTTTTATCCAAAATGTCGAGGAGGGTAAAAGCGTTTTCGTTAGGTGATTGCAACAACTCTAAATTACGAATAGTAAACCTATCAAGCCAAACATAATGTTCTTCTTCAATTCTACTGATTTTACTAACATGTTTTATTTTATGGTGTTGCGTTTCATAGAGGTAGTGCAGCGCAGCGCCTGCGGCAATGAGCCCTTTCCCTAACATTTCAACGCCGAATCCCTTCAAAGATGTAGTTTGAAAATGTTTTAATAAAATATCGGTCGTATACTCTTCCGTAAACACCCAATCTTCAAAAGTAGTAAATAGCGACTTATCACCAAACTTTTCTTTAAAAGCGGTTATTTTATTTTTTTGAATAATGATTTCAGCAGATTTGAAATTAAGCAGTAGCTTGTCGATATACTCACAATTTCCTTCGGCTACATAAAATTCGCCGGTAGAGATGTCCAGAAAAGCAATACCGCTACTATGCTCATCGTAATGAACAGAGGCTAAAAAGTTATTCTCTTTTTGCGATAATATATGGTCATTGATAGAAACGCCCGGAGTAACGAGTTCGGTTATCCCTCTTTTAACGATGGTCTTTGCTAATTTCGGGTTTTCAAGTTGGTCGCAAATAGCTACGCGATAACCTGCTTTCACTAATTTAGGAAGGTAGGTCTCTATCGCATGATGTGGAAATCCGGCTAAATCAACATGAGAGGCGGCTCCGTTCGCTCTCTTCGTCAATACGATTCCCAAAATTTGAGACGCCTTCACGGCATCTTCCCCGAAAGTTTCGTAAAAATCCCCAACACGAAACAATAGAATAGCGTCAGGGTGTTTCGCCTTGAACTTATTGTATTGTTTCATTAAGGGAGTTTCTGCAACTTTAATCATCGTGAGCTAAAATTTTAAATGCTCTTCATTTGTTGCAAAAATAATGAAAATAACAATGAATATTCTCTTGTTTTAACTATTTCAACTCAAAAAATGTTTCTCCAAGATATCCTTCATCAGTAAAAAACTGAACCGTATATACCCCTTTAATAGCTTTATCTTTTGGGGGTAATTCCCAATATAACGTTACATTTTCGGCTTTATTCTTGTAATCTATAGTCGCTTTAGCAGTATATTGCAACTGTTTATCTTCATTCATAAAAGTGTAAAAATCCTCTTTGCCGGGTGTAAGCACGCGTCCCGTACCGGGTATGGAAATTCGGCAATATACGTTAATCGCACTCGGTTCACGTAACATATTTTCGGCTATGATAAGAGAAGTTTTAAACTTTTTAACTTTGGAAGCCTTTTCAGTAACAATCTCCGCATTATTGCGATTTTTATAATAAACGGCACGAGCATAGAAATTATAAGCCGTTAATGCAGAGGCTAATTCTATCTTTTCCTGTAACTCTTCGTTGCTCTTTTCCGTAGCAATTTTCTCCTCTTTTGTCTGCTCTAATTTCTCTTTAATTTGCACGTTCTCCTCCTTTAAAACTTTATTTTCCGTATATAACATGTCCATTTCAGTTATATATTCCTGTGCAATTTTTTGAAGCCGCTCTAACTGTTTTTTAATTTTACGATAATCAGCTTGCGAAGCAATCAATTTTTTAATTTCCGCCGCATTTGCTAAGATAACACTGTCTTTCTCACTCAATTGTTCGGAAAATTCAATATTTTCGGCTTTAATCTTCTCGTGTGCCGCCATTAAAGAATCAAGTTCCGCTTCTAAATTCTCTTTAACAAGTTCGGATTTAATAAATTCCTTGTTGTAAATAGGTTTAGCAAAAAATCCAAAATAGAGTGTAGTTCCTAAAAAGAGAACTGTTAAAATTGCTAAAAGAATGACCCATTTTTTTAAAGGATTATTTTGTTTTTTTTCGTGTTGTGAATTTAACGTTTCCATAAAATTTTTATACTTTTGTTTTCTAACTTTAAACTGCAAAATTACTAAATTATTATGATTATGATGAAAATTGTTAACGCTTTTAAAAACCTTATTTCCCTTTTTTATCCGTACTCTTGCGTCGCATGTGGGAACGTTTTACAACAAAATGAGCAATCGTTATGCGTAAATTGTCTTTTGCACCTTCCTGAAACAAATTATCATTTAGAAAAAGAGAATCCCTTACAACTAATTTTTCGAGGACGAGTCCCTATTGAAAATATTTCAGCATTTTTATTCTATAAAAAAGCAAATCAAGTACAAAGAATTTTGCATAGCTTGAAATATAATGGAAATCAGGAGATTGGAGAATTTTTAGGATATTATTATGGGCAACAATTAATTCAACAGCCCGATTATCAAAGTATTGATTGCGTTATTCCGATTCCATTACACTATAAAAAATTAAAATTACGAGGCTATAATCAGAGTGAGGCTATTGCTAAGGGATTAGGAAAAGCTATGAAAATACCTGTTTATACGGATGTTCTTATACGAAATACTTATACGGATACACAAACTAAAAAAAGTAGATTTAGTCGATGGAAAAATGTAGAGCACGTTTTTGAGGTACAAAACGCAGAACCTATTTTTAATAAACATGTCTTAATTTGCGATGATGTATTAACCACCGGAGCTACGTTGGAAGCGGGCATCTCCAAATTGTTGGAAAATAACATTTCAAAAATAAGCGTTGTAACCTTAGCGGTGGCTCATTAAAAAATGTACCTTTGCAATAATAAAATAAATAGAAAATAATGAAAATAGAATTCTTAGGAGCTACTACGGAAGTTACGGGCAGTAAATTTCTGTTAACAACAATAAAAGGGAAAAAAATCTTACTTGATTGCGGAATGTATCAAGGGAAAGGACTTGAAACCGACAGTATGAATAGAGATTTAGGTTTTAATCCGACAGAAATAGATTTTTTACTCTTATCGCATGCTCACATTGACCATTCAGGATTAATTCCTTACATTTATAAGTTAGGATTTCGTGGCACAATCTTTTGTACGCCGGCCACGCGTGATTTATGCTCCATTATGCTTCTCGATTCAGGAAAAATTCAAGAGGTTGATACCATACAATTTAATAAAAAAAGACAACGGCAGGGCTTGCCCCCGGTTGAGCCGCTCTACACAATGAAAGACGCCGCTTCGTGTATGCACCTCTTTGTTAGCGTACCTTATAATCTCATGTTTTCTATCACTCCCGATTTTGCTTTTCAATTTGTTGACACAGGACACATGCTTGGCAGTAGTGCTATTTATATGAAATTTAAAGAGAAACGAAAAACGAAAACGCTCTGTTATACCGGCGATATCGGTCGATATAATAAGAAGATTCTTCCCGACCCGAACCCTTTCCCGCAAGCCGACTATATTATTACCGAATCAACCTACGGAGATAGATTGCATACTACGCTGGATAAAGCCGAAGAAGACCTCTTTTTGATTGTTCACGACGCATGCGCAAAACGTAAAGGAAAGTTGATTATCCCCTCCTTTGCAATTGGAAGGACACAAGAAATTGTCTATGCCCTACATCGTCTCAAATTGTCGAATGCCTTGCCGGATATTGATATCTTTGTAGATAGCCCCTTAGCCGTTTCAGCTACTGACATCTATCGACTTCATACGGACTGTTTTAATGAAGATATGCAAGATTTTATTACGAAATCCAACGACCCGTTCGGGTTTGAAAATCTACACTATATTCGCACGATTGATGACTCAAAACATCTCAACACTTACAATCGTCCTTGCATTATCATTTCCGCTTCGGGCATGATGGAGGCTGGGCGAGTAAAACATCATTTGGCTAACAATATCGAAAATCCAAGAACGACAATCCTTTGTGTCGGCTATTGTTCGCCGCAAACTCTTGGAGCACGTATTATGCGGGGCGACAAAGAGGTCTCGATTTTTGGCACAAAATATAAAGTTAAAGCTACGCTGGAACGTATTGACGCCTTTTCCGGACACGGCGACTATCAAGAAATGATACAATATTTATCGTCTCAAAACAAGAAAAAGGTTAAGAATATTTTTATTGTTCACGGTGAAGATGAATCGCGGGTGAAATATTCCGAACATCTACAAAATGCCGGCTTTAATAAAATAACGATTCCCCTTTTTAAAGAAGCTATAGAAATATAAAAATATGAAAAATTCGGGTTATTTTGTTCACGAAACAGCTTGTGTCGATGCTCCTTGTCAAATCGGAGACGGCACGAAAATATGGCACTTTTCACATATAATGCCCAATGCCTCTATCGGAAACAATTGTAACATCGGACAAAATGTCTTTATTGCCTCCGAAGTGGAGGTTGGCAACAATGTAAAAATTCAAAATAATGTCTCCCTCTACACGGGAGTTGTTTGTGAAGACGATGTCTTTTTGGGTCCCTCTATGGTTTTTACAAATGTCATTAATCCACGTAGTTGCGTGTCTCGAAAAGAGGAATTTAAAAAGACCTTAGTGCAAAAAGGAAGTACTATTGGGGCTAATGCCACGATACTTTGCGGTATTACCGTTGGGCGTTACGCTTTTATTGGTGCGGGTGCCGTGGTTACACGTAATGTTCCCGATTATGCATTAGTGGTGGGCAATCCGGCTAAACAAATCGGCTGGATGAGCGAGCATGGAGTTCGTCTTAATTTTGATAAAAATAACCATGCAATTTGCCCCGAAAGTGGCGATAAATACCAATTAATCAATGGCAACGTTATAAAAAGTTTATCGTAGCCCCAAAAAACGTTTGCTGATATACACCAATTCTTCCTCGCTCATATCCTGATTTATATCTTTCAGTGTAATAAAAATAATTTTATTTTTAATTTTAATTAGGGCGTGCCCCCTCGCTTCGCTCGGGGTCGGTCTCCGCCTCCAAGTCCGCAGGAAGGAGCTATGAATAGCATAGTCGAAAAAGGAGCTTCTAAAGGCGCTCTTTTTCTCCTTGCTCTTCAAAGCTCCTTCCTTTGCGGGCTATCCGGCTGCGCCCTCACGCAGCCAACCTGCTCGTACAGAGCTATTTAAACTCGAAATGGGAAGCGGAAAGTGGAAAAATGAAAACTAAAATTCAAAACTAACCCCGAAAGGGTGATATGATTGTAGCAAAAAGGCACGCCAAAATTAAAAAATGAGAATTATTTAATTGTGAACATATTCTTCATTTTTTAGGTAGTGTCGCAAAGTATGGATAAACCTCAAAGTTTAATATTTCTGTATGAGCAAGTTAGCTGCGTGAGGCGCTTAGGTGGAAAGCCCGCAAGGGCGGAAGCCGATGGGGACGCGGCGGCAAAAAAGCGAGCTTGTAAGCTCTTTTTGCCGCCTTGCGTCCCCACGGCTTGTGCCCGCGGACTTGCAACCGGGCGCCGACCCCGAGCGTAGCGAGGGGACACGCCCTAAAAATCATCATCCATAACAATATTATTATTCTCCAATTTTTATCGGATTATTGTCAAACTGCTATGATATTCATGTATTTTCTCAGGATTGCCCCCATAAGTACATTTGTAATATACGGTGTAAAAATATACCCCATCGCTCGCCGGATTGCCGTTGATATTACCGTCCCAAAACTCCTTTTTGTCATTCGTTTTGAAGACTCTTTTACCCCATCGGTCGTAAATATTTAAGTCATAATAAAAAATATCTTCGGAAGTCTCAATTATGAAAAGGTCATTGACATTATCTCCATTGGGGGTGAAGACATTATAGGCGTAAATATCACAGTAACAAGGAGGTAGTAAAATATGTACATTGAGCTTGTCTCGTAACTCGCAGCCAAAATGATTAGAAACTACTACGCTGTAATCGCCTTCGCCGGTAACCGTAAACGTTTGAGACGTACTATAGTCATGCCATAAATAGTTGTCATAAAGGTTTGTAGCATCTAACTCGAACTCAACAAAATCATCTTCACAAATAACCGTATCGTTTCCAAGATTAAGCGGAGCTAATACTAAAACATTGATTGTCAAAGAGGTATCAAGAACACAATGAGGGTGCATAAAAAACTGCAATTCATATTCCGTTGTTACTGAAGGATTAAAATGATAATTGGAGACTCCGTTCGGCTGAATATCGTTAACCGACATAAAGAGATTTCCATTTTGGTATATATTCATGCTTACAGTTTGAGTATTTCCTACGGAGTACACAATAAATTCGACAGGATCTCCTTGGCAAATAGTGTCGGGATAGGAAAATTGGATATTGGGATAGTCGGGAACGACAACGGTGATTGTGTCGCTTGTCTCACAACCTAAATTGCTCCCTACCGTAACGTAATAGGTTCCTTCGGCAGTAACGGTAAGCGTGCTTCCGGAAGAGTTGTCATTCCATAAATAGTAGTCATATTGATTGGTCGCATCGAGGGTAAACGGTTGAAAGATATCACTGCAAATAATGGTATCATTTCCAAGATTAAGCGGTGGCAAGGGCAAAACATATACGGTAAACGTAGCATCTTCGCGACAGTTGTTATTGGTATAAAAAATAATTTGGTAAGTTGTTGTAACTGTGGGCGTTAATACATGTTGTGCATTTTGATTAGCGTCTAACGCTCCTGTAATAATTGTCGTTCCGTTGGTTTGAATACTGTAAACCAATTCTTCATTACTATTAGAATAGAGAAATAAGTTAGCGTCTGTTCCCTCGCAAATGGTATCGGTATATGAAAAGGTAAAATCGGGTTGCGGATAAACTTGTACGTTAAATGTATCGCTGTTCACGCATCCGTTCGCATCGGTATAGGTATATATAACGGGATAAGAAGGTTGATTTCCCGGTATTGTAAACTGATTATTTTGGGTTCCGTTTCCTGAATAGGTTCCTCCTGCGGGCGTTCCTCCGGTAAGTTGTATCGTCTGTGTAGCATAACAAAGTCCCATATCAGGGTGAGTAACAGTAGGTTTAAAATCTTGGACTGTGTAGCAAGCCGTAGCGGTACTTCCCATTGCATCGGTAACCACCACACAATATTCCCCGGCGCACAAGCCCACCGCCGTATCGGTCGTTTGATATTGCGGGTCATTCCAACGATAGGTGTACGGAGGCACGCCGCCGGACACCGTAACAATCGCTTTTCCATTACAAGTAATTACCGGCGGGGGATTACAAATGGTATTGCAATCGCCGTAAGTTGGGGTAGCTCCGAAATTATAATCCCACGGTCCGCCGTCAGGAGATCTACGATAGCTGACTCCTAATCCGATATTACTTGCTATGTAATTTTTGTAATTAGCCGGAATTTGGTCGTAAGTAGGTAACGTTCCTGTAAAACCGCAATCGCTCATTAATGGGTTACAGGGGCTACAGGAGGTGCAAGAATTACTCTGTGTTGCCCATGAGATGCCATCTTGGGGAACTCCGTTTTGGTCATAAAAGGCAAACCAACCGCCTGCATTCGGGAACCACAAACGGCTACCGCCCCCTAAACAAACCCTCGAATTTACAACAATTTCAACTGTTTTCCCTCCATTTTGCACTAAAAGTGCCGGCGGTACAGGAGGTGCTAACGGACCTCGAACAACGGCAAACCCTTGTGCGGGCACAATCGTTCCCGGAGGAATAGAAAAACCGCCTCCGTACGTCCCACCGTCATTCGTATTATTCCCTAAAAAATAACATGAAATATCAACAGGTTCGCACTGATTAGGATTGTACAACTCTATCCACTCCCCTTCATTATCTCCAACGGAAAAACCGGGACCAGTCCCATAAATTGACCCGTCATTATTCATAGGACTTAACATTACTTCGTTGATTAATATCGAAGGACCGACATAACTACAACCGTCTCCACTACAAACAGTATTAACAACTCCGCTTGTTTGCAACCTGATTTGAGCGTTTGTGATAAAAGGAACTAAAGAAAATATAAAGAAAATTAATATTTTTTTCATTTTTTACTTTTATTTTTACAAAAATAGAAATATTTTAAACAAGGACAGACTTTTAGCTACTTTTAATATCAAAAAAAAAATCCGGTGTAATGAAGCCGCTAACTACTGCTATATATTTTTGTTAAAATATTAAAAAGAACTATATACTAAGTTATAACTGTGGAAGTAATTCATAAAGCAATTGCAATAAAACAGGCGAGGCTTTTGTGGCAGCTTGTAAGACTTCTTCATGTGATACATCTTCGTTCATGCCAATAACGGCTAAATCTGTAATAACGGACATTGCAAAAACTTCCATTTTAAGAGATTTGGCAACAATATTTTCAGGAACTGTGGACATTCCGACAGCATCGGCACCCAAAATAAAAAATGCTTTACTTTCCGATGGCGTTCCGTAATAGGGACCTGAGAGCCCTGTATAGACTCCTTTTTGAAGATTAAATCCTTTTTGTTCGGCAATTTTGGAAGCGAGAGAAATAATTCGCTTAGAATAAGGCTCGTCCATACTTACAAAACGTGAATTAGACTCTTCTTCAATCTTTCCTATCAAAGGATTATTTCCCATAAAGTTGAGATGATCTTTAATTAACATCACATCACCGACTTTAAACGTTGGATTTAAGCCTCCTGCGGCATTGGACAAGATGAGTTTATTAACTCCGAGTGAGTGGAGGAGGCGGATTGGAAAAGTCATCATTTGCATAGAATAACCTTCATAATAATGTATTCTCCCATTTAAGATTAGAACCTCAACTCCATTATAAATTGCGTGAATAAGAGTTCCTTTATGCCCATGTACGGAAGATTTAAGGAAATGTGGTATTTCCGAATATTCAATTTCTTCTAACTTAGTAACATGTTCAATCAATTGCCCCAGCCCCGAACCGAGAATGATAGCAATTTTGGGTATCTTTTTAATTCGCTGTTTTAGAAAGTCCGAACTTTCCTTAATTTTTGTTTGCCACATTATAATGATTTATTCCAAAACTTTTCTAACCGAGTCAATAACCGTTCCATCGACCCATTTAATAATAGCAACCGTATCTTCGTCTTTATCACTAATCGGAGCTTTATCCGGCACGCCGCATATAGCATCCACTTCTTCTTTTAATTCTTGCATAGTAACGATTGGCAGGGAAGTCCCTCGCATTTTATCAAGTAAATCGGTACGTAACGGATTAATAGCGATTCCTCGTTCGGTAACGACAACATCTATCAGTTCGCCCGGTCCGCAAAGAGTAGTGATATTGTCAACAATAACAGGAATGCGGTCGCGGAAAAGAGGAACAGGAATAATGGTACATTTAGCATGCAAACAATTTTGCCAGCCGCCGATACCGTGCAGCAACAACCCGTCTGAGTGGGTAACTACATTTCCGTTAAATTGTGTATCCAGTTCCGTAGCACCAAGTATCACAATGTCTGTCATACTTGTATAATTCCCTTTACTATGATAATTATAGGCTTGAAATACGGAAAGGTCTATATGGTTAATATTTCTTTTTATTGAGCTAACCGCCTCTAAGTCAAAAACTTGTGCATCAAGTATATAATCAAGAACTCCTTCTTCCAACATTTTCACCAAATATTGTGTTGTGCCGCCGAAGCCGAAGCGTGCTTTTTGACCTGTTTTCTTCAACTGTTCGTGAAAATGCAATCCCACGGACAAAGAGGTTCCTCCTGCTCCTGTCTGAATACCCACGCCATCTTTTAATAATCCTGCCTCAACACAAAATTGAGCTGTCCATTCAGCTAATAGTAATCTGTCGGGTGACTTTGTTACTTGCGTCGTACCGGAAACTATTTTTTCAGGAATTCCGATTTTATCAACTACCACGACATAATCCACATAGTTGCCTTGGATTTGAAACGGCATGCACGGGAAGGGTACTAAATTATCGGTAACAACGATTACTTTATCGGCATAATACATATCTGCCAACGAATATCCCAGAACACCGCATGCAGAATCTCCTTCGGCACCGGTCGCATTTCCGAAGGCGTCTGCTGAAGGAGCGGCAATAACAGCGATATCTATTTTTAGTTCTCCGTCTTGAATAGCTTGCACACGTCCACCGTGCGAGCGAAGTACGGCGCACCCTTTCATGCCGCCATAGGAGGTGAAACGTCCTAAGTCCCCATTCATTGAGCCTTCAATATGATGAATCGTCCCATTTTGCAAATGCTCAATTAACGGCTCGTTACAAGGGAAAGAGGCTGACGGCGCCCACACCAAATCTTTGACATTAAGCTGATGTGCGATTTCAAAAATTGTATTATTAACCAAATCTCCGTCACGGAGATGATGATGTGTCCCAATCGTCATGCCGTCTTTCAGTCCGCACCTTTTAAAGGCTTCTGCAAGCGAAGAAACGACCTTATTTCCATCATCCGGATAATCTATACATGTAGGAATCGGCGGTGCATATTTTCTACCAATAGGGCGGTGCTGTCGTAATCCTTTATAAGGAATCACCGGTTGTCCATTAACTATTGTCGGCACACGTCTACCGATAGCATTAACAACAAAATTTTCACATTTCATAGTCATATTCAATTTTTCTTGCAAAATTATAGTTTTATTTTGAATTTAGCAATGAAACCTTATAAAATAATTACTTTAATCTACTTTTAATGACAAGGAGTTCGACAACTTCTTGTTTTTCTATTTTTAGTATTTTTGCAAAAAAATCAGCTTTATGAATCAATACAAAAAAAAAGAAGAAAAAGTTCGTCCTAAACGTAGCTTTAACAAAGATGGAGAGTCTTATGAAAAGAGTGAAAAGGCTGAAAATTTCACAAAGAAAAAAAACAGTTCTGACATAGATAAGCCGAAAAGAAGAAAATATAATTCACCTGACAGGGAGAAGCCCGATAGGAAAAAAAAATCATCGCCCGATAGGAAAAAAGGAGACGCTAAGTACGATAAACCTAAAAGAAAACCTATATCTTTTGAAAAAGATAAAAAAGATAAGATTTCTAAAAAGCCTGAAAAGGCTAACACCCCAAAAAGGAGAGATATCACAAAAGAGTCTGAGATTTTGACTGAAATTGTTGAACGCCGCATCTCAGAAGGGCGCCAAGCCCCGCGTAAACAGAAAGTTTTATCGTTGGAGTACGAAGAGCAGTATGGTCCTATACGATTAAATAAATATATTGCCAATGCAGGAATCTGTTCTCGAAGAGACGCCGATATTTTGATTGAAACGGGTGCTATTATGGTAAACGGCGTCATCGTTACGGAATTAGGAACAAAAGTGATGCCGACCGATGAGGTTCGCTACGGAGATAAAATTTTACAACGCGAAAAACCGGTCTACCTTCTGTTAAACAAACCGAAAGATTATATTACAACGATGGATGACGAACGTGATAGAAAACATGTTCTTCAGCTTATTAAAGGGGCTTGTAAAGAAAGAATTTATCCCGTTGGAAGACTCGACAAAAACACGACAGGGGTTCTACTTTTTACTAACGACGGTGAAATGGCTAAGAAACTTACACACCCCAAACATAATATTAGAAAAATATATCATGTAGTATTAAATAAAAATCTCTCATTGAAAGATTTTAATGCGATTCGTGAAGGAATTGAATTAGACGACGGCGTGTTAATCCCTGACGAATTAGAATATATTGACAATTCTAAAAAAGAGATTGGTATAACAATTCATTCCGGGAAAAATAGAATTGTTAGACGCATTTTTGAAAGTTTAAACTATGAGATTGTTAAACTTGACCGCGTGGTTTTTGCAAACCTAACTAAAAAGGACACTCCACGCGGGGAGTGGCGTTTCCTTACTAAAGCCGAAATTAATATTTTAAAGATGTTATAATGTAATAATCCTTGCTTAGTTTCAAAAAAAATAAATAATGAAAAAAAAACTTTTGATTATATTACTCTTCGCAACCAATGTTTTATTATGGGGACAAGATACCATAAAAACCTACTGGAGTAATGAAAAGCTAATGTCTATCGGTGTTGTGATTAATGAAAAAGAAGAAGGAAAATGGACTTTTTTTCATAAAAACGGGGTGAAATGGAGTGAAGGGACATATCGAAAAGGAGAAAAAATCGGACCATGGAAAATGTGGTACGACAATGGAGCAATCAGTCAAGACTATTACGCTGACAACGGACCTTTTAAAAGTTACTATTTGTCGGGAAGAGCTGAAAGTATAGGTGCATTCAAAGATGGGAAAAGAGATGGTGAATGGATTTTTTATCACCCAAACGGACAACTATTTAAAAAATGCATCTATATTAACGATAGCATAAACGGCTTTGTTACAGAATATTATGACAATGGAGCTAAGCATTTTGAAGGTAGCTATAGATTGGGAAAATTGCATGGTTATGCGTATTGGTGGAAAAAGAATGGGGATTTAGAAATGGAAGGAAAGTCTATTAATGACTTGCAAGATAGCACATGGATATTTTACAATGACCACAATGTTGTAGGCAGTCGTGGAGATTTTAAATCAGGATTGCAAACGGGCTACTGGGAATATTTTTATGAAAACGGTGCTAAATGGAAAGCAGGACATTTTAGAAACGGAGAACGAAGCGGAATTTGGGTAGCTTGGTACGAAAACGGAGTAAAGCAACGCGAAGGAGCTTTTCTATTCGATAAGGAAGATGGAGAGTGGAAACAATACTATCCTGACGGGCACCTCCAAACGATAGGCCATTTTAAGGCAGGGCGTATGAACGGTTTATGGAAAGGCTGGTACGAAAATGGAAATTTGAAATATAAAGCCTATTATGCTGCAGGAAGAAAAGACGGTAGTTATCTTTATTGGAATGAAAACGGCACGCAAAAAACAATAGGTGCCTATGCTAACGACTTAAAACATGGAAATTGGAAAGAGTTCATGCAAAATGGAAAACCGTTTGAAGTAGGTAAATATATTTGGGGGAAGAAGAACGGAAAATGGTCGTTTTATAATGAACGAGGTAATAAAATCCGTGAACAAAATTTTAAAAACGACGTTGCGGAAGGAAAATTCACTGAATTTTACGCTTCGGGTAAAAAGCAGGTTGAAGGAAGTTATCGGAATCGCTTAAAAGATGGCACTTGGAGTTACTGGGACAGAAACGGAAAACTGCTCTATCAGGTTGTTTTTAAAAATGGCAAAGAGATAAAAACCAATAAAAAACTTCCCGAAAATCAAGGAAAACCTTTTTAACGGGAAGTCTTACTCAATTAGTGAGAGTTATTTTTATTCTACAATAAATTTGCGAATTGTTTTTCCTGTATTTGTTTCAATACGTAAGAAATAAAATCCTTTAGAAAGATTACTTACAGCAAATTGATGTTTTAAGTTCCCGCCTTGATGGTTTACTTGTTCCGTATAAATCAATTTACCGGTTAAATCTACAATATTAAACGTAATATTTTCCGGGTTTTCTGTAGAAAACTCAACATTTACAACGTTTGTTGCCGGATTAGGATAGATTGAAAGGTCGTTTAATCCACTATTTTCATCTATTTCCGTTGTTCCGCCATATTTAAGAACAAACCCTTCACCTTCTTGCCAGTTATCTGTTTTAAATTCAACTTTAATATCTAAGAAGTTACAAGTAAACGGACCGGATGGGATATTATTAATATCGAAGCGTTTAAACAAAACCGGGTTCGTTCCTGTCATATCGAAAACATCAACAAAATCACCTGCTTTGAGGTCAAATTTCGTAAATGCGAATGTTAATTTAGTCAAACCATATGAAGCGCTTGGTTTAACTCTCCATGAACAACCTGATTCTGCTCTATAATTTCCTGCACCGTCACTAAGTGTTCCTTCATCAACATTAAGGAAAGAACCTGTTTGTGGAGTACACGCAGGAGCTGAGGCAAGGTTTGCATTATAATAGATAACAAAACCGTTATCCGTATTTTGATTATCGGAGGTGAAGACTACTAGAACACTATCGCAATATAGTGTAAAAGAAGAAGGTAATGCCATGCCATCCGGGAAAAGTCCTGGATTATTATAATCGTCTGTTGCACCTATACTTAAATAGTGTCCCGAAATAGGTCCTTGTAGTAAAGCATTCGTTCTTGCATTGTAAAAACGAACCACGTCTTTATTCATTTCCGTTTTAAATTTCGCATATCTAAAGGTATACGATGTTGCTTTCGGAGTTGCGATTACCCAGCGCTGTTCACAATTATTTTTATAAGACAGATGTCCGGGCCCATCGGTAATTACACCAAATGAGGCAGTATTTCTTGTAAAGCTTGTATCCGGTTTTACATGGTTTGTATCTTTGGGGATTAATTTAAAGATTGCTTTTTCTGCAGTATTAAAAGAGGTTAAACCGCCGCCTGACGGGTCAACAATAAAATTAAGTTGATAATATCCGTTTCCGAAGCCACCCCATCCCCAATTCATATGAAATAAATTTTGAGCATCGTAACCGTCAAGTATCCATGCATGTCCGGCAGCACCTTCGGCAGTGGTAGCCGAATAGTAAATAGGACGCAACTTATTTAATTCCGTTTTAAGAGTATCTCCCCATTTTGTGTAATTAGCATTATTTCCAAGTAAAATAGCTTCTGCGTCTACGATATGCACTCTTTCATCAAAATTCCAATTATTTCTAAACGCACGGACTGCATTTTCTCCGTTTCCACTTGTTCCATTAGGCATACCCGGATCTGCAGGGTCGTATCCGTAGCCATAAGTTATTAATGCCGACACTCCGCAATGGTATATCAATTTAGCTAATTCGCCGTTGTAATTATTAGGTTGATCCGTTATAGCATCATAATTATAAGTTTGCTTAGAAAAATCAACAGTTTGACGCGGATAAACGGGAACTCCGTCCTGATAGGTAGGATAATAAGAAACACCACCCACACCTTTGGTCGGATAACGATAATAATCACGTAACACTGCCATCGTCAATGCCACACAACCAACTACGGAACGTTGATCATTAATAGCTATCGTGGGATCAAACGGACAATAGGTATTATAAAAAACATCTTGATTCCAACGAGTCGTAATCAATGGGTCCAAATAAGGATTACGAGTTACAATAGGCGTAAAATCTTCACTTAAATAACGATTCCAATCTTCGATATTTTTACTAAACGCTCTTGCACGACGCTGTTTCACATCAATTATCTGTTTTTTATATTTTTCAATATAAAATTCAGAAGCGGGATTTGGTTTATAAACTCCTTCTAAAGAATAAGCTAATACCGGTGCTGCTTGATTCGTTGCCGAAATCATAATAAAACCAACATCCTTAATATTAAAGCGATAGAATATTGGTTCTCCGTTTTCATCCGTTTCAGTGTATTGTAACGTAAAATCCTCCATCTGAATACGAATATCCTGATTTACGTATCTTTCATGAATGAAATTTTTAGCTACTCTTTGTGCCTGCTCAACAGAAATATTCATGGAAAATCCGAAAGCAAACGTTACCAATAAAAAAACTAATGTTATTGTTTTTTTCATAAGTGCATTATTTATTTTATAATTATACTAATTTTGCTAAAACGAACTACAAAAATACAAAAAAAATAAAATGAATAAACATTGATAGTGAAAATTATATTCTTTTCATCAACCTTTATGATAATCAAAGGTTTATAATTAAAAATTGTCAATCATTTTAGTTTGATGTCTTTTTTAAAAAGAGTTTCCTCATTATCTATTTCTATTTTTAATGTAATTTTGCACTTAAATTAAAAATAGTATTGTGTATGATTTCTAAAAAAATATTCTTGATTCCGGTTCGCCTGCTCATTGGCTTAATGTTTTTAACAACTGCTATTCTTAAACTTATTTCTATTGACCAATTTGAAATTTATATTTATAGTTTCAACATCTTTTCTTTTGGCTTCACTGCAATCGTAGCACGCCTACTCATCTTCTTAGAGTTTCTACTCGGTAGTTTTCTGATTTTCAAAATTCAATATAAAAAAATATGGTGGCTGACTCTATTAATCATGATAGGCTTCACTCTATTTCTAATTTATGTTGCACTATTTCGTAACGATACAAATTGCCATTGCTTTGGAGAATTTATTGAGCTAAATCCTACCCATTCTATCATTAAAAATTTAATTACAATACTCCTTCTTTTCATAGTAAAAAATGAAACAGAGAATGATTATAAAGGTAAAAAAATCTTTTTATGGGGAATCCCTGCTCTCTCATTTTTAGTTACTTTCATTATTTTCCCTCCGGATTCGCTTTATAACCAATTTCGTTCGGAACAAAATAATTTTGATACTGAATTTTTTAAAAAATTACCTGCTGACACCTCTCTCTATTCCGTCATTAACAATATTGAATACTTAAATGAAAATGACACCGTCATTTTTAGCGACAAAAAAGAAATCGTACAACTAGATAGTGGAAAATATATCATGGTTTTTATGACTTCCGGGTGTAAATATTGCAAAATCAGTCTTACAAAACTAAACTCAATTTTTGAAAAACATAATCTTAATAACGACCGTTGTATAATTTGGATATGGGGGCGTGATACTTCCTCAATTTCAAGATTTATAAAAACAACCGGGGGATTATCTTTTAAATACAATATTATTGACCCCTATGCCGCTATTGACCTTGTTTTCGGTCATTTTCCCACATTTGTCATCATAGATAACAATAAAGTTGTGAAAGTCCTTGATTATCGGGGGTTATCCGAAAATGAATTAAAAGAATATTTTGCCCAATGAAAGCAATAGAAATAATGTCTCCCGTTGGCTCTTATGAGTCTTTAGCGGCGGCTATTCAAGCCGGTTCGTCTGCGGTCTATTTTGGTGTTGGCAGTTTGAACATGCGTTCACGCTCCGCCGTCAATTTCACGACAGAAGATTTACAAGAAATTGTCAATATTTGTAACGACCATCACGTTCGCTCATACCTCACCGTCAATAGCGTTATTTATGATGAAGAGATTGATGAGATGCAATCTTTACTAAACATGGCAAAAGAATATGGCGTTTCCGCGATTATTGCTTCCGATTGGTCGGTGATTCGCTATGCCGCCTCTATCGGGTTAGAGATACATATTTCTACGCAATGCAATGTTACCAATATTGAAGCAGTTCGCTTTTACGCACAATATGCCGAGGTAATTGTGTTGGCGCGTGAGAATAATTTGCAACAAGTTTATCAAATAACGGAAGCTATTCGCAAGGAAAATATTTGCGGTCCGAGCGGGAATCTTGTACAAATTGAAATGTTTGTACATGGTGCGCTGTGTATGGCTATTTCCGGAAAGTGCTATTTAAGTTTGGATAACTTAAACTATTCCGCCAATCGCGGAGCTTGTCTCCAACCGTGCCGTCGTTCATATATTGTTAAAGACGAAGAGAGTGATTTGGAACTAAAAATTGACAATAAGTATATAATGTCTCCCAAAGACCTCTGTACTATTGGTTTTCTGGACAAAATTTTAAAAGCGGGTGTTACGGTTCTTAAAATTGAAGGTCGTGGTCGCTCGGCAGAATACGTAAAAATTGTTACCGAGTGTTACCACGAAGCAGTAGTAGCTATTCAAAACGGCACATACTCTCAGGAGAAAATTGAGAAGTGGACAACCCGCCTTCGAAGTGTCTACAATCGCGACTTTTGGGACGGTTACTATTTAGGACGTAAAATAGGCGAATGGGCAAACCGTTACGGCTCACAAGCCGTACGCACAAAAATATATGTTGGGAAAGTAACAAACTACTTTTCTAAATTGGGAGTCGCCGAAATACAAATGGAAGCGTACGACGTAAATATTGGTGACCGACTATTATTTATCGGCAGTACAACCGGCGTTTATGAAACAGACATTAAAGAAATACGTGTGGATTTAAAACCTGTTCCGCAAGCAACAAAAGGGGAAACTTTTTCTATACAAACCGAAACGTTAGTTCGTAGAGGTGATAAAGTTTACAAATGGATAGAACGAAATGAAGATTTTTAGGAGTATGAAATAATAAAATTATTATTTCGTTTCTCAATCAAGAATCGTTTAAGATTTTTTTTAATGAATTTGTATATATTTGCAATTTACATCATTTAAAAATGAAAAATTTGAATACAAACTATTATTGTGTTATCATGGCAGGCGGATCCGGCACACGTTTTTGGCCCATGAGTAAAAGTACAAAGCCGAAACAGTTTATTGACATTTTAGGCGAAGGAAAAACTTTAATTCAAAAAACGTATAATCGTTTTTTGAATATTTGTCCCCAAAAAAACATTTTTATAGTCGGCAATGCGAACCATTATAATTTAATAAAGCAACAACTTCCGGAATTAAGTGACAGTCAGATTATTTTAGAACCTACACGTCGAAATACGGCACCCTGCATAGCGTACGCCACCTATAAAATAAAACAACAAAATCCTAATGCCGTTGTAGTTGTTGCTCCATCAGACCACCGGATTCTTAACGAGAAAGTTTTCACCGAAGTGATTCTCTCCGGCTTAGAAGCCGTCTCAACGCAAGATTGGCTCCTGACAATTGGCATTCGCCCCTCTTATCCCAATACGGGCTACGGTTATATTCAATATGATTTCGAAGAACAACCATACCCGACAAATAATTCTATTTTTCCGGTTAAGACCTTCACCGAAAAACCAGAACTTCAAATGGCAAAAAAATTCATTGAGTGCGGCGACTTTCTATGGAATGCCGGTGTCTTTATGTGGTCATTGAAAACGATTCAACAGGCATTCCACATGTATCTACCCGAAATAGACCAACTTTTTGCTCAGGGTGAACAATTTTATAATACACCTAAAGAAAAGAATTTTATTAAAAAAATATACGGAATTTGTAAAAATATCTCTATCGACTACGGCATCCTCGAAAAAGCAGATAACGTTTTTGTTTATGCCGCCGATTTCGGATGGTCTGATATCGGTACTTGGGGAGCATTACACGAAATAAGAACAAAAGATGAAAATCAAAATTCCATTATAGGGAAAAAAGTTAAAACCTACAATACAAAACGCTCCATCATTCACGTGCCAAAAGATAAAATTGTTGTCATTCAAGGGCTTGAGGACTATATTGTCGTTGAAAATGATAATATTTTATTGATTTGCAAAAAAGAAGATGAACAACAAATTCGACAATATGTTAATGATGTACAAATAGATTTTGGTGAAAAATACATTTAATTTATAATTTTTAAAATCCGTTTTTATGAAAAAAATTTTTCTTATTTCCGTATTGGCACTATTTATCGGAAAGATAGGTGCCATGACACCGCCTGATGAAGGTATGTGGCTCCCAATGTTTGTCAAAGAGTATAATTATGCTGAGATGCAGCAATTAGGGCTAAAGTTGACTCCTGAACAGTTGTATGATATTAATCATTCATCTCTCAAAGATGCTATTGTTCAACTTGGGAACTTTTGCACGGGAGAAATCATCTCCTCTGACGGACTTATGCTGACAAACCATCACTGCGGCTATGCAAGCATCGCAGAGCATTCAAGTGAAGAGCATGATTATTTAAAGTATGGTTTTTGGGCAAAAACTAATGAAGAAGAACTGCCGAACGAAGGATTAACAGCTACTTTCTTAGTACGTATGGAAGACGTTACCGACACCGTCTTAGCTGATGTAACAAATAGTGATAAGAAAGATGAGCGACAAACAAAGATTGATAAAGCTATCAAAAAACTTGTTTCCGAAAATTCTGAAAATGGGAAATATCAAGTCGTTGTTAAACCGTTTTTTGAAGGAAATGAATATTACATGTTTGTTTATAGTGTGTATAAAGATGTGCGTTTAGTCGGTGCTCCACCAAGCTCCATCGGTAAATTTGGAGACGAAACGGACAATTGGGTATGGCCCAGACATACGGGTGATTTTTCACTATTTCGTATTTACACGGATAAAGACGGAAATCCGGCAGAATATTCTCCGTCTAATATTCCTTTAAAACCTAAACATGTACTGCCAATTAGTCTTAAAGGTGTGCAAGCTGACGACTTTGCTATGATTTGGGGATTCCCCGGAACAACAGACCGCTTTATGACTTCCTACGAAATTAGAAATATGCTCGAAGTAGATAATGCGGCTTTCATCAAAGCTTTTGATATTATTCTGCCCGTTATCAGAGAAGAGATGAACGCACGAGACGCCGTTAGAATTGCATACACCTCCGACTATGCATCAATGGCAAATACTTGGAAAAATAAAAAAGGCGAAACGGCAAGTCTTATTAAATTAAAAGTAGCGGAAAAGAAAGAGAAAGAAGAAGCAGAACTGTTAAAATGGATTAATAACGACCCCCAAAGAGTTGAACTCTACGGCAACCCATTCCAATCTATTCAAAAAACATGTGAGGAAAATAATAAAGATGCCTTGACCTGCTTTTACTATATTAATTTAACATTGATGAACTCCAAAATGCTCTTTACTCCCCATTTCCTTAACGGATTAAAACCTTATGAGAAAGAAAAATCATTCTCTCAAGATAAGAAAGAGCGACTACTTGCTACGTATCGTGAAAATATGGAAGGTACCGATTTGATTACCGAAGGTAAAATTATCGCGGCTACGCTCGAATTGATGGCAACGCTCCCTTCAGAATATCAACCGGTAATTTTCTCCCATATTGAAAAAAAATATAAAGGGAATTTTGAAGCTTTTGCGCAAGACGCTATCAAAAAATCAATTGTTGCTACTGAAGAAAATTTGGAGAAATATTTACAAAAACCGTCTGCTAAAATTTATGACAACGACCCTATAATTCAATATTATTCTTCTATGATAACTCTTATTTTCCTTACACAACATGAATATTTCAATTTTACTAAGAAATTGGAAACCCCTCGTCGTAAATATCTTGCAGCCATGAAAGAGATGAAAAATGACACCCCTCTTTACCCTGACGCAAACTCGACAATGCGTTTTACTTACGGCACCGTTATTGGATATTATCCTGTTGACGGCGTATTTTACAACTACTATACCACTGCAAAAGGTGTATTAGAGAAAGAAATACCGGGCGACCACGAATTTGACGTACCCGCAAAATTAAAAGAACTGATTTTAAACAAAGATTTCGGCAGATATGCTATGCCTGACGGAACACTCCCCGTCTGCTTCCTAACGAACAACGATATTACAGGCGGAAATTCAGGTAGCCCCGTGCTTAACGGAAAAGGCGAACTTATCGGCTGTGCCTTCGACGGAAATATTGAAGCGCTTAGCAGTAATATCGCCTTCGACCCTGACCTACAACGCTGTATTAATGTTGATATTCGTTATGTGCTTTTTGTTATTGATAAATTTGCTAATGCTCAACGACTTATCGACGAAATGATTATTGTCGAATAATTTGAGATATAATAATATAAATGCTCAATGCGGAAATTTTTGCCGATCACTTTACAAAACTGCTAAAAGATTTTAAAACTAAAAAATATCTTTTAGCAGTCAGCGGCGGCTTAGATTCTTCGGTTTTAGCCTATCTGTTTCATCAAATAAATCTCTCCTTTGACGTAGCTCATTATAATTTTCATTTACGTGGAGTAGAATCGAATTTGGATATGGAATTTGTTAAATCCATTCCTTATTTGTCGAATAGTAAAATATTTATCAAAGAATTTGACACTTTTGCAGAGCAAAAAGATTCTAAACGCTCTATCGAAATGGTGGCTCGAGAACTACGTTATCAATGGTTTGAAGAGTTGGCACACGATTACGATTACATTGTTACAGCGCATCATGCGGACGATAATGCTGAAACTTTATTACTAAATTTAACGCGGGGAACAGGCTTAAAGGGATTGACGGCAATTCCGACATTTAATAATAAAATTATACGCCCGTTGCTACCTTTCACCGCCGAAGAGATTAAAGATTTTGCAACAGAAAATCAAATTCCTTTCCGTACCGACCAAACCAATTTTTCTATTCAATTTCATAGAAACAAAATTCGACATCAAATTATCCCTGTTTTAAAAACCATAAATCCGAAAGTTATTGATACTTTTTCTCAAAATATAGAGATTTTCAAATCGCAATATGACTTTTTTTCAGATTCTATTAATCCGTTAAAAAAGGCATATTTAGAACAAAAAAATAAAAAATACCATATTTCCATTGATAAACTCTTACTTGAAAAACATGGGAGGTTGATTCTTTACGAAATTCTTACCGATTTCAACTTTAACAGCACGGTTATTTACGATATTTTCAATCGTTTAGGGGCACAATCCGGGAAATATTTCTATTCACCGACTCATCAATTGTTAAAAAACAGAAAGGAACTAATTATTTCAGAGAAAAAGGAAGAAAAAGCGATAAATATTGTCATAAATGACATAAAAGAGTTGAAAAATTACGGTTTTTCGGTAGAATTGTACAAAAATAGTTCTAAAATTACATTTTCTGACGATAAGAAAACAATATATATTGACAAAGATAAATTAGTTTTTCCGCTTTATATAAGAAAATGGCAGGCTGGCGACTATTTTCATCCGTACGGTCTTACCGGTAAAAAGAAATTGAGCGATTTTTTTACTGACAATAAGATTAATCGCTTGAAAAAGAAGGAGATACCTATTTTATGGAGTAGTGATAAAATTGTTTGGATTGTGGGTCTTGCTGCCGATCATCGTTTTGCTATTGAGTCCAAAAAGACAAAGGAGTATTACGTAATAAGGCAAATCTGTGAAAATAGCGAGTTTCTCAGCTAATTTCTTTCATTTTTAGGTAATGTCTCAAAAAGTGTATAAAACTCAAAGTTTAATATTTCTGCACCAGCAACTTGGTTGCGTGAGGCGCTTAGGTGGAAAGCCCGCAAGGGTGGAAGCCGCTGGGGACGCGGCGGCAAAAAAGCGA
>ERZ795049.1279-NODE-1279-length-34054-cov-7.150799_pt1 | contig 34054 bp, 28 predicted proteins | sample MGYA00375133_ERZ795049 | MGnify/ENA primary metagenome ERZ795049 (study PRJEB30178, sample SAMN05720147) | activated sludge metagenome | isolation source: anaerobic digester from wastewater treatment plant | place: Japan | collected 2015-04-20 ... | reverse complement strand
GGGATTGCTTCGTCGGCGGTCCGTGCCCCGCACGAACCGCCTCCTCGCAATGACAAATGGGAAGTCTCTCAACAGTATCCCAGAACTCCCGGCAGCCTGTGCCAGGCGGATGACGTCGCACTGTAGCTCTCCGACAGGCTACTAGCAGCAATACCTCTCGAACAAGGCAGCAGCCGTAGTAACGGCTTTAGTCGTCGTCAGAACGGCGGCCAGGCCGGCATTGCAGCGCTATCCGACGGGTCCGACGCGTCGGATGACAACAGCCGGTGTCGCAGGCATGCACGATTGGCCGCTTGAGACGGGACGACTGGAGTCGTTACTACGGTGTGTCCGTTTTGAAAGGCATTGCTGCTAGCCCCCAGAGACAGGCGGCAGGATCAGAACCTCATCCCCCTCCTCGAGCGCCGTCTCGATGCCTGCGAGAAACTGGATCGTCTGGCCATTGATCATGATGCGCACGTATGGCAGCACGGCGCCGCTCTCCGGGTCGAAAAGATGGGCGGAGAGCCTGTCTCCCCATCGTTCTTTCACGTAGGTCAGGAAATCCTCCACGGTCGATCCGTGGGGAAGGTCGATCTCCGTCGTTCCCTGGCCGATGGCCTGCTTGAGCCCCAGAATAGTGTGCAGCTTGACCTTCATAGCCGAGAAACCTACAACCCCAGCGCATCCGCAGCATAGGCCAGCCCCAGCTCGATCAGCTTGGCCCGAGTAGGGGTACCTGTGCTCACATCCCAGCCGCGCAGCGAGTAGTACTCGTCGAGCATCGTGTCCAGGTCTTGCCTGCTGATCACGTGTCCCTTGGATGCGCCGGCCTTCAGGGGTTCCGTCATCAGCCTTTCGGGCAAGGTATCGTCGGCCCGGGTAAAGCCCTCCCGGACGTTGAAGGCCCTGGCAAGGTTGTTGACCCGTTCACCCACTCTCATGACCTCTTCAGGGGTAAAGACCAACCCCGTCACCCCCTCCATAAGCGCCGCCGTGTTCTCGCAGGCTGTCGCCGGGACGGCCATGTCGAGCAGGAAGGCGCACATCGGGGCGCAGTCGAGGGTCGCCGTACGGACGTCCTGGTTCCATATCGTGAGCTTGCCCTTGCCTTCGGCGGCAAAGCGGTCCACTCCCCAGGGAATGGGGACGCCAAAGACCTCCTGGAAAGCATAGCCCCGGCAGTGATCGGCGCCCGTATACGAGGTCGCATAGCCAAGGCCGTGGGCTTTGAGCGCCCGTACGTCGTAGCCGGGCAGCTCGAGCCCCTTGACCTGCATGGCGTACTTGTCCGTCCCCTGGCCGATCTTCTTGGCTGCGGCGAGGCTGCCGTCGGCCAGGAGGTCGCCCAGGCCGTCACGGAAGGCCATCTTGCGCAGGAGCTGCATCAGGGCTTGGTCGTTGCCGAAACGCAGATCGATGCCGTCCGTCTCCTCGAGCGTGAGGATGCCTCTCTCGAAAAGCTCCATGGCGAAGGAAACAGTGACGCCTGCGGAGATGCTGTCGAGGCCCAGCTCGTCGGCGAGCCGGTCGGCCGCGATGATGGGATCAACTGTGCCGATGCCGACTCCGCTGCCAAAGGCGTACACCGTTTCGAAATCCGGGCCCTCGGTGAGGATGCCGGCGTAGGGGCCCGCCCCGGCGACCCTGAGCTGGCCGCAGCCGACGGGGCAGTCGTGACAGTGCTCCCTGCCGATCTTGCGGGCCGCCTGCGCGTCTCTGCCGATCCCTTCGATAGGAACGAACTCGCCCGTTGCCGTCCAGTTCTTGGCCGGAAGGACGCCCAAGGCGCCGGTGAGATCGGCGACCATGGGCGTGCCGTGCTGAGAGAACTCGGGATAGAGGACCGGGCTCGCCTTGAAGGCCCTGAGCAATGCGGCACGGGCTGCCCGGTACTTGTCTTCGGAGGCGATGGCCACGCGCCCGCTCCCCCGGATCGCAATCGCCTTCAGGCCCTTGGCTCCCATAACGGCGCCGAGCCCCTTGCGCCCGACGGCCCGGCGCTCGTTGACGATGCACGCGATCCTGCTCAAGTGCTCCCCTGCCGGGCCGATGCAGCAGACCCTCACGTTCTGGTCGCGCAGCTCGTTCTTGATGATCTGCTGGCAATCGAAGGTGAGAGTCCCCCAGCAGTGGCTGGCGTCGCGGAACGACACGTCGCTTCCCATAATGGCGACGTAGGTCGGTTTGTCGGCCTTGCCTTCGATGATGATGGCGTCCCACCCGGCGAACTTGATCTCTGTCGGGAACTCGCCTCCCGACAGAGCCATGCCCACGGCGCCGGTCAGGGGAGACCTGGCCGTCACCGCCATTCTGCTGGCACAGGGGACGCCGGCCGCCGTGAAAGGTCCCGGCGCAAAGACGAGTATGTTGTCGGGTCCGAGGGGATCTGTGCCCGGCCTCACCTCATCGAAGATGTGCTTGATGCCCAAGCCTGCGCCGCCGATAAAGGCCCGCGCCATCTCTTCGGGCAGCGGTTCTTCTCGCGCTGTCCTGTTGCTGAGATCGATGCGGAGTATCTTGCCTGTGTACCCTCCGGAATACATCTCTCCCCTCCTGTGACTCCTTGTCGCAGCCTGTCGGAGTGCAACGCCCTGGGCCGGCAACCGGCTTACGCGCCCCGCATGAGGCCGGTATCGGCCTTTTTTGCTGGATCAGGGCCGGGCGCTCGAGGGCCTGTGTCTGTGCCAGCTTGTCTGCGCCCAGGGGATAGCAGCGGCGCTAAGAGCCCAGCTGGAACCAGGACACCGCGGGCGGCGAATTGGTTCTCCGACAGGCTGCTAGATAACGCCGGCCTCCCGCAGCGCCTCGAGCCGGCGAGGTCCAAGGCTCATGTATTTGAGATAAATGTGTTCATTGTCATAGCCCACCGGCCGGCAGACCCACTTGGTCCGTATGGGTGTCTCGGTCATCTTGTACTGCGCCTGGGCCACGACGAGCTCGCCGTACACAGGGTCGTGGAACGGGGCAAAGACTCCCCGATCCAGCCAGTTGGCATCGTGCATGGCCTCCTCAGGAGAACACACGGGCGCCACCACCGGGGTAATGGGGGCCAGGCGGCCATTCCTGGCATAGTCTACCGACATGGCCACCAGCTCCTCATTGGTGTATTTGCGCGTTTCGGCAAAGACCAACGGCGCCCACTTGAGTTGCTCCTCGCGTTCCGAGAACACCGCCAGGTCCTGCCAGCTCGCAGCGCCCCACTCCTCCCATTTCCCCACCATGTCGGCGAAGGCCTGCCACATCTCCAGCCGCAAGCCGCCCAGAAAGACGGCGCCATCCTTCGTCGGCGCAAAGCAGTACAGCCAGCAGGCCGTGTTGAGGTTGCCGAAACGCTCACTGATGACCCCCGCCCCCTGATACCAGGTCGCGGCCCAGTCCTCGGTAGAGGCATAGGCTTCAGCCGAGGCGACATCGAGCGCCTGTCCCTCGCCGGTCAGGGCCCGCCAGTGCAGAGCGGCCAGAATGCCCACAGCCATGAACGTCCCCGCCTGGACCCAGCCTATCCAGGGGCCGGCCTTGGTGGGAATGGCCCAGGGGCAGTCGTCGTACGACATGCCTTCCGGCATCATCTCCCCGGTATCGTACTGCGCGCCCGATCTGGCCTGGATGATGTTGTCATAGTCGGGCATGCGGCTGCGGCTCATGGGCCCGAACTGCCCAAACGCCGTGATCGAGGCCAAGATCAGCCTGGGGTTGATCTCGCAGAGGTGCTCGTAGCCAAGGCCCCAATCGTGCATGACCCCCGGCCGATAGGTCTCGATGAGCACGTCAGCCTGGCTCACCAGGCCCTTGAGGATCTCCCTGCCTTCCGGCTTCTCCAGGTTCAGCGTGATGTGAAACTTGTTCCTGCCCTCAGTCAAATAGTTCAAGCCTTCGCCGTGGTGCAGCACCCCGTAGGGGGTGCAGGTCCTGAGGAAATCGCCCCCTGGGGGTTCCACTCTCAGGACCTCAGCGCCGAACTCGGCCAGCATAGAGCTGCAATAGCATCCGGCATAGCTCTTGTAGCTCAGGTCCAGCACGGTAACGTCATCCAGGGCCTCGGCCTTGAGCCGCGCAGCCTTGGGGTCGTTTCTCTCCCTTGCCCAATGCTCCCAGGCTGGTTCACCCATCTCTGCCATCCCAGTCGCCTTTCCCTGACGCAGCCAAGAGAGACCGGGTTCAGTCTCTCGCCATGATGCGCCCGGCCTTGCCGTCCCAATCAGCAGGTGGCCGGCGCCCCAACACGTCGGCCCATTTGCCCAGGGCCCCGCACTCGTACAATCCCTCGATCTCGTCTTCGGTCTTGCCCAGAACATTGGTCATGACATATTCGTTATCAAAGCCCACGGGCCTGACCGTCCAGCGTACCCTCGGCGGAGTCTTGGACATCATCACGGGGAACTCGTAATCCAGGAACTCGCCGACGACAGGGTCATCGACCTCCGTCAGAAAGCCGCGCTCTCGGAAATGCTGATCCTCCACCACATCCCTGACGCTGTAGACACGAGACGCGGCAAAGCCGTGCTTCTCGGCCAGGGCCTCGACCTCGGCAGGCATCTTGGTTCTCACCCAGCGGGCAATGATCCGAAGAAGCTCGGTCGCGTTCTCCTCCTGCAGTCGGGTCACGTGGTCCTTGAACCTGGCGTCTTCAGCCAGCTCGGGCCTGCCCATCGCGACGCAGAGGCCCCTGAACTCCTCTGGGCTTGGTGCGGCCAGCGCCAGGAAGGTGTCGTCAGCGCAGCGAAAGGTGTCGGCCGGGCATAGCGACACATCCCTGTTTCCCGCCGGCATGGCCGGCTCGCCGGTGATGTGCAGGTAAGGCCAGATCCACGACATCGCCCGCATGATACTCTCGCTCTGCGAGAGCTCGATGAACTGCCCCTTCCCGGTCCTCTGCCGATAGTGAAGGGCCGCCAGAACCGCCACTTCGCCCATCAGGGCGCCATAGCTGTCGCAGACGTACAGCCGGCTCTTGAGGGGCCGCTGCCCGGGAAAGCTCGACATCCAGGCATAGCCCGACATGGCCTGCGCCGCGCCGTCGTTGCTCGGCCTGTTCTCCCTGGCATACTGGCCCCACTGGCCGAACCCGGTCTTGGAGATGTAGATGATGCTCGGGTTGACTTCCTTGATCTGCCGGTAGCCGACACTCCAGCGTTCCATCACCCCCGGCCTCTGGTTCTCTTCGATAACGTCGGCCTTGGCGGCGAGCTCGCGAAACACCTGCTGCCCTTCCGGCTTGTGCAGGTCCAGGCCCAGCCAATACTTGTTGGGATTGGGCCGGATGAACGAGGTGCTCTGCTCTCGGAAAAAGTAGCCAAAGGGCGACAGACTGCGCAGCGTGTCGCCCAGGGGCGGCATTTCACACTTGATGACCTCGGCGCCCAATCTCGACAACATGCCCGGTCCGGAAGGACCCATCAGGAGCGTACACACCTCGAGCACCCGAATGCCCTTCAACGGCAACGGTTTGGACTTTTTCTTCTCCCTATAGTCCTTCCAGGTGCTTTCTGCCATCGATGTCCTGACCTCCCTTGTGGTTGATACTCCCAAGAGCCTATCCGAAAAGTCGCAGCATAGCCCCCTTGGCCGCCACAGGCGGCTTGTGCCCGTTTTGCCGCGCCACGGCGCCAGATGCGCCTGCGGCGACGCCCACGAAGCCGCCTACGGCGGCCAAGGGGGCTATGCTGCGACTTTTCGGATAGGCTCTAGAGGTGGCCTCACACCGGCTGGGCGTCGAGCGGGTAAAAGGCCATCGACAACTTGTGGATAAAGGCGCCGGCCGGCGTGTTGGCGATGGCGCCATCATCGCCAATGGCAAAGAACTTGCCCGTGCTCCTCATCTGGTCCCAGTTGTAGAAAAAGACGGTAGAGACGGGCAGGCCATACTCGCGAAAGGCAAAGATGTACTGGTTGTCGTCGAACTTGAAGACGGTCGCCAGGTCCACATCCGCCTGGCCGCGCAGCGGGCCGATGATGCCGTGCCAGGCATAGCGCTCCGAGCTCAGGTAGATGTGCTCGACCCATTGCTCGGGGCCATAGTCATAGAGCCCCCGCAAGCCGATCAGGTCGCGCGTTGGCGCCGGCTTGCGGCCTGCCGGCGGGATGGCAGGGTCGCCGAGCACACCGGGTGAGAACTCGTGGACTGCCCGGGGCTCCTTGCCGACATCGCCTTCGCGCATCATCGTGCGCACCCCGAGCACTCGGCGCGTCTGCACGTTGACGATCAAGGTCTGCGACTCGCGGGGCCGGTGGGCAAACGTCATGTCGATGAAATAGGTCTGCGGCGCTACTTCCACCACCTCGCACCAGTCCGCGCCGCGTTCGCCGTCTCTGCGCCAGGCGACCTTGTTGCGCTCGACGAATTCGAGCTCGAAGGACGCCCCCGAATCGAGCGCGATCGTGAGCGTTTGCCCCACCAGTGCCTCTGTTTGGGGGAGGCGATTGACCGCGACCTTGGCTTCATAGTCCTCATACTTGTAATCCGTCTGGCCTTCTTGCTGTGGCATTGCGCTCCCTCCAGGAGTCCTCTCAGACGCCCCACTTGACGCCGGCATTGGTCAGCGCAGCCCCCGAGACATCGACGATCGCCGCACCTCCATCGATGAGCAACACAGCCCCGGTCATAAACGCGGAATCGTCGCTGGCGAGGTAGCTGCAGATGCCGGTGATCTCACTGGGGCTGGCCGTGCGCCGCAGCGGAACCATCGCAGAGATGCCGGCAAACACGCCGTCGAGGTCCGTCCCGAGTGTCTGGGCGAGGGGGCCGAGCGATGCTTCCAACATCTCCGTCCTGGTGCCGCCCGGGCAGACCGCATTGCAGCGGATCTTGGCCGGGCCGAAATCGAGCGCCACCTGCTTGGTGAGCATGATGAGGCCCGCCTTCGACGAGCAGTAGGCGGGCATACCAGGCAGGCAGCGCAGGCCCGCCAGCGAAGCAATGTTGATGATCGAGCCGCCACCGCCCGCGATCATGTGCGGTATGGCGGCCTTCATGAGGAAGAGAGGGCCGGTGAGGTTGGTTTCGAGGACGCGGCGCCAGAGCTCCGGGTCGATGTCAACCACGGTTGTACCGCCGGGATCGATGGCGGCATTGTTCACCAGCACGTCGAGCTTGCCGCCGAGCCCGAGCGCCGTCTCGACCATGCGCCTGGCGTCTTCGAGCCTGGTCACGTCTCCGGCACAGGTGACCACTCTCCCCGCCGGCAGCGCTTGGGCCACCTTGTCGAGCATGGCCTGGCGGCGGCCGGTGATGCAGATCCGTGCTCCCTCTGCAACAAAGCGCTCGGCAATCGCGGCGCCGATGCCGGTGCCCGCCCCGGTAATGAGGGCGACCTTGCCATCCAGTTTCACGTCCGTCTCCAATCCTGGCTACAGCCCCAGATAGGCCTGCCTCACGTAATCGCTGTGCAGGAGCTCGTCGCACGCCCCGGCCAGGCACACCCGGCCGTTTTCCAGCACGTAGGCTCGGTCGGCGATTTCCAGGCTGTGCCGGACGTTCTGCTCGATCAGCAGGATAGTAATCCCCTGGCTGCGCAGGTCGCGAATGATGCGAAAGAGCTCTGCCACGACCCGCGGCGCCAGGCCGTATGAGGGCTCATCGAACAGGCACAGCCGCGGCCTCGACATCAGGCCTCGCCCCATGGCCAGCATCTGGCGCTCGCCTCCGCTCAGGGTCCTGGCCAACTGCCCGTCTCTCTCTTTCAGCAAGGGAAAGAGCTGATAGACCTGCTCGAAGGTCTTGTGCTTCTCTTTCCAGGCGTTGGGAGGGTAGGCGCCCATCTCCAGGTTCTCGTGCACCGTCATGTCGGGGAAGACCCTGCCGCCCTCTGGGATATGAGAGATGCCCAGCTCCACAATGGCGTGAGGCGGCAGGCCGTCGATTCTGCGGCCAAGGAACTCGATACTGCCCGATACCGGAGGCAGCAGGCCGGTGATGGTCTTGAGCAGCGTGGTCTTGCCGGCGCCATTGGAGCCAACCAGGGCGACGATTTCTGCCTCACGGACCTCGATCGACACATCCCACAGCACCTGAACCTTGCCGTAGCGGCTTGCTATGTCGCGCACTTGCAGCATGGGCTACTCTCCCAGGTATACCTCAACCACCGCTTTGCTGGTGGCGATTTCCCGCGGCGTTCCCTCCGCGATCTTTTTCCCGTGATCGAGGACGATGATCCGGTCGCACACGCTCATGATGGCCTTCATGACGTGCTCGATCATAAAGATGGCGATCCCGCGAGCCCGAATCCGGGTGACGAGTTCCATGGCCTGGCCGACCTCGGTAGGGTTGAGGCCCGCCATCAGCTCGTCGAGCAGCAAAAGCTGCGGCTTGGTGGCCAGGGCCCTGGCGATTTCGAGCCGCTTTTGGTTGGCCAGCGTCAAGTCCTTCGCCGCGCTCGCCCCCACGGCCGGCAAGCCCACAAAGTCGAGCAGCTCTGCCGCTTCTCGGGCAGCATCCGCCGGCGATACGCGGCCCGGCGCCCCGAACAGCAGGCCCAACAACACATTCTCCAGCGCCGGCATATCGGCAAAGACCTTGACGGACTGGAACGTCCTCGCGATGCCCATCCTGCAGATCTTGTGCGGCCTAAAGCCGGTCACGTTCTCGCCCTTGAAGCGTATGGTTCCCGGCCTGGGGACGAGGGCGCCCGACACGAGGTTGAACAGCGTAGTCTTGCCGGCGCCATTGGGGCCAATCAGGCCAACAGCTTCACCCTCGCCCACATGGAAATCGACGCCCGCCACCGCGGCCAATCCGCCAAAGTGCCTGGTCACGCCTTGGCCTTCAAGTATTGGCATGTTGCCCTCTCAAAGCTCTCTGGTGCCATTTTTGTACCAGCCCCACCAGACCATCGGGAAGGAACAGGATAGCCACCAGCAGGATGGTGCCGATGAGGAGCATGTAGTGGTAGGGAAACCTGGTGATCAGGATCTCTCTCAAGTAGGAAAAGACGGCGGCGCCCAGGATGGGGCCATAGATCTGTCCGATACCTCCAAAGATGGCCATCAACACGGGCATGAAGGAGTTGAGCGCATCAAAGGCGATGTAGGGGTCGATGTAGGTCAAGCGGATGGCCCAGATGGCGCCGGCGGCTCCGATAAAGATCGCGCTGACGGCAAAGATGACGACTTTGAGCAGGGTGACATTGATGCCGGTGTGAGCTGCGGCCTCTTCGTCTTGGCCGATGCTCTGCAGGGCCAGGCCATACTTGGAGCGCCTGATCACATAGGTGGTGAGCAGCAAGGCCGCCAGGATGGCGAGCAAGATGTAGTAGATGGTGATGTTGTCTATGCGGATGACCAGGAACCGGCCACGCACGCCCGAAAACTTGACCTCATACCACAGGACAAAGTTCTTCATGAGCTCGACGAGCCCAAAGGTAAAGAAGGCAAAGTAGATGCCCTTCAGCCTCAGAGTCAGCGCCCCGACGAGCAGGGCGAGGCATGCGCTGATCAGACCGCCGACGCAGACAAGGACAGGCAGGGGCAGCGCCTTGCCCAGCATGGCCGAGGTGTATATGCCGACCCCAAAGAACGCCGCCGGCGCCAGCGAGATGTAGCCGGTGGGGCCAGAGAACAGCGCCCAGCTCATCGTCAGGACGACGTACATCAGGATGGTGTATACGAGCACGATCGTGTAGCCTGGGCGGAGGTAGGGCAGCACAGCCAACAGCAGGAGGATGACGAGAGACAATCCCGGTAGCCACACCTTTCTTGGATCGATTCTCACAGCCATCATCTCCCTACTTTCCCATAATGCCTTTGGGCCTCAGCAGCAGCAGCAGCACAAAGATGAGATAGTAGGCAACCAACGATAGGCTCGGGTCCACAGTGGTTACCACGCTGCCGACAAGGCCCAGCAGAAAGCCCCCGACGAAACTGCCGGGGATGCTGCCCAAACCACCCAAGACGACCACGATCAAGGCGATGATGGTATACTCCTGGCCCATGACGACACGGACAGGGTAGCACATGCTGATCAGCATGCCGGCCACAGCGGCCAGGGCAGCGCCAAAGCCGAAACACAGGGCGAGCACCAGGTTGATGTTCACCCCCATGAGGCCCGCAGTCGAGGCATCTTGGGCTGCCGCCCTGATGGCCTTGCCCATGCGCGTGCGGGCCACGAAGAGGTAGAACCCCAGACCAATGGCCAGGGCGAACCCGAGGGTCACAAGACGATTGGCGCCAAACACGGCGCCCGCCAGATCGACCGGGGTATGCAGATAGGAGTATCCCCTGATCTCGGGCCCCCAGCCGATGGAAGCGATGTTCTGGATGATGAACATCAGCGAGAAGGAGGCGAGCATCGACCTGCTCTCAAAGATGCCCGGTGAAGCCGACGTGGCCGAGAGGCGCTTGAACAGAGTCCTGTGGAGGAGATACCCTATGACGAAGGCCAGCGGGCCACACACCGCCAGGCCCAGCAGGGGGTTGACACCGAACACTGTGCGCAGCGTCCAGGTGATCATGCCCCCGAGCATGATGAACTCGCCATGAGAGAAATTCGCCACCCGGGCGACACCGTACTGCATGCTGAGCCCCATGGCGATCAGCGCATAGAGGCCACCCAGCAGCAGACCAGCGATCACCACGTTCAAGATTGTGACCATCGAAGCTACTGATACCTCCTCGCTGCAGCGACAAGAGCAACGCAGGCTGCCCCAAGGGTGCAGCGCGGTTCCTCTGGGGAGAACGACCGCTCTGGGGCGTCGCTGTTAGCCCCTTCGGGCAGCCTGCTCAATTACCCGCCGTCCTCTGCGCCGGCGATCAGCCTGTTGGCCAGGCCGGCTTGGGATACACCAGCTCTGCGGTGGCCTTGTCGGTAGGCCCGACGACCTGATACACGCCGTTGACCCACTGGCCAATCTCGCCCATATGAGCTTCCTTGGCCAGGAGCCCGTTCGTGAACCAGGTCGGCCCCAGAACAGTCTGCAGCGGCTTGTCGGCTGACGCTGAGGCGATGACGTCCCTGACCTTCTCCTGGTTCAGCGTCCCCGCCGTCTCGATCGCGGTCTTCCAGATATCGAGCGAGGCCCAGTAGAACGGATGCCCCCACCAGTCCTGGATGTCTTCGGGCTTGCCCTTGTAGAGGATGTCGGCCATTTCGTCGAGCGCCGGAGAGGACCCCCGGGCAAAACAGCTAAAGCCCATGACCCCCTCTACCATGGGGCCGAACGCGGTGTGGTAGAAGCCAAAGTTGATGCCGGGGCCGCCGACCCATGCCTTGGGGTTATAGCCGAGCTCGATCGACGTCCCCGTCGCCGGCATGAGCTGGTCGGGATAGGCGAAGCAGCAAAAGATGTCGGCCTCAGACGCCTGGGCGGCCTTGATGACGGGCGAGAGGTCCTTGATGTCGGGCGGCAGGCTCTTGGAGCCGACGATCTCGATCCCCTTCTTGGGGAACTCGATGCCCGCCACGCCGGAGTACTCGATGCCGTGCAGGTCGGCGATGTAGGTGACGTAGGCCGTCTTCGCGCCCTTGGCCGAAAGGATGTCGGCCAGAACGGGCAGTTGGTACCAGTCGGAGAAACTGAGCGTGACGAACACGTAGGGGAGGCTGGGCAGCATGTCCTTGATCTGCGTGGCGCCGCCCTCGGCCGTGATCAACAGATACCCGTACTTGTTGGCGATGGGGGCCTGGGCAAAAATAAAGCCGGTGCCGGAGGCGGGCCACAAAAAGTCGACCTTGTCCTCCAGGATCAGCTTCTCCGTCAGCCGCGCCGTCGTGCCATAGTCGCTGGTATCGTCGTAGATGATCATCTCGATGGGCAGCTTTTTGCCGTATTCTGCCACATAGACCCCGCCCGCCTCATTGATCCTCGGGATCCAGGTCTCGTAGATGGGCCTGAACGCCGCATCTCCGACAGTCGAGTTCCAGCCAGAGAGCGGTCTGGCCATGCCGACGACGATCTTGTCTTTCGTCGCCTTTGCGGGCGGCACCACGGTGGGCGCTCCGATGGGCGCCGTGGTGGGCGCCGGCGCGGGCGGGGTGGCACAGGCTGCAGCCGCCAGGCCAACGCCGGCTACGGCTGCGCCTCGAAGGAATTGGCGACGGGTCAAACGTTTGCTGTGCATTGCCTTTCCTCCCGTTGTGGGTATTCTGGGCATCTTGCGGCGTCATGGCACGACTGAATACCGTCTCAGCCGACGTACGCTCCGATGAGACTGACCGCACGTTCTTGCCCGGGTACACCTCCTCTCCTTACGCATGAGCCTCGAACCCTGCCACACGCAGCCCTCGACCTGTTGGGGTGCTACAGCCGCAGCACCGGTTTGATCACCCGTCCTGCCTGCATATCCTCCACCGCTTGGTTGATGCCCTCGAAGGGATAGAGGGTGATCAGGCGGTCAAAGGGGAACCGCCCCTGGCGATACAGCTCGATCAGCCTCGGGATAAACAGATCGGGAACAGCATCGCCTCCGAGAATCCCCCTGACCGTCCGGCCGTTCATGATCAGGTCCATGTCGAGAGCGACCTCCGTACCGGGCGGCACAACGCCAACGAGCCCACACACGCCGAGGCGGGGCAGGACGTCGACGGCCTGGCGCAGCACCCTGGGGCTGCCGACGCATTCCAGGCTGAATTCCACTCCTCCGCCTGTCAGGCGGCGGATCGTCTCCACCGGGTCCACCTCAGCAGCGTTGACGGTGTGGGTGGCGCCCAGCTCCTTGGCCACCTGCAGGCGGCCTGCATTGACGTCGACGGCGATGATAATGGCACAGCCACATACGGCCGCGGCGAGCACGGCGCTCAACCCCACCGCTCCGGCGCCGAACACGGCGATGGCCGCTCCGGGCCGGGGCCGGAGCGCATTCATCACCGCCCCGGCGCCCGTCATCACGCCGCACCCCATAGGCCCCAGGATCTCGAGGGGGACGTCGTCTCGCACCTTCACCACGTTGCGCTCGTTGGCCAACGCATAATCGGCAAAAGAGGACTGGTTGAAGAAGGAGCCATGGACGGCCTGATCGCCCTGGCGCAAGGTGATGCTCCCGTCGGGTCGGGCGCCATGGAAATTGTGCCGGAAAAAGTTGAGGCAGTAGAGCTCCTTGCCCGACTTGCACGGCGCGCACGCCCCGCAGTAATCCCAGGCTAGTACCACGTGGTCGCCGGGCTTTACCCTGGTCACCCGCCGCCCCGCCTTGGCGACGATGCCGGCCCCTTCGTGCCCAAAGACGCTCGGCGGCGGGGGGATGGGCAGGTGCCCGTCTCGCCCCGCGAGGTCGGTGTGGCAGATGCCCACGCCGACGATGCGCACCACGACCTCATCATCGTTGGGGTCACACAGCTCGAGGCGCTCGATGGTGAACCCCCCCGACATCTCGGAGACAACTGCGGCCTTGATCTCCATGCTCTCTCCTTGAGGCGTGACCGTATGGGGGTTTTGGCGGGTTGGCCCTGCCGGTTGCCCCCTGGCGTGCCAGGGGGCAACCGGCAGGGCCAACCCGCCAAAACCCCCTCCTGGCGTTGAGCGGGGTGGCGGCAACGCACCCGGTGCTTACGCGTAGGCGCCGAATTCCTTGGCCGTCTCGACCATCGCCCTGACGTTCTCGGGTTTGGCCTCGTCAAAGAACGAGCCGTTGGACAGGATAAAGCCACCGTCCTTGCCCACCGTCTCTATGAGTCTCTTGGCAAAGCCTCTGACGTCTTGGGGAGTGCCCACGTTCAGCAGGGCAGAAGGCACGTTGCCGAGGAGGCAGGCGTTCCGGCCCAGGGTTTCCTTGACCCTGGCCATGTCCGTCAGGTCGATCATCCAGACCGTCTTGCCTCTCGGCAGGTCCTGCACGACCTCCAGGCGAGTGCTGTAGCCCCCCTCAGCCGCCGGCAACGGAATGCAGCCGCCTTCGATCAGGCCCAGGAGGACCTGCTTGAGGGTGGGCCAGTAGAACTTTTTGAACTGCTCGTCGGAGATAAAGCCATCGGCGCCCTTGTGCAGAGGAACGAACACCAGCGGGTTTCCGGTCACCTGCACCGACGACACCCCGAGCTTGATCATCAGCGGCACCAGGGCCTCCATGGCTTCCAACAGCTTGTCGGGCTGGCGGTACATGTCCAGCATGATCCCCTTGGTGCCGCGCAGGGTGTCGCCAATGACGTCAAACGGCGCCTTGCTGAACCCGGCGATGAGCGTGGGGAACCCCAGCGTGGCCAGCTCCCCGTTGACGCCACCGATCGCCCCTGCCCATTTGAGCGCCTCGGCCCCGGCCTCAAAGAGGGCTTGGAACGTCGCCTGCACGGGGGGCAACCCAAAGGGGATAAAGTTGAAGGCCACGCCATAGATCTCCTGAATGCCGGGCAGGAAGGGGAGCATCGGGAGGCCACCCAACGCGCCGAACACACGCGGCAGGTAGACGTGGCTAAAAAAGCCCGACGGGTCCTGGATCAGGGCGTCGTACTCGTCGGCCTTCATGTATTCGCCTTCATTGCACTGGAAGCAGTGCTCAGGCGCGACCCCGTGCCCCGGCCAGGAGTACAGCTTGTAGTCGAGGGTCTCGAACAGCTTGCCCGGCCCCACCTGTGCCGCGCCCCAATGAACGTCGGGCTCAAAGTCGAGGACGAACTGCTTAAAGGCGGCCGCGGCTTTGCCATAGTCATACATGGCCTCTTGCACGGTCATCCCCGCGTTGATCCAGGGGAACATGCTGGGGAACACGGTGACCGGCACCCTGTCCGGCAGTCTTCTCATCTCGATGGCGTCTTTGATGCGGAGGATCCGTTCCCTGTACGCCTTTTTGGCTTCCGGGCTTTGGAACTGAAGGTCATTCCCCGCGGGGTCTTTGGGCGAGAGCTGCCCTTGCCACAGGGCCTCCCGCTTTTCGTCCGGCGACAACTTGTTTTCCATCGCTGCTACCTCCGTATTCTCTGCCCAGAGTCCTTACTTGGTGCCGATCCATTGCCGCGCCAGGGTCACCGCCGACATCGCATCCCGGCCGTAGGCATCGGCGCCGGCATACTGTCGAATCTCCTCGGTGACCTGGCCGCCGCCGATCATGATCTTGACGCCATCGCGCAGGCCGGCTGCCTCGATCGCCTCGATGGTCTCTTTCATGGTATCAAAGGCCAAGGTCAGGAAGCCGCTCAGGCCAATGACCTGTGGCTGGAAGCTCCTGATGGCCTCCACGAACTTGGGCGACGAGACGTCGACGCCCAGGTCGAGGACGTCAAAGCCGCTGACGTCGAGCATGAACGTGACAATATTCTTGCCGATGTCGTGAATGTCTCCCTTGACGGTGCCGATCAGCACCTTGCCGTGACGCTTGACCTCCGGCACCCTGGCCAGCTCGGGTTTGAGCAGACCCGTGATCTGGGTCAACATCTCCCCGGCCAGCATCAGCTCGGGCAGGAAGTAGGCGCCCTCCTGGTAGCGTTGGCCCACGATGGCCATGGCCTCCCTGGCTGCATCCAGGATGGCCACAGGCTCCACACCGCTTGCCACCATCTCCCTGACCAGTGTGAGGGCTTCTTCCTCCCTCATGTCAGCGATGGCCCTAACTAGCTGGTCTGACATTGCACCCTCCTCTCAAAGATGCGATTCGAGGCCTCGCGCCCCAAGCCCTTGTGCAGGTCGCCCCCGACCACAGCGGGCTCCTCTGCCTCAACCCGATACGACGAAACAGCCGTCCTGGCCGCCAGAACGGCGCCTCATAGGCGCGTCGGGCGGCCAGCACCATGCTGACGCACGGCCAGGTCCTATCCAGTGCCCACCTCACCCTTGGCCTTCGGCATTGCGGAAATCGAGGTAACAGATGGTCTCGCCAGGGCGGGCGACGACGAAATCGCCATCCCATGGGCCGTGCACCATGCGCCTGACGAGCGCGTCAGAGCCAGGGATCTCTTCGTAGCGCAGCCCGAAACGCTCCGCCGTACGCCGGCTATAGTCTCGGTAGCGCTCCAGCTCGTACTGGCCGGTGTTGATGAGGGCCAACCGGGTATAGTTCTTGAGGATACGGCCCATCAGGCGCCGGGCCCTCTCTTCACCATACTGCGCCACCAGGCTGTCGTACTCGCCAAAGGGAGTGTCACCCGCCTCGATCCAGCCCTTGGTCAAATAGTACGTGCCCGGCGCCGAGCGCGCCTGCGCTTGATAGGCAGCAGCGGACCCCAAAAAGATGGCGATGCAGTCGTCCACTTTGGGCACCACCAGCGTACAGCCGTTGGCTCGCAGCCCGACCACGGCCTGCGAGCAGAGCCCATACCCCAGGATGATGGTGTCGGCCGCCTCAGCGGCTACGTCAATGGCCTCCTGAAGGCTGCTTCGCAGCGCTTCGGGGTTGACGTGCAGCCCAAAATCAAGGACCTTGGGCGTGGCTTCGGGAGGGAGGTGAGGCAGCATTTCCTCGATCACTGTCGCACAGGCAATGACCGTGGGTCGTATGCTGGTTCGGATCTGGCGTGCCTGCTCACGTCGTTGGGCCATGGCTCCTGGATCCTGGTACCTACGCGGTAGGCGTGCCGCGCGCTGTTGGATGGGCTAACGGGGCGCTCCTGGGGCGTCGCCTGGTCGCCCGGGCCAGGTTCGCCGGAGTCGAGACGCCTTGCGGTGAGGAAACCACGTAAGTGCTACAGAGTCAATTATACACTTATATAGGGAAGTTGTCAAGGTGTTGAATGCGGAGAATCAGCTTGACTCTTGAGGCGGGATGCTGTACATTTGTATATAGAAGTCAGCCCGTCATTATGGGAAATGTCTTTGGATCAGGAAGCTGTGACCAACATAGACCGCAGCTCACACGAACCGGCCTACGCCCAGTTGGTACGTATCCTGCTGGGGCAGATAGCGAGCGGCGTCTTTCGTCCTGGCGGCCGCCTCCCTTCCGAGGCCCAGCTCTGCGAGCGCTATGGCGTCAGCCCCATGACCGTGCGTCGGGTGATCAACATCCTCGCCGACCAGGGCGTGGTGATCGCCGAGCAGGGCCGGGGCACCTTTGTCAAGCCTCTCGATCTGGGCACCGCCACCTTCGATCTCAATAATCTGCAACGGCTCTTTCGCGAAGGCCAGACCACGGTCCAGCTTCTGGAGGCGCGCATCACCTCGGCCACCGAGCGCACGGCCGGCAAGCTGGCCATCGGCGTCGGCGATCGGACCGTCTTCATCCGGCGGCTGATCTTCGAGAGCGAGGAGCCGATCCTGTTGCACCGCCAGCACGTCATCTATGATCCCAGGCGTCCCCTCATCGAAGCCGAGATGGAGGTCACGGCCTTGCGCGGGCTCCTGAGCGGTGGCGGCGGATCAGATCTCAAGTGGGGCAACCTCACAGTGGATGCCACGACGCTGACCGAGGAGGAAGCTGCCCTGCTCCACGCGGCAGCCGGGGCCCCTGCCTTTCGCCTGGAACACATCTTTTATGACTTTGACGATCAGCCCGCGAGCTGGGGGTGGTTCATCTGCTCGAGCGACCGCCTGCGCTTTACCGCCACCATCGGCGTCCGCGACTAGGAGGCAGGCCATCGATGCTCAGTACAGACACGAGTGCAACGCTGATCGGCGCCATTAGCGACCTCCAGGAGGATACCGTCCTGGCCCTCATCGGTCAGCGCCTGGCAGCGGGCGAGGACCCGCTGCTCATTATCGAAGCCTGCCAGGAGGGGATGCGGCAGGTGGGCCTGCGCTACGAGCGGCACGAGTACTACCTGGCCGGCCTGATCATGGCCGGCGAGATTCTGAGCCAGGTGATGGAGTTGCTGCGGCCTGTGGTTGAGCGCCGGGTCTCCGATCGCGCCTCCGGCTGCATCCTCTTGGGCACGGTCAGGGGCGACATTCACGACCTGGGCAAGAACATTGTCACCATGCTGCTGAGTTGCCATCACTTTGCCGTCCACGACCTGGGCGTCGACGTGTCACCCAGCACCTTTGTCGAGCAAGCCGCCGAGCTGCAACCGCACGTTGTGGGCCTCTCTGGGCTGTTGACCAGCGCCTACGACGCCATGCGCGAGACGGTCACGCTGCTGCGGGCCCAGGGCTACCAGAGGCCCATCATCATCGGCGGCGGCCAGATCAGTGAAGAAGTCTGCAGGTACGTGGGCGCCGACTATTGGGCGACCGACGGGGTCGCGGGCACAGCGTTGTGCAAACGGCTGATGGCAAGCGCCCAGTAGCGCCGTTGTCGTCGCCGGCTTCGCGCTACCCCCGCTCCACGATCTCCACATAGTCCTCGGCCACGGCATCGGCCAACGAGACGCCCAGGAAGGCCAGCAGGTCGCCGGCGACCTCCGCTTTGTGCTCGGCGTCGCGGCGGCTCCAGGTGCGGCTCTTGACCTCCACAAAGTAGCCCAGGTCGGGCTGCTGCACACGGTCGAGGTTGATGTAGAACTCCATGCCGTGGAAGAGGCAGCGCCAGCGCAGGCGGTCCTTCTGGATCGAGACCTCGCGGCTGGGGCGAAAGTACTCGCGGTAGAAGCGCAGGCTCTGCGAGGCGGGGGCCAGGAAGCGGCTGCGCGAGAGCAGCACATCGCTGGTGGCGGGCCGCTCTCGCGCCGGCCCCACCAGGGTCAGCCGGCAGCGCACGTGGCTGGCCTGGCCCTCCTCGTCGATGAAGACATCCTCTCGGTAGCGCAGTTGGCCCTCGGCGGGGTCGGCGAAGGTAAAGTAGGTGTCGTACTCGTGGTAGTGACGCCGGTGCAGGATCTCGATGCCGGGGCGCTCCAGCGCCGCCAGCACCGGCGCGGGGTCGGCCAGGCGCACCTTGGCCTGCACCTCAAAACTCTCGCCCTCCTCGGCGCCACCGATGGCCACCAGCTTGCTCAGCACCGATTGCTCGCGCTCGATGAGAAAGTGATCGATGCGTCGGGCATACTCCTGCGCCCGCGCCAGCAGGCCGGCCTCGTCGAGTGTGGTCAACTGCCGCTCGCGCAACAGCCAGCGGCCGTTGACCATCACATCGCTGACGTCGCTCGCATGCCCAGCGTACACCAACTGGGCATAGATAGCGCCCGGATCGCGGCGGTAACGCGGCATGGTATGCGCCGCCGAGATATCTACCAGGATCAGATCGGCGCGCTTGCCCGGCTCGAGTGTGCCGCAGAGCCGCTCCAGGCGCAGCGCCTGCGCACCCAGCCGCGTGGCCATGGCCAACACCTGGGGCGCGGGCAGGGCCGTGGGGTCATTGCCGGCGCTTTTGGCCACGAACGCCGCCAGGCGCATCTCCTCGAACATGTCGAGATCGTTGTTCGAGGCCGCGCCGTCGGTGCCGATGCCGACGGCCAGGCCGCGCTCCAGCATGGCCCTGGTCGGGGCGATGCCCGAGGCCAGCTTGAGGTTGGATGACGGGCAGTGGGCCACCCCGGCCTGCACCTGCCGCAGCATGCCGATCTCGGCGTCGTCGACGTGCACGCAGTGGGCGGCCAGCACCTGCGCCTCGAGCAGCCCTTGCTCGCGCACGTAGGCGACCACCGCCTGGCCGTGCTCGGCCCGGCTTGCCTCCACCTCCGGCGCAGTCTCGGCCAGGTGGGTCAGCAGCGGCACGCCGAACTCGACGGCAAGGGCGGTGCAGGCATGCAGGACCTCGGGGGGGCAGGTGTAGGGCGCGTGTGGCGCCACCGCCGGCACCACCAGTGCATCGCCCTGCCAGGCTGCGATGAACGTGCGCGCGGCCTCCAGCGACTCTTCGAACGACGCGGCATCGGGGGTGGGGAATTTCAACACCGTCTGCCCGCAGACGGCGCGCAGGCCCGCATCACGCACCGCTGTGGCCACGGCATCCTCAAAGTAGTACATGTCGGCGAAGCAGGTCACGCCGGAGCGGATCATCTCGGCGCAGGCCACGAGCGTGCCCAGGCGCACGAACTCGGGGGAGACGAACTCGCGCTCCACGGGCATCATGTAGCCCAAGAGCCACACATCCAGCCGCAGGTCGTCGACCAGACCGCGCAACAGCGCCATCGGCGCGTGGGTATGCGCGTTGACCAGCCCCGGCATGAGCACCTTGCCGCCGCAATCCAGCACCTCGGCATCGGGGCAGCCCCGCTGCATCACGTCGGCCGGGCCGACGGCGGCGATGTGGTCGTCCTCCACCAGCACGGCGCCCGGCTCGTACTGCGTCAGGGCGGCGTCCATGGTGAGCACGATGGCGTTCGTAAGCAAGAGGTGGGTGGGTGGCATTGGCGTATCCTTTCCGAGCCCTCGCAGCAATCGCCAGGCCACTGATAGAGCCGATCCCTGCCAATCGCTGGGCACTGGACGCAATTGTACTCCAGAATCGCACGGCGGGCCACCGTGGCACACATGAGGCCGGAATCAAAGACGGGCCGCAGCCATCCGGCTACGACCCGTTTTAACTGGCGGAAGCGACGGGGATCGGTTCTGCGGATCGAAATACTGACCTGACCCACCCCCTCCTGCGTGCTGATCCCACCCGGAAGATCCAGTCATAGAGGGAGCGGCCGTGGGTTCGGGGGCGATGGTGCCTGTGCCATCCGGAGCGCACCGGCACCGATCCTCCGCGTCGAGGGAGCGTGGGCTCTGGCTCGCGCCCATCTGCTGGATCTGCCCATTGCGCAGGACGCAGGCGTAGACGTCGCGGAACACCGCTGGCCCGAAGCGGCAGGCGCCGGGCCAAAAGGGTCCATCGCCGCAGCGCGCTTCGGCGTCGTGGAAAACCACCATCCAGCCACATGCAGAGGGCCACACCTCGACGCGCGAGCGCTCGATGGCGGCGGCGCCGACGACGCGGCTCATGTGCTCGCGCGCCAGCCGCTCCGCCCACTGCTCGTCGCTCTGGCCCAGCAAGGCTCGATCCGGCTGCCTGGCGGCTGCGAGCAGCAGGAGTGCCACAAGGCTCACGAGCCCCAGGGCGAACCAATACCGTCTACACATCTCATTGCTCCTTCCGGCAGCCCCGCCGGATACCCTCGACGTGCTGCCCTCTCCTTTCAGGCAACCTCAAGCGACCACCTCATGGCGGGCACTCCTTTCGGAGGCAAGACGCTGGCGTGACAGAGCTGTATCTACCATATACAACGGACCAGGGCTGCCAATAGTAACGGCTTGCGCAGAGATCCATTCCTCTTCAATCTGCCTGCCCGCTCCAGCGCCCGCAGTATCCTGGGGTCGGACCTCGGGTCCGGCCGCTCGCCGATAAAGCCGGCCTCGATGCGTACATAGTCGAGCTGTGCGCCAGGCATCACACCCGGCAGCAGCATGATGGCCACGCCGTCGAAGCTCAGCGAAGAGAGAGGGCTCCAGAACGCGCCACTGTAGATGGGCTCACTGTCGACACAGACGACGAAGGGTATGCCCGCGCCGCTCGCCGGTACCTCGATCTGGCCGAGCCTCTCTATCGCCGACGGAGTCAGCGTTACCTCGTGCGTCTCTCTCGCATAAGCGACAATATCCTCGATCGAGAGGATCGGCTCGTCCTGCAGCTTGAGGGTGCTCAGATCAGCCTGGGCCACCTCCGCCGGCGACAGCTTCTCGGCCAGCAAGTAGATGGCGAAACCCTCGCTGGCCGGGGTAGCGGGTCCGGCGCAGGCCGCCAACAGGGTGGCCATCAGAACAAGTGTAGAAAGCCTCTTCATCGCGTCCCTCTTTCGTCACCTGCGGCATTGCCCTCCAGTGCAGGCACCATTCGCCGCCTGCACACGCGAGCTCCATCACAATCCCATCCGCTCCCTCAACTGGCAGAATTCGGCGCGGTGTAGCCGCAGCAAGCACTGCTCGCCCCGCACCCAGATCTCGCAGGCGGCCAGCATTCAAGGCGCGGCATCGGCGGGCACGTAGGCCACCGCCCTGATCACCTGGCTCCATCTGGCGATCTCCACTTCGCCCGCAAAGACGTAGTAGGGTCGGAGCTGATCCTGCACCTCTGCCGACCCATAGCAGCACTCGCGATAGCCCAGCGTGACGTCAGTGATCGTAAAACGCTCGTAGGTGGGTCCTGTCGTCGGCCCCTCACAGTCAAAGTAGGCCGGCCCATACGTCTGCAGCTCCTGCCAGGCCTGCTGCACCGGCTTGAGCGGCACCGGCGCGCCTTTCACCACCTCGTGGCGCAGGTACCCCAGCGACTCCACCTCGCCCAGCGAGTTCAGGCGCACCTGCAGGCCACCGCTCATGCTCCACTGGCTGCCGACCGGCACCCCGTCGAGGCGGCGGCGGAAGCGCACCTCCCAGCCGAGCCCATCCACTCCCGGCCATGCCTGTGCGTCGCTGCTACAGTCGGCGGGCAGGAGGTCCCGCGCCCAGAGCCAGGCGCGCACCGCCGCCACGGCCTCATCCGCCGTCTGCGGGGCGCCGGCAGGCTGCGCGGGCGGATGCGAACAGGTGTAGGCGATGCTGCCGTACACGTCGAGCAACCCGTTGCCCTCCGGTCCGACCCACGACCAGGCCGGCTGGGCGGCGCTGCTGCTCTCGCTACTGGGATCACCCGTGAACCCAAGGCCGCGGGCCACCTGGCGCGCCCGCGCCTCATCCGGCACCGCGCCCGGCACCACCTGGTACACCGGCGCCTCTGCCGGCAGGTCCGCGGGCAGGGCGTTGGCCAACACGTAGCTGCCGATGCGCGAGCGGGCATAGGGCGTGGCGTCGTCCGGTTTGGTGCAGCAGGCGATCTCCTGGCGCACCGACTCGTAGAGCGCGGCGTCAACGTACGGCCTGGCTGTCTCCAGGAGGTAGTATTCCAGTTGGTGGTCCAGATCCTGCACGATTTCGGGCTCTGGCTGATCCTGTCCTTTGGCCCCAATCCTGCCCCGCGCCTCGATCCGGCCGCCACACACGTGCAGGCTCTCCGGTCCCCCGCTCAGGTACCTGGCATCGCCGATCCAGGTGACGGCAAAACCGCCGTAGCCGGACCCACACGGGCAGCGCGGCGGCTCGCCAGCCGGGGCGTAGCCGCCGGAGAACATGGCCGCGAAGACCCGGTCGGTCTGCTCCGGCGATAGCTCCCAGGCCGGGTTGGCGCTGCCGCCGGAGAGGTCGAGCTCCACGCGTGCCCGGGTGCGCTCGATCCCTGTCGCAGGCGAGGGCGAAGCGATCGCAGTTGGCGTCGCAGCGGTTTGGCGGCTGCACGCAGGCAGCAGAGCGATGGCGCCGGCAAGGGCCAGAAACAGGCCCGTCGCGGTCCGGCTCCGGCAGCGACTACTGGTGCACAACGGCCTCATGGCTGCGTCCTCCTTTCATCAGTGCAGGGCGGACCCGGCGTGTCGGGCACGATGGTCGCCGGCCAAGCCGGCAGAGCACACCCTGCCAAGACGCCGCCACAGGCGTGGCATGCGATCAGACAACGCGCCGCCAACGTCAGGCGCATAGGCCTCACTGCCGTCTCCTTTGCACTGTCTGCCAATTCAGCACCGGCCTACCACTGCTCCTGCCAGGTGCGGCCGCCGTCGGTCGTCCTGAGCAGCCGCCCCTCGCAGACCGCCCAGCCGGTCTGCCCGCTCACAAAGTCGAGCACGGTGGCGCCCTTGAAGGAGCCATCGTCCGGGACCGGGTTCCAGGTGTGCCCCCCATCCTGAGTGGCGTAGAGTCTGGCCCCGTCACTGGCCCAGCCACGATCGGCGTCGAGCCAGCTCCATACGAGGCTGCTGCCCATGATCGACGGCAAGGCCGCACCCGGCGCCCAGTTGGCCCCGCCGTCGCGCGTGCTGTAGAAGACGGTATCGAGCCCCTTGGCGTGGAACTGCACCGGCAGCACGCCCACCTCCGCGCCGAAGAAGATGGGCGGCTGGGTGAGCGCCGCGCCGCCGGCCGGCGAGCAGCACTCGGGGGCAGGAGGGACCTGCGGCTGCCAGGTCGCACCGCCGTCGCTCGAAGCGTAGAGCCAGATGCCGTCGTCGCGCGCATTGCCGGTAAGCCAGCCGTGCTGCGCGTCGACGAAGCGCAGGCCGAACTTGGATCCCATGACGGGCAGCCCAGAAGCGAGCACGGGTCCCGCCTCGCGGTCCACGGGCTGGTAGCCTGCGGCCACGAGCGCCCAGGTGGCGCCGCCATCGTCCGTGCGGTAGAGCACGACGTCCTGCATGCCCACGGCCCCTCCGGCCAGCAGCGAGGCCAGAAGCCAGCCGTGCTGCGCATCGGCGAAGGTGAGGGCGAGCACCTGGGGATACCAGGTGACGGCGCGCCCCTCGGCGCCATTGGTGTCGATGGTGGCGATCTGCCAGGCCTGGCCGCCGTCGCCGGTGCGGAAGAGGATGATCTTGCCCTGGCGTTGGGGCACGGCGAGCCAGGCCGCCCGGTCGCCCCAGAAGGCGGCGTTAATGGGCGTACCGCTCAGGCTCTCGATGGCTGCACCGGCCGCGCCGGGAGGGGTCACATCCTGCCAATGGGCGCCGCCATCCGTTGTGCGCTGGATCGATCCGACGCCGGTTGCCCAGCCGCGCTTGGCATCGGCCATCTGCAGGCCAGTCAGCTCGCGGCCCGGCGGGTCGGGCGCGATGCTGCGCGCCGCCCGGCCCTCGCCAGTGGGGTCATTGTACCCCAGGGTGACGTCGTCGAGCCAGCTCGGGCGGAAGGCCTTGGCCACTGAGGCCGCGATAGGGCGACTGGCCTGCGCCGCGAGGTCGCGCACGAACAGCGTGACCTGGCGCCGGCTCTCCCAGAACGTCTCGCCGGGGTCGACGGCCAGCGTGATCGGGACGTTGGAGTAGGCGAGCAGGCCGGTGTTGGGGTTCAGCGCATAGTCGCCCATGGGCAGCGTGGCCACGTCGTAGGCCGCCACCTGCCACGAGGCGACGCCGATGCGCGCGAACTCGTACTCGAACGGCCCGCGCATGACCTGAGCCCAGAAGACCCGCCCATCGTCGGCCCAACTGTAGGGCGAGACGGAGGCCGAGTGCAGCGCCGCGGGTGCCTGGCCGCTGAGCTGCTCGACGGCGAACTGCTGCGTGGGCTCGCCCGAGGGGTCCACGAAGACGAGGGTGTTCGTGACCTTGGACGACTTGTCGGGGGCGGCGATGGCGAGCGCACGCTCGCCCGACGCGACGCGAAAGTCGAGCCCCTGGGCTGCATAGAGCCTGGTGCCCTGCCCCTGAGCGTCGTAGCGCCAGAGCTCATCCGTCCAATCCTCATCGGGGTAGCCATCGTAGCCAACGCGGCGGATGATGTACAGGTGGCCATCGTGGTACTCAGCCGCGTGATAGTGCAGCAGGTAGGCGTCGGGCACGGTGATGCTGAGCTGAAGCGCGCCCGTCTGTTGCTCCCACACAGAGACCTCGCACAGCCTGGGATCGCGCGCGCTGATCGCCATGCGCATCTCATAGCCGCCCCACGCCCGGGCCTGCAGGGGCGGGGCCGGTGTAGGCTTGGCCGGCGGAGGGGTGGCGGATGCTGTCGCCTGAGGGGTGTCCGTCGGGGGCATGCGAGCCGGCGCGAGAGTGGCGCGGGGCGTCGTCGTGGCGCCTGCAGGTAGGGGCGTCGCCGGCGAAGCGCCGGGCGCAGCCCGCAGCGCCATACAGCCGGCCGGCAAGGTGACGAGGAGCAGCGCCAGGATCAAGAGCTTCTTCATCATGCCTCAACTCCTTTCTGCCGCCCAGAGGCTTTCCATCCACCCTCAATGGAGCTGCTGCCAGCTCCGCCCGCCGTCCTCAGTGTAGTAGAGCGCTGTGCCGCTGCGCAGCCAGCCGTGCTGGGCGTCGGCGAGCTGGAGCGAGTCGAGCCAGGGCGCCCGCCAGTCGCAGGGCATGGGGCCGAGGCGGCACTCGCTCTAGGTCGCGCCGCCGTCGGCGGTAGCCAGGAGGACACGGGGCGGGTCGGCGTCGCCCGGGCAGGGGCCGCCGGTGGAGAGCCAGGCCGCGCCTCCGGGGAGCAGGGCGAACTGCTGCACCGGGCGCCCGAGCGGGACCTCCGTCCAGGTGTGTCCTCCGTCGGCCGTGGCGAAGAGACGATCGCCGCGGATCTCCCAACCAAGCTCCTTCGTCACAAAGGCCAGGCTGCGCGTGTGGGCCGCCACGCCATCCACCGGTGTGAGGGTCGCCCCGCCGTCGTCGGTGCGCAGGAGGTAGCCCGCCTCGGTGACGACGTAGCCGGTCTCCTGGTCCACGAAGGAAGCGGCGACATAGCCATCGCTGGCGGGGTCAGCAGCGCCGGCCAGCGCCCAGGTGGCGCCGCCATCGCTGGTGCGGTAGAGTGATGCAGCCGGGGTACCACCATAAGCGATCGTCGTCCAGCCGTGCTCGCGGTCCACAAAGCTGAGCGCGGTGACCTGCAGTGCCAGGCCGCAGTCGCCGCGCAGTTCCCCCACGCGCGCCCAACTGCGGCCGGCGTCGCGGGTGACCAGGATGGCGCCGTTGTCGCCCACACCGATGCCGCTGCCGTCGGCGAAGAAGCGCATAGGGCCGCTGGGCCAGGGCGCAGGCGCTGGCACACCGTACACCTGGCGCCAGGTCGCGCCGCCGTCGTCAGTGCGCAGGAGGGCGTTGCGGCCGTCGTTGTGCCGCTCGGCGATCAGGAACCCCTGCTGCGGCGAGAGCAACTGCGGAGCGCGCGCCGTCTCGCTCTCCTCGACCAGGCCCAGGTTGCGCCAGGTGCGGCCGCCGTCGTCGGTGGCGCTCAGCACGCCCCAGCCGGCCAGCCAGCCGTGCGTGGCATCGATGAAGACCAGGTCAGGCACGCCATAGCGCCAGTAGGGAGGGTCGTCGGTCAGCAGCTCCCAACTTTGGCCGCCGTCGCCGGTGCGGTAGAGGTGGCGCCAGGTGTAGTGATCGCCGCCGCTCGAGGTGCAAAAGGCCCAGGCAGTCCGGCCGTCGAGGGCGAAATAGGCGCCGGCAAAGGGGGCCTGGCCACCGCAGAAGGGGTAGCCGCGCTCGCCTTGCCCAGCCGCGACGAGCTCCGGCGGAGGCAGGCGGGGCGCAGCGTCTGCAGGCTTGCTTGCGGCGCGCTGCCAGCTCCGGCCGCCATCGGCCGTCACCAGGTAGCCTGCCTCAGTCTCGACCCAACCGACCTGAGTGGAGGCGAAGGCCATGGCCTTCACCCGGCCCAGCGCCTCCGCCTGTGGCTGCCAGGTCGCGCCGCCGTCCGATGTGGCCAGGATGGCGGCGCCCAGGGCCAGCCAACCGTGCGCGGCGTCGGCAAAGGTGTAGGCGCGGATCAAATTGGCGCCCTCGGGGTCCGGCAGGCGCTGCACAGTGGGCGAGATGACCTGCGCCACGGCCACGGTGGGCACCGGAGTCGGCGTAGGCTGGGGCGGGGCCGGCGAGAGGACGGGGACGGCCACAGCCCCCTGGCACTGCACCGCGCCGAGCCGCTGAGCCAGCCGCGCCGCATAGGCGAGCAGCGCACGCTCGCCATCGGGCAGGGCCAGGCGCACCTCCACCAGGCTGCGACAGACCTGGAAATAGAGCCGCACCGGCTGCCCGTCGCTCGCCGCCGGGAAGACGACCGCCTGCCGGCCAAGCCCCGGCACGGGCAGCCCCTGCGGGCCGGTGGCAGATCCCGCGGCGGCGGCGACGAGCTGGCGGTAGGCATCCTGGAGACGGGCCGTATCGTCGTAGGCGAATACCTGCACCTGCCCGCAGCTCGTCTGAGCCCCCTCCTGCTCAAAGGCGAGCCCCGCCGCGGCGTCGGGCGGCGTGTACTTGTCGCGCATGTACTCGGGGATGGCCGTGTCGAGCTGGCCCGCCTGCACGCCCTCCGGCAGGTCGCCGGTCTGGAAGAGCAGTTCGGCGGGCCAAGCGGCGGTTGGCGTCGCCGTGGCGGCGGGGAAGGGTTGGCCGGTCGCGCTGGGCACTGCGGTGGAAGCGGGGCTGTTGGCCGCGACAGGGGCACCCGTTTCCACACGAGTAGGCGGTATCGCCGAGGCGCTGCAGGCCACGAGCAGCGCCTCGGCTGTCGCCATCAGACACGGCCAGAACACCAACCATCGTTTCATGAGGCAATCTCCCCTTCGCTGCCAATGCGGGCAGCGCTTGCCAAGGCGTCGCCTTTGCGGCTCACGGGTCGATGGGCCTTTCCTCCAGGAATGCCGTCGGTCTTTTCGAGGATCGCCGGCACGGTCGGCGCCCCCTGGTAGCCCTTCATATCGGCCGCATGCGAGGCGCCCGCCTCGTCGCGCAACATCCACACGCTAAAGCCTGGCCCCACAGCCGTCGTGCTCCAATCGACATACGGGCCAATGATGCCAAAGGCCGGAGCGCTTCCCGGAAGGCGTACAGGGCGCTGCTGTAGCCCACGATGGCCAGGGGATAGCTTCTCTGCGGCGCCTCATTCAGCCACTGCCTATCTACAAGGTCGACTGCATCCTTGTCGATCCAGAGCGCCACCTTCAACCGGGCTAAGCGCTGGAAATCCGCCCAGGTGTGCACGACGGCAACCTCCGGATGCGCTTCGAGCTCCGCCGGGTCGAGCTGCCCTTGCCCCTGTACGAGGTAGACGGCCCGCAGAGGGGCAGCCCCGTGCGTGCACGCCACGAGCAAGACGGCCACGAACGCTATCAGGATAGCGCGCCCCTTCATGGGCTCTCCTCCAAGGCTGCTCACCTTGCCATCTGGGCGTCGACAAGCCCCCAATGGCGCCCGCCGTCCTGAGTCGCGACGAGCTGCGTCGTCCGCCCATCGGCCGCGCGCACGATGGCCCAGCCGGCCTGTGCGCTCACGAAATCCAGCTGCAGGACGTCGCCGCCGTGCTGCAGGAAAGCGTCCAGGCCGGGCGTGCCCGGCAGCGCATCCCAGGTCTGGCCGCCATCCCGCGTGTGATAGAGCGTGCCCTGGACCGGTGCAGCCGAGCCGGTGTTGTGCGGCTCGACGGCCCATATCCAGCCCTCACTCGCGCTGAAGAAGTCGGAAGCGCCCCCATTGCGGACGGGCGTCGTGGCCTGCCAGGAGCGCCCGCCATCGTGGCTGGCGTAGATGATGCACGCCGGCGCGGCTTGCCCGCTCTGCGGCTGGTACTGCGCGTGCAGCAGCGCATCCTGCTGCCCCGCAAAGAACGTGGGCAGGCCCACGCTCAGGCGGCCATCCTGGTAGCCGGGCGGCAGGGGCAGCTCCACCGCCTGCCAGCTCTGGCCGCCATCGCGCGTGACGCTGAGCGACAGCGGCTGCGTGTTCTCGGTGACGCCCGAGAGCCAGCTGGTCGTCGAGTCTGCGCAGCGGATGTGACCGCCGTAGGGCAGCGTGTCGTTCGTGCTCGCCACCTGGGTCCAGTGCGCGCCGCCGTCGCTGGTGCGGAAGAGTGCAGCAGGGGATGAGTTCATGCCGTGCAGGGGGATGACCACCAGCCAGCCCGAGGTAAGGTCGGCGGCAGCCAGGTCCAGCCCCATGACCGTGGAGGAGAAGGTCTGCGCGAAGGTATTGGTCTGCCAGGTCCGCCCGCCATCCGCCGTGCGACAGAGCGTGACCACCGGATTCCCTGCGCGCGAGGTGGCCGCCCAGGCCCGGTTGGCGTCCAGGAAGACCGGGGAGAAGACGCCGCTGCTGCTCGGAGGCGTCACGTCCGTCCAGTGCTGGCCACCGTCGGTTGTATGCAGCAGGGCCCAGTTGGCGAGCGCCCAGCCGTTCCGCTCGTCGACCATGTGCAGCGAGAGGAGCGGCGACATCCCTGCGCTCGCAGCAAGGGTAGGCGAGGGCAGGGCCTCCTCGCCGGCCCGGGCGGCCAGGATCCCCAGCACGCAGACCTGCTGTCCCTTGCCCACAAAGGCCATGCGCCCGCCGGCCAGGTCCACCGTGTAGAGCTCGCTGGCCGCGCCGCCGGGATGATAGAGGATGGCCAGGGCCAGGTCGGGCCGGCACCAGCGCAGGTCCATGAGCTGGCTCTCGGCCGGGAGGGCGCCGATCTGGCGCGCGCTGCCGGCGGCATCGACAGCCTGCAGGGTGAGCGCGGTCAGCCGCTGGCCGTCGATGTAGCGCCCCTGGGCGAAGAGCGCCTCGCGTCCATCGGGCGACCAGGCCACGGCATGGGCCAGCGCCCCGCCATCCGTGACCTCCACCAGCTTCTGGGCCTGGCCGCTGGCCACGTCCAGCGACCAGAGCTGATTGGCCATCACGTCCTCGAAGCCGCCATGCAGCGTGTAGCCTTCTGGCGTATAGCCCGGCTCGCGCGCCAGGTAGAGCAGGCGCGTGCCGTCGGGCGAGAGCTGCGGGCGGAAGATATAGGCACCATGAGGGACCAGCTGGTGGCGGCCCAGGTCGGCAAGCGAGGTTGAGGAGGCGCCATCAGGCAGGGTGAGCGCCCAGATGCCCGCATACCCGCCCTCGCTGAAGGGATAGAAGGTGTCGAGCACGAGCTCCCCGGTCGCGGCCCAGCCGAGGGGATGGCCGGGCAGCATGGCGAAAGGCTGCCCCTGCGGACGGGCCAGCTCATAGCGCCGGTTCGAGCCATCCTGCAGATCGACCACCACGAGCGCCCAGGCGTCGAGGCGGATCTCGACCGAGGCCAGGCGCGTGCCCGCGCGGTCAAAGGTCCAGAGCTCGGCCATGCAGCCCGCCTCGCCCAGGGGAATGGTGTAGCTGCGCTCATCCTCGAGGTTGTCGATGACGATGGCGCGTGCCGCCGCCCCGGGCGCGTCGAGATGTACCGCCCAGCGGCCGTCGCCTGAGACGAGCCAGCCCCGGTCGACCTGCACGTCCAGGCCCCTGGCCGAGCCAGCGGCGCCCAGCGCGTACAGGTCCAGGCTCTGCTCCTTCCCCAGCCCATAGAGGGCAATTGTGTCTGCCGGCAGTCGGACCGATCGCAGCGTGGCTGGCGGCGTCGGGCTAGGCGTGGGGCTTGGCGACGCCGTCGGCGGAACTGTGGCCGGCGTCATGCCCACCGGCATGGCGGTCATCGCCGGCCGCGCCGGCGTGGCGGTGGGCGTGGCCGCCGGTTGGCCGCCGCACCCAGCACAAACCAGCGCCGCGATCAGCAGTGCAAACGCTGCTGCGCCGATTATGCCATGCTTCCCAGCCACTGCAATCCTCCTTCGCCCAGGCGTCACGGGCGCTGCAGCCCAGTCCCCAGTCGCTCGACGTCCTCTACCATGTCACATAATAGGACAGGACAGCCATCCAATACCCTGTCTCCTCGGCCCCCGGCAGGTCGCGCACGAAAGAGATGACCTTGCCGTTCTGCGCCAGGTTGAGCCCCAGGCCGTTCTTGAACAACGTCTTGGGCTCGCCTCCGTCGGCGCTCACGATCTGGTACTCGGCCTGCAGCGTGGCGGCATTCCCGCCGGGGACGAACTGGTAGACGATAAAGCGCGTGCCCGGCAGCCAGGCCAGCCCGGCAAAGACGCCGCCCTCGCCCCGCGCCAGGATCTGCTGCGCCCCCGAGCCATCCGCATTCACCAGCCACAGCTCCGGGGTGCGCTCCCGCGATATGGTGGCATAGGCGAGCTGGCCGCCATCGCCCGACCAGGCAAAGGCTCCCCAGCGCCGCGGATCGATGGCATCGCTCACCAGAACCTTGCCCTGGCGCTCGAGGTCGACGATGGAGAGCGCCGTCCCTTCCAGCGCGGCCACGTGCCTGCCGTCGGGCGAGAAGGCGAGCTCGGTCCACTCCTGCGCGCCGGGGCTGCGGGCCTGGACCAGGGGCAGGGCGCTGCGCTCGCCACTGGCTACATCCAGCAGGTAGAAGCCATCCTCGGCCGCCACAACCAGCCGGCTGCCACGGGCATCGAAGACCAAGCGCGCGGGGTTGAGGGTTTCGCCGATGCGGCGCGTCTGGTCGGTGCCCTGGTCGAGCAGCCACACCTCGGCCGCCGGCCCCTGGCCCTGCCGCGTGAAGACGATCGCGCGGCCGGCCCAATCGGCCGTCAGCACGTCGTCGGCGAGCTTGCGCATGGAACCGCTGACGATGGAGCACAGCCACAGGCTGCCGTCGCGCACCGTGAGATAGTTGTCGTCGTTGGGGCCGAACCTGGGCGGGCAGCAGAGGTCCTGCACGCGCTGCAGGCGGCTGACGGTCACCGAGGCCACATCCGTGACCGCCGGCGGCTGCTCCGCGCCTGGGTCCGCGACCTCCACAGCATAGAGCTGGCCGCTCCGCAGGCCCCAGAACCAGAAGCGGCCTCCGCCGCACTGGGGCAAGGACGGGTCGGGCCCGCCACGGTTGGCCAGCGCGATGCAGTCGAAGACGGGGCCCATGCGCCGGCCGTCGTAGACGATAAAGTACTGGCCATCCTTGCGGGCGATGAAGAGCAGCTTGCCCGCCATCTCGTAGGGCCGGTAGGCCGCATCGAGGCCGTAGCGCGGGCAGACGTCCTGTCCGTCGTACAGGATCGTGGCCCGGCCATCGTGGACGGTCATCGAGGCACCGTTGTGGTTGACGGCGGCCATGTGCCCGTCGCGGTCGAATTCCAGCGCCGCCCTGCCGCCCACGTCGATCAGCGCTATCGCCGACGAGCTGAACTCGGGCTGCTCGCTGCGCAGGAACTTGACGGGGCGGCCGTTCTTGAGGTAGACGTATAGCCCAAAACCGGCATCGAGGACCTCGTAGCGATCCGCGGCGATGCTCAGCCGCAGCGTATCGCCGCTGCGCGTGCCGCGCCTGGCCTCCTCGGCCGCGGTCCGGCGCAGGAAGCGCGGCTCGAAGCAGGCTTCCTGCAGGTCAAAGTTGGGCACGCCGGCCTCGCATTCGCGCCAGGCCAGCCCCACCTCCTCCGGCGAGACCGTGGCGAGAGCAGGGGGTTCCGACCGGGGCGCACATGCCGCCAGCAAGATGGCCAGGATCGCCAAGGCAGCAAGCCTCTTCACCTCAACCTCCTCGCCTGCTATTCGCTCAGTCTATCCCCCGCATGCCGGCTTTGCCCGTTACCGTCATCGTCCTCCGTCAGGCCCATCTTCCACCGTCCACACTGCCGTCGTGCCGTTCGTCGCGAGCGAGGCGATCCTCCGCCCGTCAGGCGACCAACTGACATAGGACACGTCTGCCCCGTGGGCGACATGGCATAGCACCCGGTCGGTCGCCCAGTCGTGTACATCGATCCCGCCGCGGCCCGAGCGCACATCGCCGCCGGTCACGTAGTAGACGCCACCCGGAGCGTAGGCATAGATGTCCTGGCCCCTCCCTCGGCCCACGGTCTTTTCGCCGCTCCGCACGTTCCAGCGCGTGAGCCGGGTGTCGTACTGCGCCTCGGCGGCCAGCAGGACTCCGGCGGAAGCCCAAGTGCCCAACACGTACTCATCAAGGGAGATGATAACCTCGCCGCCCGTGCGGTCAAAGACCGGGATGCGCGTCGCGCCGGCCTTGCCGCGGGGCATATCCTCAAAGGCCACCAGGGCGCCGTTGGGGCTGAAGAGCGCCACAGGCATGCCGGGGTAGCTCGTGTGCACCGCCTGCGTGCGGAAGGCCTCTCGGAAAACGCCGTCCTCGCCCTGCTCCCAAAGGATGACCAGCCCCGGCGGGCCGCTATTGGGCCAGCCACTCGCGACCACCAGTGCGCTCGAGTCCGGGGACCAGACCACGCGGACGATGCTCTGTTCCTCGGGATACCCCGCGAGCTCGCTCAGCACCCGCCCCGTCGCCACTTCGGCTACGAACGCCCGATTGCCGGCACCGTAGGCGATCAGGCGGGCGTCAGGTGAGAAGGCCGCTCCCTGCAGGATAGGCGAGGCGTCGGGCAGTGTGCGCATGACTGCGCCTGTCGCCAAGTTGTAGATGACCTCCTCGTGCCGCTCTGTGTCGGTCATGGCGAGCAGCCTGCCGTCGGTGCTGAGCGCAGGCACTGACAACCCGGGGCCAAAGGTGGCCAGGGATAGGGCCGTGGTCGTATCCCACACCGCCAGCCCGCCGCGCCCGGCGGCCGCCAGCTTGCTGCCGTCGGCCGACCAGGCCAGCCACGGCTCCGGGGCCAGCGCGGGCAGGCGTGCGATGACGACCTCATCCGCCTCGCCCGCGCCGATCGGCCAGCGGGCGATCTCGCCCGTCGCGTACAGGCTGATTACACTGTCGCCGTCAAAGCCTACGGCCACTCGGTCCTCGCGCTCCGACTGGCCCTGGAGCTGGCCCAGCACCTGGCCGGTCGCCACATCCCAGATTACGACCGGCGTCCAGCCCACCGGGTGGCCGCCCTGGCCGCCTCGGCTCGCCAGCAGCCTGCCATCTGAGCTAAAGACGAGGAGGTTGCCGACATTCATGGGCAGTCCACGCACTCGGCCCTCAAGGCTGCGCATGGCCTGTCCGCTCTGCGCGTCGAGCAAGTCGAGCCTGCCGGTCGCAGCAACGATGGCCCGGCCGTCAGGCGACCACGCGAGCCAGTA
>ERZ795049.1264-NODE-1264-length-34344-cov-17.615358_pt1 | contig 34344 bp, 40 predicted proteins | sample MGYA00375133_ERZ795049 | MGnify/ENA primary metagenome ERZ795049 (study PRJEB30178, sample SAMN05720147) | activated sludge metagenome | isolation source: anaerobic digester from wastewater treatment plant | place: Japan | collected 2015-04-20 ... | reverse complement strand
ATTTTCTCTAATCTGGAAATCACAGTTGAAATAATGGAAGTGAAAGACAAGAAATATGAAGAAGAATTGGCAGAGGATATTATGAAAATTCTCACCTGTTATTCTGCAAGATATTACGGTGCGAGAGGTGGAAGAAAGAAGAAAATTAAGGTTGAAAATGAACCAGACGAATCTAATGGAATTTAAAAAGGAGGTACAGAATGATTATTTTATTAACAGGAAAGAAGCGTACAGGTAAAGATACTGTCGCTCAATACCTTATAAAAGGGTATGAAAATTTTAGTCAAATTTCATTTGCTGAACCAATGAGGAAATTTGTTAAAGAAATATTTAATTGGAATGATGATTGGATTGAAAATCATAAAGAAGAAATCGACCCTGCTTGGGGGATTAGTTATAGAACTGTAATGCAAACTTTAGGAACAGATTATTTTCAATTTTATTTATCTGAGGTTTCAAAAGGATACGGAGAAAAAACAGGAAGAGATATATGGGTTAGAGTAGCTTATCCTAAAATTAAAGAAAAATTAATAAATAATGAAAATGTTGTTATATCGGATTGTCGATTTTTACATGAATATAAATTTCTTTATGATGCCTTCGCTTCTAAATTATGTCTAATAAAATTAGAACGAAATACACAAAATAGTAAAGATAATCATTCTTCTGAGCAAGAAGTAGATTTAATTCCTTATAATCATATAATCAATAATGATGGTTCTGTGGCTGATTTGCTTAATAATGTAGATACAATATTAGAAAGAGAAGGGTTAATAAGAAATTGTAAATTCAGAAAAATTTAATCATTATTTGAGGAAGAGTATTGACAAAAGATAATAATTATGTTATCATATACTAATGTAAGGAGGAATTAAACTATTCCCTATAAATTTTTTTAATAAAGGAGTAAATATGCCAGCATTAGTAGAAACTATGGCTTATAGGATGGAGTCTGAAAGGGATAGAGCCTGGCACGGTCTTGGTGTAACCTGCGACCATGCGATGTCTTCGGAAGAAGCTCTAAAACTTTCTGGTTTGGATTGGGAAGTTATCCCTCAAGATGTTATTATTACAAAAGTAGGGAAAAAGGAAATTGTTATTCCCAATACCAAAGCTAATATTAGAAATACCGATGGTTCTGTGCTTGGGATTGTAACTAATAAGTACAGAATAGTTCAAAATACAGAGGCTTTCAAATTCACCGATTCCCTTGTTGGGGAAGGAATTACATACGAGACAGCTGGTTCGTTAATGGGAGGAAGAAAAATATGGCTACTCGCTAGACTCCCAGAGCAAGTTATCGTAAACGACCAGTATATTCCTTACCTTTGTTTTGTTAATTCTCATGACGGGAAGGGAAGTGTGCGAGCATCACTTGTTACTGTACGAGTTGTTTGTAATAATACACTTAATCTTGCTCTTAGTTCCGCTCCTCGTTCGTGGTCTATTCGTCATTCTTCAAAGGTAGAAGCTAGATTACAAGAAGCTCATAAAACTTTATTCCATGCAACTGTATACATGGATAAATTTAAAGTCGAAGCTGAGAAAATGGCTTCGATAAAAATTTCTAAAAGTCAATACGAACGAATTGTGGAAAAGCTTTTTGTTATCGACGACGACATGAGCGATAGAGAAAAGAAAAATAAAGAATTGCTTAGACAAGGAGCGATGGAAGCTTATGCTGTTCCAGATTTAAATAATATTCGAGGAACTGCATGGGGAGCTCTTTCTGCTATTAGCGATTTTGTATACCATAAAAAGCCACAGAGGGAATCTCAAACGTATAAAGAACGAAAAATGTTATGGGCAGTAATGGGAAATCCCATTTTGGACCAAGCAAAAGAACTATTACTGTCTACATAACTAATAATGTCAACTACCCACCGCCTATAGAGGCGGGGGCTTGTGTTAAAACAAGCCATAGTTGATTAGCCTAAGCTAAAAGTTTTTTTAGCTACGTTATATAGGAATATATAGACACCATAGGATGCTCCACAAGTCCTATGCTCTGTGGGTAGTAATTAAACATCTCTGAGGGTAGGAGAAGTGCTGCTACTAAAAACCCTATATAACATTGGCGATGTGGACCTACAGGCTTTTGCCTGACTTATCCTTGAAAGGAGGATTAACCGACATAAGTAAAATAATATCGAGCAGCGGTAAGAGTTCATCGAGGATATGAACAGGCGTAGATGGGACTATCGATATACCAGCGAGCATCCCTGCTCCATGGATGCGGTCAATGAGCCTGCAATGATGAATGTGTGCTTCATAGTGAAAAGTAAAGGCATTTGCTCCTGCATCTTTAAATTCCTGTACATACTGTTCTGGATTTGAAACCATAAGATGTGCATCAAGAAACAGTTTGGTTCTTTTCCGAATATCGTCAATCATTTTGCTGCCAAAGGTGAGGTTCGGAACAAAGTGACCATCCATTACATCGAGATGTATCCATGGACATCCGCTTATTTCAATATCTTTAATTGCTGTAGCAATATCAGAAAAATCTGCTGACAGTATAGAAGGAGCAATAATCAATTCTTTCATAATAAAATAATACTAGCATATGAGCTACCAGCTTTACAAGCATAAAATTGTGTTAAAATTATTTATCATTTTCTTGACATGATTTTGATATGAGTTTATACTGCTCACTGCTCAGGGTTAGTAAGAGCATACTTCGTAGTTATAAAGGAGGTAACAAATGCACGATTCCGCAGACTGTACTACTACACAGACATGCTCGGACGCTGCAGATGTTCCGGAACATAGTTGCCGGATCTCGCTTTATACATACGGAGTGTCACTGAGCATGCTATAACCTGTCTTAATCGATACAGCATATCAGTATACTCCGTGTGAGATGTTTTATGTCAGCTTATACGGAGGAAAACTATGATCGATCAGTTAGTCGCTCCCGATATCAAAGAACTCATTGAAGAAGGAAATATCAAAGAAGTCGTAAATTTTCTGGATGAATTACATCCTACAGAATCTGCTGAAATTCTTAACAATTTTCCTGTTGAACAGATAAAAACCATTCTCCTGCAGTTTGATGAATCAAAGCGAGCAGATATATTCTGTGAATTACCAGGGAGTGTGCAGGTAGAACTCTCTTCTCTGTTTGATAACCAGGAACTTGTTTCGATTATCAATGACCTTTCGCCAGATGATCAGGCAGACTTGTTCAAAATATTGCCAGAAGAGACCTCGCAGCAGGTTTTGCCCGAGTTGGAGGATAGGGCAACAATTGAAAGACTCGTTGCCTATCCGGAAGGTACAGCAGGTTCTATCATGACGACTGAGTTTGATGCAGTGCCATCCACAATCACGGCACAAGCTGCAATTCAGCGTATTCGCAAAGAAGGTGCCACAAAAGAATCAATCTATACCATATTCCTTATTGATAATCAAAAGCATCTCGTTGGGCTACTATCACTGGGAGACATAATTCTTGCTGATCCTGATGAAAAACTCAGCAATCTTCTTGAATCCGAACAGATTACTTCCATTAAAGCCACTGCATCACGTGAAGAAGTCGTCTATATGGTAAAAAAGTTTGACCTCGTCACATTGCCAGTTGTCGATGAAAATAATCGCCTCGTTGGGATTATTACACATGATGATGTTATCGATGTAATTGAGCAGGAACGAACTGAAGATTTTGAACGCTTTATGGCTATTACCGGTAAACATGAGGATATGGCGTATCTCAAAATTCCGGTATGGAAGCAGTTTTTGCACAGGGTTCCCTGGCTTGTTATTTTAGCAGCTGTGGGTCTTGTTTCTGGCGCAATTCTTCAGCATTTTGAATCGGCTATGGTCAATCTGGTCATTTTGGCATTTTATATGCCTATGCTTGCTGATACTGGCGGCAATACCGGAAGTCAATCTGCTACGGTAGTAGTGCGTGCCCTCGCTCTCAAAGAAATCAAACCTGGTCACATTGGTAAAGTGCTTTGGAAAGAATTAAGAATTGCTTTACTGTTAGGTGGTGTTCTAGCACTGCTTGCTTTTGCTCGTGTCATGCTAAGTTCGAGCGGGTTGGAACTGCCAGAAGGTATATCGCTTCAAAACATTGCATTTGCAATTAGTGTTGCTTTAGGAGTTCAGGTTATTTCAGCAACCATTATTGGTGCAATTTTACCGTTGCTTGCTGCAGCCTGTAAACTGGATCCTGCTCTCATTGCAAGTCCTGCAATTACAACAGTTGTTGATATTACGGGTCTGTTTTTGTACTTTAGCATAGCCAAAGCAATCTTACATATTTAGCGTACACAATAAACCAGAAAATTTGTTTGCAGAAGTTAGTGCGTTTTGGGAAAATTATGCTATACTTATACTAACAATCTTGTAATTTTGAGAAATGAAGGAGGATTTATAGGTGCAATTCATCACCCACCTATAGAGGTGGGTGTCTTCTTGCTATTTTACAATAAATAACATGGAGAATGCGATGTTAAAATCTCTTAATTTTTATAAGTTTTTATTAATAACAATAATGTTTTTTGTAATTATTATATGGGATGCTTTAACAATACGTATTAATATAGATTTAACCTCGAACGAAAATGTGATTTATGAAGCTTTGGTAAAAAAATCAATAAAGCAATTTAATATTTACAAAACAGATTCGGTACCAGAAAAAATTAAAGATTTGTTATGGGAAATTTACTTAGAAGAAAATAATAGTAGAGTTCCATTTGATTTACTTTTAAGAATAGGGTATATAGAATCTAATTTTAATGTGTATTGTGTATCTTTGCATCCATCAGGAGAATTTTACGATTTAGGGTTATTTCAAATAAATAGTAAATATTTAGAATTTTTTAAACAAAAATATAATTTTGAAGATACTTTTAATCCTTTTAACTTAGAGGATTCTGCTCGATTTGCTATTAAACATTTATCTTATTTAATTGATTACTATAAAGGAGATATTGTAAAAGCAGTAATGGCTTATAACTGTGGGGTAAGTGCAGTAGATAGAAAAAAAATTCCTCAAACAACTGTTGACTATGTAGCAAAAATTTTATATTATTAATTATAGAAACTAATATTATAGGAGGTAGTGAAATGTTAGAGGTTAAGTTTTATAAGGTCTATAACTTAGAGAATGCGGCTAAAGTATCGCAATATCCGACCTTGCTAGGAAAGAAAATGCCAATCCTAGACAATACATGCTCGTATGATGATGAACTTCGAGCTAAAAGATTAGGGAGTTCACCTTCCAACTCAGGGGAGGATAATTTCTTATCAGGTATTTTAGTAGCCTTTGATGTAGTATATCCTCTTTACTGGGCAGTGGAATTTGAACGGTATCATTTTGCTCAAATTGTTTCGAGTCAATCGACAATGCACTCTATTACATCTCTGCATAATATTCCATTCCCACAATTCGTAAAACTTTTTAACGAGTATGTAGACATTGAAATCATTCATAGAGTTTATGATATGATTAAGCAATATAATACTACAGAAAATTTAAACGAACGAGAAAAACTTTTTATGAAAATAAAAAGTAATCTTCCGCAAGGATTTCAATTGCAGATGCACGTTGTTACTAATTATTTACAGCTAAAAACTATTTATAAACAACGAAAAAATCATCGTTTGGAAGACTGGAAGATGTTTATTGAGTGGATGGAAAGTTTACCTTATTTTTTAGAGCTTATTGGGGAGAAGAAAAGTCAACTACCCACCGCCTATAGAGGCGGGGGCTTGTGTTAAAACAAGCCATAGTTGATTAGCCTAAGCTAAAAGTTTTTTTAGCTACGTTATATAGGAATATATAGACACCATAGGATGCTCCACAAGTCCTATGCTCTGTGGGTAGTAATTAAACATCTCTGAGGGTAGGAGAAGTGCTGCTACTAAAAACCCTATATAACATTGGCGATGTGGACCTACAGGCTTTTGCCTGACTTATCCTTGAAAGGAGGATTTATCTAACATCACCAAGAATACTCCCACCTCTTTAGGTGGGAGATGAATTGGTATATACTAAGAAAATATGTAAAAGACAAATGTATTCCAAAGCTGATACAATCAGTAATGGATAATGGTGTATTGAACACACCATTGAGAATAAGGGTTGCATAACCAAACTTCTCAAGAATCTCCACCTTCTAAGCGAAGCGTAAGGTGGAGAGGTTCAAAACAATAATTCTTAAGAATTATTTATTTTATTGATTAAAGGAAAAAATATGGAAAAACAGATGGAAGAATTAATCGATTGTACTTTAACTCCTCTCGGATATTGTGTAAATATTTATCTTTTTGATTTTGATAAACCATCTGATTTATATCAGCCACTTTTCGATAAGCTTTCTTCTGTTTCCGCAGAAATGTTAAAAATTATTCTCCATATCAATTCATCTGGTGGGGATGTTAGTGTTGTAATTCAAATTATTGAGCATTTAAAACGTTTAAAAGAACAAGGAGCACATATTCATATTTTTGTTGAAGGTTATTGTCATTCAGCAGCAACTTTCTTTTTACATCTAGCTGATTCTATTGAAATAGCTCCTACTAGTTCATTTTTATTTCACGATATTTCTACAGGAGTTCAAGGAAAAGTTCATAATGATATAATTGATTTTTCTTCTTATCTTAAAAAATGGGTTCTAATTTTAAGTGAAGAATACTATACAGGAATATTAACTGAAGATGAAATAAAGCAGATTATTTCTGGAAAAGAGTTATGGTTTACTAGTGTAGAAATACAAGATAGATTAAATAATTATATTAAATCTATTGAGGAAGAAAAGAAAAAAATAGAAGATATGCTTGAACAGAAATTAAAAAATTTTAACCTTTCTTTTGAAAAGGAATTAGGGAAAGAAGAAAAAAGAAAAAGGAGAAAAAAAAATGATAAGAATTAAAGTAAATTCTTCTGATAAAAGACAATTTTCTCAGCAATATGGTTCTTCAATAGAGAGGGAACATGAAAACACGTATAATTGGTTTGTAAATGAAATAAAAAAGAATAAAAAAATTCCTTCTAAAGAGGAATTCTTTTTTAGAATTGCAGAAGACCATTTGCAAGAGTTTCCAGATTATTATACTCTGCTAAGAGTTATCGAATATATCCTAAAAGAAATAGAGGATAAATCTGAAGCATCTTTTCTAATTGAGTGGCATAGAAAATAGCAACTAAGATTTTCAAGGAGGTGTAATGTATACTTATTTAATTTTTGACGGTGTAAACTTTGCATATCGTTTAAAGACTCATTGTTCTGAAGAAACTATTAAAACGCAAAGAGGGCTGATTTATAAAGAATTAGCAAGTAAGTTTATTGAAACTGTACAAAATTTATTACAATTTTATTATTCAAAAGAAGTAATATTATTATTTGATAATTATACCTCTAAAATAGAATTAAAAGAAGAATTTGAAAAAGGTTTTGACCCTGTAATAAAAAGAAAAAAAGATATTAAAAATAGTTATAAAGCAAACAGGATAAAAGAAAAAGATGAATTTTATTTAACTTTAGATTTTTTAAGATATTATTATTTAATCTCTAAACCTATTTTTCATACTGTCCAAATAAGAAAATTAGAAGCTGATGATTTAGTTTGTCCTTGTCTGGAAACTATTGTTAAAGAAGATACAGCTTTACTTATAACTAACGACATGGATTGGGCTATTTACTTGAATGATAAAATACATTATACACCTAACGATTTTTATAATCCTGTTAATCCTGATGATTTTAAAGAAAAATATAATTTTATACCATCTAAAGATAAGATAATTCTTTTTAAAATTCTTTTTGGAGACCCATCTGATAATATAGAAATAACTTATCCTGATATTCCATATAAAATTCGTGAAAAAATATTTACAGATTTTTCTTCTACTAAAGATTTTCTTATGATAGATTTAGAAAAATATTCATACTTAAAAGATTATGCTGCATATATTAAGAAACAAGAATCTGTTTTAAAAATGAATGAATATATGTTGCTCCCTATTAATATAAATCCTGATTTGTTTTTATCTCATTATACGACGGGAAGAAATAGTGAACGATTGCAACATGTTATAGAAACAGCTTTGTTTAAAAAAAATGAGAAAAAATTAGAAGAATATAAATTTGGAGGAAATTATTTGTTAAAAAAGTGAAAAATAAAATATCCCTCTTGACAAAAATTATTAAATATGATACTATATAAGTATACAAGGAGGAATTATATGAAATCCTTAAAAAATTTTATCTAACATCACCAAGAATACTCCCACCTCTTTAGGTGGGAGATGAATTGGTATATACTAAGAAAATATGTAAAAGACAAATGTATTCCAAAGCTGATACAATCAGTAATGGATAATGGTGTATTGAACACACCATTGAGAATAAGGGTTGCATAACCAAACTTCTCAAGAATCTCCACCTTCTAAGCGAAGCGTAAGGTGGAGAGGTTCAATTTATATTTTAGTGCGATAAATTAGAAAGGAGGAGATAAAATGAATACAGAAACTATAGATATTTTACAAAAGGCTATTCAACTGAGCCATGAGAACCCTACCTATGAAATAATAGTATATAGTAATACGAATAATTATTCTTTTTCTTTTTCTCAAGCAGGAAAAATAAAAGAAATTGGTATATATGATTTTGTTAAAGAGTCTAATAATAATTATTATGTTTTTTTTACAAAAAATGATATTATTAAACATTTTAATATAGATATTTATAATTGTTCTTTTTCTAATGAGGAGTTGTATAAATTTATAAAAGATATTTATGGACTTGAGATTAAAAAAGCAATAGTTATAATAACAGAGTGAAAAACTAATTAAATAAAGAAATTCTTATAATATAAATAAGAATTATTATGATATCGAAGAGAGGAGAATGAAATTATGGAAATTTTAAGAAATTATGAAAAATTTATCGAGTCTACTGACCTTTACAAAGAGGAAATAAAAAAATTTACAAAAAACGCCACAGCAGAAGAAATAAAAGATATGTATTATCTTTTTATTCTTCTAACTGGTCTTGAAGGGGAAGTTGGAGAAATTGCTAATAAAGTTAAAAAAATATTACGAGATAGTTCAGGAGATAAAAATGAATTAAAAGAAATGATAATTGATGAAATGGGAGATGTTTTTTGGTATTTTATGCGTTTGTGTTCTTTCTGGGGAGTGTCCTTAGAAGATATAATTGCTATTAATAGCAAAAAACTTTCTAAACGAAAAGATAATGGAACATTAAGAGGTTTAGGGGATAAAAGATAAATAATAAGTATTTTTTAAACTTTTTTTTAAGAAATACTAATTATTATAAGAAACATTCAATCAAGGAGAAAAATAAACATGAGGAAAAAGTATTATCTAAAAATAAAAGAGTGTAAAAAATTAACAGAAATAACATTAGAAAAATTTCTATATTCTGCACTCCCTAGATGGGATAGACTTTCTCGTATTGCTTTAGGTCCTACTCAAATTTATCAAGTGGATGAAAATGGTAATTATATACCGTTAGAATTTGATAATCCTCCTCATTTGTTTAAATATTTATTAACAGAGCATGGAGCTGAATTACCAAAGGAAATTAAAGAAAAATGGAATATGTATGTAAAATCTCCTAAACATCAGGGGGAAACTTTAGATGAAAAGATTAGAGGTTTTTTAAAAGCATTTCCAGATTTTAATAATTTTTTGGCTTCTTCATGCAAAGAACAAGCTATATCAAAAGAAGATTACGAACAAGCTCGATTAGCGTTAGATAAAGAAAAGCCAAAAACTTCTACCACTTACGATATTATCGATAGAGCACGTGCAAAAAAATAAATAAACAATTTATTAAGATAATTGAAATGAAAAATTTAAATAATATTTTAAAAACAATAAAAACATTAAAGATAGTTGAGAAAAATTATTAAAGGGGGATAGATAATGGAAAAACTTGTTGATATTTATAAAAGAATTATTGCTGGGCCGTGGACTAATGGTGCACTAGATAATCAATATAGACTTACAATTAATAATGGTATAGCTGAATTAGTTATTATGGGAAGCGTTAGCTGGGTTGATTGGGTTTCAAATTTTATGTTCTGGAAAGTACCGTATCGAGATATGCCTGTAAAGTGGAGAGCACATGCTGGCTTTCTTGAAGCATGGAAATCGATTAAAGACGAGATAGTCGAAAAATTGCAAGAATGTAAGCAAATTAAAGTTTACGGTTATAGCCGAGGAGCAGCCATAGCAGTTTTAGCGCACGAGTGGTTTGCCTTTAATGGGTATGATGTTGAGACACGAGTGTTTGGTTGTCCACGAGCTATTGCGTGTAAAAAAGACAGTGTTGTATTAGAACGCTTTAGAACGTTATATGTTTATAACAATAAAGGGGATATTGTTACTATGTTACCACCTAAATTATTAGGTTATGTCGATGTTGGTAATATAGTACGACTTGGAACTGGATTTAGATTTCCATGTGCTAAGTGGCATTTGATACCACAATATATAAAGGAGCTTAGTAAATAATTTTATATTTTTATCTTTTTTTGGAAAAATAAATTCTTAAACTTTTATTATAAATAATAAACAAAAAAAATATTAAATAATTTTTGATAGTAGAAAAATAAGGTTTTGGAAGTGTTAGATTAACTAGGGTTTATGTAGATATAAACTAAACTTTATAGATTATTGAAGGGAGGTGGGTTATTATGGATTTTAATGAACAGTATTATCTGGAACAAGCTACAGAAGAAGAGTTGAATAGTCTTGATTGGGTAGCTATTTCTTGGTGCAAAACATTATCGGAAGCTTTTATAGAAAAATTCAAAGATAGAGTAAATTGGAATAATATTTCTTATTATCAGGCTCTTTCTGAGCCATTTATCGAAAAATTTGCGGATAAAGTAAATTGGTTGATTATCTCTATTAAACAAATCCTTTCTGAATCATTTATTGAAAAGTTTGCAGATAGAGTAGATTGGGAATATATTTCTTATTATCAAACTCTTTCTGAGGCATTTATTGAAAAATTTGCGGATAAGGTAAATTGGGAGTTTATTTCTTATTATCAAACTCTTTCGGAGCAATTTATTGAAAAATTTGCGGATAAAGTAAATTGGAGAAATATCTCTCTTAAACAAACTCTTTCGGAGCACTTTATTGAAAAATTTCAACATAAAGTAGATTGGTCGGGTATTTCTATCAATCAAATTCTTTCGGAACCATTTATTGAAAAATTTGCAGATAAAGTAAATTGGGATTTTATAACCCATCATCAAAATTTATCGGAAACTCTTATAGAAAAATTCCAGGATAGAGTAGATTGGGGTTTTATAATCCATCATCAAAATTTATCGGAAACTCTTATAGAAAAATTCAAAGATAGAGTAAATTGGAATAATATTTCTTATTATCAGGCTCTTTCTGAGCCATTTATTGAAAAATTTGCGGATAAAGTAAATTGGAAATATATTTGTCAATATCATAAGCTATCTGAACAGTTTATTAAACAATTTCTAGATAAAGTAGATTGGAAATATATTTCTATATTTCAAAAGTTGTCCGAAGAATTTATTGAGCAATTTCGATACAAAGTAGATTGGATAGCTATATCTAAATATCAAAAATTATCTGAATCGTTTATTGATAAACATAAAGATGAATTAAATTTAAATTTAATTACAGATTCTTGGCATTACAAAGACGTGGAATTTAAGAAACAAAAAGTTATAGAAACTAAACTATATGAATGTTATGATGATTATTTCATAGCATATAAAGGCATCCGAAGAGATAGATATTCTAATTACAATTTCCAATATAAGTACGAAAAGGGTGGGGCATACGAATCATGGGCCGATACCTCTAGTGAAGAAAATAGTTTTGGTTTATCAGTTTGGACTGAAGAAGGTGCAAGAAATTATTGTAATCAGTTAATAATAAGAGTGAAAGTTCAATATGAAGATGTAGCTAGAGTAATTCATGACGGTGGAAAAATTCGATGCTTTAAATTGGAAGTATTAGATTAATTAAGATTTATATAGATATAAATTAAATTTTAGAGATTATTTAAGGGAGGTGGATTATTATGAATTTTAATGAACAATACTATATGGAACATGCTTCAGAAGAAGAGTTGAATAACCTTGATTGGGAGTCCATTTCAAAATACCAAACATTATCGGAAGCTTTTATAGAAAAATTCAAAGATAGAATAGATTGGGAATATATTTCCTATTATCAAGTTCTTTCTGAGCCATTTATTGAAAAATTTGCGGATAAAGTAAATTGGAATAATATTTCTTATTATCATGCTCTTTCTGAGCCATTTATCGAAAAATTTGCGGATAAAGTAAATTGGGAATATATTTGTCAATATCATAAGCTATCTGAACAGTTTATCAAACAATTTCTAGATAAAGTAGATTGGAAATATATTTCTATATTTCAAAAGTTGTCCGAAGAATTTATTGAGCAATTTCGATACAAAGTAGATTGGATAGCTATATCTAAATATCAAAAATTATCTGAATCGTTTATTGATAAACATAAAGATGAATTAAATTTAAATTTAATTACAGATTCTTGGCATTACAAAGACGTGGAATTTAAGAAACAAAAAGTTATAGAAACTAAACTATATGAATGTTATGATGATTATTTCATAGCATATAAAGGCATCCGAAGAGATAGATATTCTAATTACAATTTCCAATATAAGTACGAAAAGGGTGGAGCATACGAATCATGGGCAGATACTTCCAATGAAGAAAATAGTTTTGGTCTATCAGCTTGGACTGAAGAAGATGCAAGAAATTATTGTAATCAGTTAATAATAAGAGTAAAAGTTCGATATGAAGATGTAGCTAGAGTAACCCATTATGGTGGAAAAATTCGATGTTTTAGATTGGAAGTGTTAGACTAACAAGTATATTGAAGTATGGTAACAAATCCTAATGTGTGATATATCTCTTGTATTATATTATATCTAGATAGTTTAAGTCTTTTTAGTGTATGGTTGTTAATCTAGGCTTGTTGCAATACAATTTTTCTACCACTCGCTTGTTTTTATTTGTTGCTGATAAGGTGCATCTATGGTTAAAACTAGCTATTTCATATAAACCATCCCAATTATAGCTTGAAACATATATTTTATAAGGGCTGTTTACAATATATTCATGTAGCTTTTCATAATCTATCCTATGTTGATATTGCGTAGTGTTCTTATAAGGCGGGTCAAGATAGATAATTGTTTCATGAATTGGTGTATCTATAATTACTTGTTCGTAACTTTTGTTTGAAATAATAAGGGTTTCCTTTCTTTGTAAACATTGTATTTTTTTTAAATGTTGTAACCTTTCTATATGTGGTAACCTATTTATATGTTTTAAACTTTTTAGTTCCTCTCTTAGTTCATTTTGTATTATATATAACCTTCTCTCATCCATATTATAATTATTCTTTATATATTTATAATCTAGTTCCACACCATATTTTTCATGCAGTATACCAACCGCAATTTTGCTTCTATGTACTACTATATCATGCAATAACTTTTTATATTCTTCTATATTCTTTCCATATATATAAGAAACGGTTCTATTACCAAAACTCCAAACTGTTTTTACAAACCCTGCAAACCAATCTTTACCTTTATTATTTTTATTAAAGGTTTCCCTATCTATCCACTGGTAAAACTCTTCTGAAACACCTTCATATAATACTTTATTTAATAATTCTGTTATAGTGGTATCTATTTCATTATAACACACCCTTTCTATTTGTGGTCTTTGTAGTGCCTCGAAAGATACAGCACCTCCACCACCAAATAAATCATAAAAATACTTACAGTTAGGATTTTGTTCTAAAATAACATCCAGTATTGATTTTGCAAGTTTCCTTTTACTACCCATGTACGGAATCCCTAATTTTGTATACATAACAGTACCTCCATTTACGAACTACCTGTTCCTCCAAATGACTTCCCTCATCATCTCCCCGAAACCGATAGACTTGGTCTATCAGCATTCGATAATGTTGCTAAAATGCTTTAGACAAGTTTCGAGTGTTACACTACATCTTTCCAACTTCCACCTACTAATACCTTGAGGGAGGTAACTTGCTTCCAAACTCCACCTACTAGAACATACATTACTGAACTAGTTTTCCAAACTCCATTTACTACTATCTGCATAGTACGCTCCTTAAACTCTCTAGGGTAGTAATAAGCCTAAAAATGATATAATCACGATACGTACTCATTAATAATATACTTGGTATCAAAAGCTATTACTAAAGGCTCTTCTGATTCACAATAAGGGTCTTTAATAAAAATGATTTGTTCTTCTTCTTGAATATCAACCACATTGTAATAATCGGGATAAATACTTTTGAAGGGATGCTTAAAAGAAATAAAATCTCCAATTTTAATATTCATATCGATTCTCTCCTAGTTCACTTAAGGTGTGTATTGTATATATAATGTTCCATCTTTCAAACCTGTAGTGCTAGGTGGACTACCTGTTCCGTATAGTACAAGAGGTTGGAAAGCATTATATTTTCCCGAAATTCCTACCCATCGAGTATTTCCTCCATTTTTAGTACTTCGTATTGTTGTACCATCTACTACATAGCTTGCATCATCTACTAGAATATATTCAGTCTGGTCTGCTACAGAATATAACTTAGTACCGATAGGACCTCCAAATGATTCTAAGGTTTGTGGAGGATAAATAGTTTTTCTTTCTAAAGAAAGTCTATTGTTAAGATCATATTGCTTGGGCATCGAAGCCTCCTAATTGTAAAAGATAGGCCCAACGTGGTTTCAGGGCCTACGAGTTCCTCCCAACGTGGTTTCAGGAAGGTATAGCTAGTCCCAACGTGGTTTCAGGGACAAATAAAACCTACATTATAGTTAGTTAACAAGGTAATGTAACTCCTTTTATACCTGATTCTTTAACTACATACCTCACAGCAGTTAAAGGAGGAGTCAATACTCCATTACTATAACAGCCATAAAACTGTATAGTTGACCCAAATTTTTTATTACTAACAGTATTAGGACTATCAACACCTTTAATAATATGTTTAAATCCTGTAGCATTAAAATATAAAGTTTCTAAGTCAACTCGTCCTAAATAATTTTTCTGCATGTCTAAATTTAAATTAGCATTATTTATTATAGCAAACGTTTTCTTTTTGTGAAACTTAGGTTTACCTATTAAGACAACTGTATTTGTACTGATGTTATTAAATAATAACTCAGGTCGTAATCGCAATAAGAATGTATCAATATTACAGGGTTTTAGATAAAATGCGTGGTATCTTGGATTAGTAATATTATCTACTACGTGATATATTTTTAACATACTACCAATATTCGCCATGATAGTGGATTTTATTGCATTAAAAGTTCCTGCCTTGCCTGGAGTTAATTTTACATATGCCATATCTTTTATATACATATCCATAAGACATTGTGCCATAGTGCCTGTTGCGGAATCCCAAGCTTTTCGACTAGAAGCAATATCTCCTTTCAAGAATAAATTACCTATAGCTGTGTAAGGTAGTTGGTTGAAATACGTGTACGGATTTCTAGGCAACCATAGTATTACATAAGAATCTAAATTATTTTCATCGACAGCAGTTATGGCTGGAAATTGTGATTTTAGGAGATTAAGTAATTTTTGTGCTAACCCAATATCTAATGCGGGAAAAGTAGTAAGACTATCAAATACACAACCTATACGTTTTCCAGTATAATTACTCGCTGTTTTTAATCTAGCTAAAGCCATGTTAACTCCGTATGTTACAGGAGTTTCATCTGCGACACGTTGCTGTAATATATACACTTGAATTTTAAGAGAAGCGTCGTCATCAAACCCTGCAGTTCTTAAAAAGGTAAGCAAGTCATCAAGTGTAGCAAACCTTAATCCTATTAGTTTTTTCTTCGTAGACTCTTGTACAAAATCCCAAAACAAAATATTACTAAAAGAATCGTAATAGTCGTATATATAACCTAACCTAGCTTTTAAGTGTGTTAATTCTCGTATTGAAAAATCTGCATAAGTAATCCCACTACCTAATTTCTCATAGCTACAGTCTGCTACTTCAATTTTTTTATACCGTTGCTCATTGATTTGTTGCGAACAATCAAAAAAAGCTGAAATTGTATGTGATATAGTATTAACATTTGTTATATAACCTATTTCGGAATAGTTGGTTTCTTGTAGGTCTGTTATATATTTTGGGCTAGTACCATCAATGGAAATATATAATTTTTTTCCTACAAATACACGAGCATCTTCTACAGTAGGGATTGTTATATCTGTTAGCATTCCAAGCACTAAGCCGGTACTAGAGCCATTTGCTGCAACATCTTCTATCGTTATGCAATATGCAAAGTCAATAGGAGTAGTTAGCGGTTCTACATACGCTACTTCATTAGTTAGCGTATCTACTAATTTTACTGGAGTATATTTTGGTATCACAGCTCCTGTGTTATTAACAATTGGAACTTTTACAGATGAAGAATCTGCAATAAAATAATTATATTTACCTCCAATAGCTAGATACCTATAATTTCCTCCATGTAAAGTTTCTATAACAGTAGTACCATTAGCCATATCTGTAAAACCATTTCTACAAATATAAAACGAATCATTTTCATTTACAAAGTAAATAGCGTCTTCATCTGGTACTAGTGATTGTAATTCTGAGAGAGATGAAAAATATAGTACTGTCTTTTTTCTTGGGGGATTATACGGCATCCATCACCTCTTAAAAAAAATTAACAGAGCCAATAAAACTCATGACTCCTGCATTGATAGAGCTAATAAAACTCATAACTCCTATGTTAATAGAGCCAATAAAACTCATGACTCCTAAAAATTTCCTTTACTCATAATTCTACTTTTTTAATATCAAAATACGCTTCTGCATTTACTTTTTTCTTATTTATTGTAATATATCCTTTAGAATAGCCTATTACACCATTACTGTATCTAATCATAAATTGAATTCTAGTAGGCATATTTCTATTATACCCTTTGCTACCTCTAAACCTATAAAAAGGATAAATACTATCACGCTCGTATGTTGTAAATATAGCATCAATCCCTTCAAAGGTATATGTTTGTATAGTAACAATAGGATACGGATAACTATATTTATTAACACCATTTACTATAGAAAAGAAAGAAGCTCCCGTATCTTTAATAGGTAAATATAATTTAACAGAATCAATCCCTAGTGGCTTCATCAAAAAAGCTACACCTGATTTATCTTCAGCATACAAAGGATAAATCAATACTCCACTGTAACCTTCTGTTATTATTTTATTACCTCGTAATTTATTCATTGGTAAAAAGAATCTGGTAAAATATCCACTTTGCGAAACTCTTCTACCAAAAAACTTTGGAGTTCCAACATAAAAGTTTATTACGGAAGCAGATACAAACGTTCTGGAAGTAAAATTATAATAGGTTCTATGATTAGAGTTGACTACAGAATTAACTTTAGGTTGCTGGTATAATTTTTTACCAGCCGTAAACCAAATACATTTATTTTGGTTAGTAGTATTAAGCGGAGTAGGTTTATCAGGAAAAAATTCCTGCAATACTTTAGAGCCCAAATCAGAATCGTAAAAATCACCCCAACCAAAAAAAGAAGGAGCAGGTTCTTGATTACCATCGTAGCCATATTCTTTTCTTTGATTTTTTGAGTAATAACAATTCCTCCCTCGTGCCATAGCATATAAAGAATTATGACCTGATATATTTACATGCAAGTTTTCATCTATTATCTCGTAGATATCTAATATTGTAAATGAAGGATATTTTTCAGGGTCGGGTGTAGAATTTATATATACTGTAGTCAACTCATCAAAAGTTGCTTGAGCTACATATAAATATTCTACAGATGATTTATTATAATATGTTATTTTTACGTAACTTTTAGAAAACAAAGCATTCCATTTATCTTCATTATCAAATTCTAACCATCCTTTTAGAAAAGAACTTGGCTTAATTATAGAACCTTTATTCTTAATTTCAATCGATTTAATTTTTTTTAACTTTGCTGTTTTATATAATAACCAAGAACCCGATACAGTGTCATATCTATATATCTCGTCCTTATGATTTACATATGTTTGATTATCTATAGGAGAAATTGGAAATGTACTGTCATGCCATGTATACATTCTTATACCTCAACCCATTGACCATCTGCGTTCATGTAAAACATTCTATCTAAATTAGTATCATATACCCAATTGGTAGTTCCAGACGGGAGAGCTAATCGTTCTGTAGTAGTTAATGTTAAATAACCTCCACTTCCAGAAACAGGTCCTATTTTTACCCAATTATTCTCGATAGAGTAATCTAAATCTTTTAAATAATATAATCCATTTTTGCTAGTATCAGGGTCTTCAATAACAAGAACTTTCATGCCTTTATACACATAGATATTATTATCTAATGCTTGCCATGTTGAAGAAGTTGTTAAATCATTGTAATATTGTACTACTTCTCTTGCATCTAAGGAACCCGCTATTTGAGGTTCTAAATTAGCAGAAAATCCTGTTAATCCCTTTATTCTAGCCATCGTTAATATTTCCTTACTTAATTAGTATAGAAGCGTAATTGACGTGAACCTATCGTCGAACCATTATGAACATATTGCTTATAATCTATTAAATTTCCATTAATGTTTTTTTGTATATTATTAACAGTAAATAAAGTTAAACTATTTGCTTTAGAACCCCCAAGCCATTCCCACTGACCTGAGATAGTATTGTAGAATTGTATACCTGTAATGGATGAGTGGCTTGTAGAGAATTCAGCTGTTTGTTTATATCCACCACTTTCTGCTACCATATTGAATGAAAAATATGTAGCATTATGCTGAACTAAAGATTGCTTTGTTAATGTAGTTATATCTACTGTAGTACCGAAAATCGGATACACTCCAGTTATTGTAGAAGAAATTAAATTTGTTTGACCTGCAGGAAGAGGCACATCGTAATCCGTTCCTTTACTTCCTTTAGGCTGAACACCTGCATCATAAGCAACTCTACTTGTCCAGCTTTGATTTCCTAATAAAACAACATAGTTAGATATACTGTTATTATCACTTAACGCTGTACTGGATTTATTTGATAATCCAGTTCCGGTATAAAGATATGTGTTAGGTAAACCAGAACGATACGGAGAAGCTGACAAATATTGAGGATTAATGGAACCTCTATCAAAAGTCGCTGTAAAATTAATTGTAGGAATAGTTTCTCCTACTTCACGCAATCCTGAAACAGAAGCAACAAATGTAGCAGAAGGAGGAGTTAACGTTCCAAACAACTCAGGATATAACAGCATATCCCACATTTCAATCATGGACTTATTATTAAATGTTGTTCCTACTGGAATACCACCTACAGCAATTGGTGTATGCTCTGCATTAGTATATTTTGGAAATGTTTGAAATGGCGTTACACTTATATCGTACAATCTAAGTGTGGAACTATAGTTACTAGCAGTTAATTCTACAAAAAACGAAAATTGGGATTCCCCTTGTGGTACATCTACTATAGACATAATTTCTACATAGAAATCTGTATTATCTTTTAAATATGTACCAACGTTATAAAAAATTCCCGAACCGGCTGCTCGCAAACCTACATTAAGAGTGGCTGTAATATCTGCATTTGAGTATGCATAAAAATGTACTAATACAGAACGTACTTGAGATATTCCAGGAATTGTATAATCACTTGTAATACTACAAGGAGTTCCTACAGCTCCTACAAGGCGCAGTTGTTTGCCCGATTTTGCTTCAGCTTTATCTTCGACAACCATAGTAGTCCAATTACTACCATTCCAGCCATCTAAGCCTGTAGTGCCTTTTAGAAAATAGCCATTTGGTAAATAATTTTCTATTGTATCAAATGAAGGAACTTGTATAGTCCCACTACCTTGAGAACCTAATTGAACCCAACTTGCTGGATTAGTAAAGTTTATATCATCTGCTAAAAAATATAAACCATTTTTTGTAGGAGTTGGGTCATTACAAACAGACACAACCATACCTTTATAAAGGTATGTTCCCCCATCATTTGCTTGCCAAATGGATGGATTTATTAAATCACTTGTAGTATCAACTTTAATTCGAGCATCAAGAGGAGCAGCTATTTGAGGTTCAAAATTTGCAGAAAAACTAGATAAACCTTTACTTCTTCCCATAATATTTTTTCCTTTACTCTTTAATTAGTACTTTTTTAAGTAGTACTTTTTAATTTATTAATTTATAATACAAAATTTAATTATTATGTATTGACAAAAGTTTTAAAATATGATACTATATAATTATGTTAGGAATAAAAAATTTCTAACAACTTCTACAGTATGTAGAAGAAATAAATCACTAAAGGAGGTGTCAAAATGACACTTATTAACCTTACCCCTCATGACATTAATATTGTTATTGTTGAAGGAGGAGATAAAATAACTGTTCCTCCTTCAGGGATACTCGCTCGTGTTTCTTCAAATCAAAAAGAAGTATTTAAAATAAATAATATTCCTGTTTATCAAACGGTTTTCGGAGAAGTAGAAAACCTTCCCGAACCCCAAAACGATACTATATATATAGTATCTACTATGGTATTATCTGCTTTAGAAAAAGCAGGAATAGATAGAACAGACGTAGTAGCTCCTAATACTATTAACGCCATTCGAGAAAATGGGCAAGTAGTAGCTATTACTAGTTTTCAAGTTCTTTAGGTAATTATAATAAAAGAGTTTATAAATAGATTAGCTTTATTATTATAAAGCTAATCTATTTTTTATAAAAATTATAATAAAAACTTTTATTATTAAATAAAATTAAAATTTAAATTTAAAGTTTCTATTATTTGTTCTTGTTTTTCAGTCAATAAAATAAAATTTTTTTCTTTAATTTCTCGTAAAATATCTTCTTTGTTAATTTTTGATGGTAAATTATTAAGAGTAAAAATTTTAGCATCATCAAAAGATTCAGCATGAGCGTATATAAAACTTTTAATTTCTTTTCTAAAATTTTTAAGTTTATTTTTTTTCACCTTAAAAATTCTATAAAATTTAGGAAATAAAGTATACTGTGGAAAAACAATTAAATACACATAAGCAAAAGGAAAATTTGCTTTTTTACCTATTTTTTCTATTTGGTATTTTATTTTTTCAAAATCATTTCGATAAGGGTCTATAACAAAATCAGCGTGCATATAATCAGGTACTCTGTTATCAGATAAATATACTACAAAACCTTTGGTATAATCTTCCTTTGAAGCTGATATTGTGATAATTGTTAACAGAGAATTATTTGAATTATATATTTCATAATGTAACCCATACTGTTCTGCTAATTTTTTTATTCTATTAATAATAGGTTCAAATAACATAACTATTTATCTCCTTTTATGTATTTAATAATTTTTTTTCTCATAACAATAATTTTAGTATTTTATTTTTATAATTTTAATTTTTTGAGGAAAAATATTAAGTTGTATAAAATCTTAACTGTCGTGCTCCAATAGTGGGACCATTATGAGTATATTTTCTATAATCAATTAAGCTTCCATTTATATTTTTCTGAATAAAAGAAAGTGTAAATGTTAATAAACTGTTTGCTTTAGAACCGTTTATCCATTCCCACTGCCCAGAAATAGTATTATAAAATTGTATTCCTGATATAGCAGGAGCAGCAGTAGGAAATTCCGCTGATTGTTTTAATTCTCCACTTTCCCCTACAAAACTTATTTGAAAATAAGTAGAATTATGTAAAGCTAATGGTTGCTTAGTCATGGTACCAATAGAAACAGAATTTCCAAAAAACGGATATACTCCTGTTATCGTTACAGTGTTAGTAAGAATATCTCCAGCGGGATAAGGAGAATCATAAGGATTGCCTTTACTTGATAAAGGTTGTTCTCCTTCATCATATGCAACCAAACAATTCCACGATTGATTCCCAGCAGTAACAACATAATTAGTTATACTTTGATAATCTACTAAAGCTGTTGAAATAATTGAGGGTGGTAAAAATACACCATTGTAATAATAACCGTTCGGTAAGCCTGTTCTAAAGCCTGATGTTCCGTAAGTAGGAGATATAGAACCTCTATTAAAAGAAGTTGTAAAATCTATAACAGGAATTATTTCTCCAATTTCTCGTAAGCCTGTAACCGATGCTGACATAGTAGCTGATGGAGGTGTAAGAGTTGGAAATAATTCTGGATAAAATAACATATCACAAATTTGAGCAAAAGAAAGATTATTAAAAGTAAACCCTTCTGGAACCCCCCCAACACTAATAGGAGTAGGAGTTAAATTATTATAATATAAATCTTTTTCAGAACTTATCTTTTCTATGTAATGAGAAGCTAAATCTGATGTAATATCTGCTGCTGTATAATTAGAAACAATAACTCTATATAATTCTATATAGCCTGAATTATAATAAGCAACTAATGTATTCAGCGCATAACTCTGTCCCACACTCCAAGTCTTACAATGTAATGAGTCTAAAATTTCAGATAAATTCTTAACTTGATTAATTACTATTTGTGTCATATTATTATTTAGTATTTATTTAAAATTAATGTTAATATTAAAATAATTACTAATTATATATAAATAAGGAAAAGAAATTGTAACCTACCACGGGGCAAGCCCCGTGGCTTTTGAAAGAGAGCCACAAGGTTACCAGACCACTAACAGGAGGTAAGGTTGTTAGTAAACGATAGGAAAGAAATTAGGAACGAAAGTGTGTCGCACCAGCACTTTCCTCTTCGGGTACAGATTAAAAGCTCTGTGATGGTAGGAGCGGTATCTGTACTGACAAACCTTTCCATATCTGGTCGAGGTGAGGTCGGATTTCAATGTAACTCCGAAGCATTGAATACGCATTACCCTGTTTACAGGAGGATTTAACTGATGGAAGTTTATGTATTAAACAAAGAAGGACAACCGTTGATGCCGACAAAGCCTGTAATTGCAAGGTTGTTACTGAAAGAAGGCAAAGCAAAGTGCATTAGAAGAACTCCGTTTACTATTAAGCTTCTTGTAGATACCACTGAGTATAAACAAGAAGTAGTAGCGGGAATGGATACGGGTAGCAAAACTATTGGTTGTGCTGCTATTGCAAATGGTAAAGTGGTTTATCAGTCAGAAGTACAAATTAGGCAGGATATTTCTAAGAAGATGGAACAGCGTAAAATATATCGTAGGAACAGACGTGGGAGGAAAACAAGATACAGAAAAGCTCGTTGGCAGAACAGAGCTTCTATGCGAAAAGAAGGAAGACTTGCACCAAGCATTAAGTCCAAAGTTAATTCTCATCTAAGGGAAAAGAAATTTGTTGAGTCGATATTACCTGTATCTAACTGGAAAGTGGAAACAGCAAGTTTTGATATACATAAGATATCCAATCCTGATGTTAAAAGATGGGATTACAAGAAAGGCAATCAAAAAGGATTCTATAATGTAAAATCTTATATCTTGCATCGTGACGGGTATCAATGTCGGAAATGTAAGACTAAGAAAGGCAAGTTGCACGTTCATCATGTTATTTTTAGAAGTAATGGTGGAACAAATACACCAAGTAATTTAATTACTTTATGTGAATCTTGTCATGAGAAACTTCACAACGGAGAGTTTGAAATCAAGGGTGCAAGAAGCAAAACAAAACACGCCACCGAGATAGGTATTGTAAAATATCAACTCAAGAAGCAGTTTGGTAATTTTGAAGAGACGTTTGGGTACGAGACAAAGTACAAGAGAGAACAGATTTTAGGGTTGCCTAAAACCCACTATTTTGATGCGGTAGCAATATGCTGTGAGGAAGGTGAGATTGTTGAGTTATCTGATACTACCTATTTCAAGAAGCATGTTGCTAAAGGTGATTACCAGCAGACCAAAGGTAGTAGAAGTGAAAAGAAAATACCAACTGGCAAATTGTTTGGGTTGAGAAAGTTTGATTATATCCAAACACCGAAAGTTACTGGCTTTATCAACGGCAAAAGAAGTACAGGATTTTTTGCCATATCTGATTTAGAAGGTAAGGTAATCAATCCGTCAGTAAATGTAAAGAAAAACTGTATGATGTTAACTGCAAGAACAACAACTTTAATTGAAAGGAGGGGCACATTCCTCCACGGGGCAAGCTCCGTGGTTTCCTGTGCCGAATTTTTATGACAAAATTAGAATATCTTTTACAATTACCTCCTAATAGAGTTAGGGATACCTGGATTGTTTATGGTGGGATAGTTGTTGGGCCTAATCAAACAGAATTTGCTAAAGATAGTATTATACAATTAGCAGGAACTGGAACAGTTTGGGATGATGCTTTATTTTTTATAACAGAAGATTTACATTTAACTCCCACTACTCTAATAGATTGGAATAATGTATTTTTTGATATTGAAGCTAAGGGAACATTACGAGATGAACATGGAATAATATTTCCACATTTATTTTGTGTTTGTTCTGCTACTAAGTTTCATAATATTACTGAACCCATAGACTATTCTTTTGTAGCGTTTAATGCACTTGCTCCTGTTGATATTAGCGATACTGATTTAGAAAGAATTCTATTAGAAGCAGGTGTTCCTTTTATAAGATTAGAGGAATTAGAATATACGAGAGACCAAATTTTATCTTTGGTAGTACAACCTGCAATAGAAGAATATTATCGATATTTTCCAATTAGAGAAGTACATCAAGAGATAATAAATAATAACACAATTAATATTCCTATGCCTCCTTATATTCAATTTTTTATTAGAGCTTATGTAATTCCTGGATATTCTGCTAAAACAGATTTTATTAAAAATCCTTTACTTCGTTATTTTGATGAAGTTATTCTTGCTACTTCAACGAGAGGGGCTTTTACTTCTCCGCTTATTAATAGTGCTAGACGACAAGGTTATGTTGATACAACAGGATTTACAACATATGTGCTAGAAAAAGCATTACGGCAGGGTGCACTTAATTACGGTACTAAGCAATATTTACATTTAGACGTTAAAAATAGAACTCTTGTTGGTTATTCTACAATTCGAGGAATTGTAGAAGTTGAATGGGGTTCTGTGTCGTATAAATGGACAGATATTCCTCTTAACCGGCAGCGAGAGGTTAGGGAACTTGCTACAGCTAGATTATTACGAGCATTATATAGTTTGCGAAATCAAGTAAATAATAATTCTATTGGAAATTTAAATGTAGAACATTTTAATACACGAGCAAATGATTTAGAAACTAAAATATTAGAAAAGTGGTCAAGTGAAGTAGAACCAACATTTATTAGAAATTAATTTATGAGGAGAAAAAACTAATGGAATATACTTTATATAGAGGGAAAGTAGAAGGATTACGATTAAAAGAAGAAAATAATTCTTATGTTATAAGAATATTACCTTTAATGGAAGAAATTCAAGAAACAGAAATGCTGCCGTTATTTCCTTCTTTTTTTCTTGATTCTTTAGAACGATATTCAATTGGAGATAATGTTTGGGTTTTATCTGAAGAAAGTTTTCAAGTTGGATATGTTATAGGGTTATGTGAAACACCCGAAGGAAGAAACATTACTTCTCTTGTAGATAAGGTTATAGAAATAGAAAAGAAATTAAAATTACCTATTTCTTCTGCAATAAATTTAGGTTTTAGATTAACAGGAGAAGCTTATTTGGATTTTTATGATTCAGAAACATTAATAAACGGTAGATTAAATAATACAGGTTCCTGTATTGTGTTTGGCCCAAATGGAGAATTTTTTCTTGTTGCGAATGATTCTTACTATAATTTAGGTGATACAACAATTAAAGAAGCAAGTGAAGAAAAAATAATTGATAATAATTTTACTTTAACAGCAGCTCAAGTTTCAGAAACTAGTGAAGGGAGAAAAGTAAATGTTATGTCTAAAAATGAAGAAATGATTGGTGGTGATTCAACAGAAAATGTATTAGGAAATAAAGTTGAAGTTTACCAGAAAAAAGATGAGACAGTTCTTACAAAAGAAACAGTATCTATAGGGTTAGGAAAACAAGAAACTGTAGTTAGTGGGGGAGTTGATATAAAAGTATTAGCAGGTAATTATTCTATAACAACTATGTTAGGAAAAATAATTATAAATAGTGTTGGAGGAATGCAATTAAATCTTGGTCCTACAGGGATGAATATTTTATCAGCAGGACCTGTTACAGTTACTTCTCCACAAATGAATCTTAATACTACTAATTTAAATATTAAGGCATTAACTATAACAGCACCGAACGGATTTACTGCTCCAACAGGAAGTGGTCCTTTTTGTGCACTACCTATTTGTCCTTTTACAGGATTACCTCATTTAGGTAATGTTTTTGCAGGAGGAGTATAACGATGGCTTTAAACTCTGTAGAATTTGTAGATAATTACATTTTCCCTCGAATGTTTCGGAAAAGAAAATTGACTGCAAAGCAAAAAAAAGAAATTAGAGATTCTTGGTTAGAGCTAGCAAGTTGTATTTTTGATTATTTAAAAGATAAGGGAGAAGTTTCTTTATTTATAAGAGCAGACCCTAATTACACAGTTTCCGAAATAAGAGAAGGAACAGACCCTCCTGAAAAAGTAGAAATAGAGTATTATAATCATAAATTACATATTGAGTGAATAATAAATAAAAAGGGAGAAAAATTATGAAAAAAATTTTTATCAAAGTTTCAAAATTTCAAGAAGCGAAATTAAGAAAAAAAGGTGGAACATGGCAGGTAATTGATGATGAAGGAAAAGTTTTAGGAGAGCACGATACAAAAGAAGAAGCTCTTGACCAATTACGAGCAATCTATACTTCTTGTGGAAGTAAGAAAAGTAAAAAGAAAAAAGAAGATATTGAAAATAAAAAACCAAAAAAAATAATTTTTTTTGATTCAAAGTTATAACTATGAGTATAAGAATTATTAACACTAAAGAAGTACAAAATGATATAGCTTCCTCAATTAAAGAATTAGAAAAGATTTCAAAAGAGTATTTAGAAAAAGAAATAAAAGAAGTAGAAAATTTAATTAATGATTTATTATTACTAGTAAAGGAACAAGATGGAAAAAAAGATAACAAAGGTTAAAACATTTCATATTGACTCCAATCAAGCTATTGATAAATTAATACCATTTGCCTCTTCAAGTTTTTTCTCTACTATTTCCTCGATGCAAAGCACCTTATCATCTTTAAGAAGTGTAATTCAATCAATTGGTTCAACGTTAAATCCAATTTTAACTCCATTAACCACAAATCCATTATCTACTTTCTATAAGCAATTATTAAAAGTTATAAATGATTCACTTCAAAGTATTTCTTCCGCAGGAATTAAAGCAATAGTTATTCATCCTTATAATCAGGCGGGAAAAAGAACTGTTAATTATCAATTAAATTTATTAGATGTTAAAGATGCTATTGATTATAGTGTAGCAGAGTTGAATTATTCAAAAAAGAAAGAGTATGAAAATAAAAAAACAATACTAGAGGAAAGGATTTCATTACTAAAACAGCAATTAAAAGAAACAGTTGAAGATGCTAAAAAACGAGAAAAATTAAATAAGCAATATATTGATACGGTAAAACAATTAAATGCTCTTGAAAATAGTGTAGAAGAAAAAGATAAACAGTTTTCTTCCTATACTGAGAAATATATTAATTATATTAATTTTTCTTTACCTAAATTAAGTTTTAATGATGCTATAGAAGAATTAAAACAAGCATTAGTTCGTTCTAAAAAATTAGACCCAAATGTCCCGCAATGGAATTCTTTAACAAATGTTTGTGGTTTAGGAATAGTAGTTTCTGCTAAGACACCTTTAGAGTTTATAAATAAATTAAATGAAGTTAATAAATTACTTCAATTTCAAGAAATTGGTAAATCTATAAGAAAATTTAGAAATGAATTAGAAAAAATTAATAGTACTTTGAAAGATAAAGGGCAAAAAGTTAAAACAGAATATGAAGCTAGTAAAAAAAATGTAATTTCTTATTTTGAAACAGTGGAAAAAGAAGACAAAAAGAAAAGAAATAAAGAACTATTAAATAAATTAGCAGGAGAATTAGAAAATTATATTAATACATCTTTACTTGATGGACTTTCTACTATAGGGTTAGCTGATTATCCTAAATGGATAGGTTTTTCATTGGATACAATTTCATATCTTAGAGTATTACAAGAAATGCTTATGAAATTCTTAAACTTATTTACTCCCGCTATAGAAGCAACTGATAATGCTATTGCTTTAATTATAAAAAGTTTATTTGCTAAAATAAATGCTATTTCTAAATATATACAAACAGTTTCGGATACTTTAAATATTTTATATTCTCTTAATTTTAGTCTAACTGGTTTAATGTTTACTATTAATATCGATGAAAAAGGCTTAATAGAAAAAGGTGGAGGAAAAGATTTACTTCTAAGAGAGTTATCTAATTTACAAAACTTAAATTATATAGATGATAAACAAGTATATATAAGCTTAAAAGAATCTACTTTTTCTGCTTTAATTTTTTTTGGAAATGGAAGTATAAATTTTGATTTAATCGGCAAACAATTTATAAATATTTTTAAAGGTTTCTTAAATAATTTTATTTCTCCTACTGCAATAACAAATACAACATCTCTATCAATCAAAATAAATCCTGACATTCATTTAGCTATCATAGATAAATCTTCTCTTTCTCTTTCTTTAACTTTCTCTCAATCGGTTAAATTTTATTCATTACGATTAATTAACACCGAAACATCAGCTGTAATTAAAAAAATAGATAAAAAAGAAGTTATTTCATTTACAGAAATAATAAACTTTTCTAACCTTGAAGATAAAAAAGTTTATTTATTACAGATAACTCTTTTTGGAGAAAACAGTTCTTATCAAAAAGAATATTCGTGGTCGTTCAAAACATATTTTGCTTTTTCAAATTTAAATTTAAATAATGGGCAAGTTTCTAATAATAGTGGAGAATCTGTTGTTATTTCTCAAGAAGGAGAAACTACAACCCCTGAAATTCCTATATCTACAGGTACTACAGTTCCTTTTGACCCATCTGTTGAACCTAATCAAAATGGTTATTTTATTGCTTATTTGTTTGGGTTATTAAATGATATTTATAAGAAAAAAATTTACATATACCCTTTCAGAGATTATCTTTCTATAACTCTTAAAAAAATAAAAACTAAGAAAATATATATTAGTCAAAACCCTAGATTTGTACAATTTGAAAAAGAAAAAACAACTCAAGCTATTTATTTTTTAGAACCAGAATGGGGAATGTTTTTATTACCTTATCAATGTTATCTACCAGAAGGTATTTATAAATGTCTTATCTTAGAAAATAATAAATGGGAACCATATTATTTTGAAGTTATTTATAAAGTTAAAGCGAAAATTTGCTAATTATAATTTAAGGAGAAAAAGATGAACAACCAAACAAAAAAAGCAGTATTCTGTTTTATTAATGGAAATCCACCAAATATTCAACATGAAAAATTTATTAATTCATTAATAAATGTAGCTTCTAATAAAAAAGCATATCCTTTTGTTTTTTTATCGAGTGAACAAGATATAACATCTCAACCACTTAATTTTACAGATAAAGTAAATTATTTTAAAAAAGTTTTTCCTTATATATACATATATGAAAACAAAATAAATAATTATTTAGATATTGTGTCGTATTTGTATTATAAAAACTTTCAAGAACTATATGTTTGCACATGGATTGGGAATAATGAAGACCTTTATTCCTTTCAAAATTTTATTAATTCTAATGGATTAGAACAAATAAAATTAGAAAAATTTGAAATTATCCCTGTCATTAACACTAATCCCGACAAAGACCCTGTTAACGATACGTTATTTAACAGTGTAATAGATAACAATTATGCTGAATTTAAGAAAGTAGCAATGGGAAATACAGAAGGTGATTGTTCTTATTTGTTTAGATTGTTAAAAAAATCGGTAGGGATACAAGAAAGTAGTAAATTTAAATTGCAGTTAAAAAAACTTTTTTAAATTTAAAACCCCCTCTTGAAGGAGGGGGTTTAATTTTAATTAATATTTACCGTTCAAAAAATCTTTCCATTTAAAAGATTCATTTACTCGGTTACGAACTCTGCGTCGTTCTTCGACTGCTTTTACACGAGATACTGCGTCAGGATTACCACCTACTTCAATAGGAATGTTAGCGTAATCATCATCATCATCATCAAGAAGGTCTGCAAGAGTATCTTCGTCTTCAAATTCATCTTCCTGCGGGTTTACATATTCTTCTTCCGCAACACGATATTTGCGTTTTTTAGCAAACCGAGCACGTTCAGGCATACGAGAACCGGAATCAGTTGTTAAACTTTTATCACCATCCATTGGTCTCCCTTTTCCTACCATAACATCAGTATCCTGAGGGTCAATACCAAAATCTTCTTCATCGCCAGGTTCTCCATCTTTCATTTTTTTACCATTCCTCGGTAGGCCTGAAATTACCATATTATCGGTATCAGAACCATATTCAACTCCAAATTCAGAAGTATCTTCTCCCATGCGTTTAGCACGGAGACGAGCTTTTCTACGACGATATGCTTCGAGTTGTTTAGCTGAAATATCACGATTTTCTGCTTCTACAGTATCCTCGTTTTCTTCTTCTTGCTCTTCTTCAGTTTCGTAATCTTCCTCTTCTTCCTCTTCTTCCTCTTCATCGACTAGCTCTATAGCAAGTTTTGCACCACATTTTGGACAAGTACAATAACCACCATGAACTTCATCAACTTCAACTTCTTGTACTTCGGGAAGTTCATCATTTTTATCAACAGAGATTTCCATATCCTCCAGAGACATTTTCTCTTCATCGTCGACCTGAGACTCAAGTTCGGCTATCCTCCTTTTTCTAGCAAGTATTGCGCTCTCATCTGATTTTTTAAGCTGTTTTGCTTTCTTTCGGATAATAGGTTCAGTGTTTTTTCCATCAGAACCTTTTTTGAGCTCGTACTTTTCAGTAAGCTTTTTCCGCAGTTCCATCTCAGTTTGTAAGCGCTTTCGCTCTTGCTGTTCAAGGAGTTTAGCTTCTCCTTCCTCTCTCCACCATTCTACCTTGCGTCGAATCGTATAACTCATTTCGATTCTCCTTTTTAAAAAAATTATTTTAGATTTTTACTTTTCCAGCTTTTTATTTATTAAAAAAGTACAAAGAAAAGTTTAGTTAAAAGAAAAATAACATTTTTCTTTCCAATAATAATTAGTAATTATCTAATTTATATATTTTTAACTAATTATAATATGGATACAGATACTAATAACAATTCTAAAAAAATATTAACTTTTTCATTTTTAATTTTTTCTCGTGCTCCTTATCTTTCAGGTAATTTTATTAATGAATATGTTAACTATTATAAAGATTTTGAAGATTTTCCTGAAACAATGGCAAAAGAAGAATTTCTTAACATGGCTTTACTATTAGGGGATTATAATTTATATGTAACAGTATTTAAAGCATTACGAACATTTAATAATTATCTGTGGTATGGAAAGACAAATAAAATATATCTTCTTTCTCCTTCTAAAGGTTTAAAACAATCTGAATATAAAGAAAAAAGTATAAATCAGATTTTAACTGAAAAAAAATATAACATAAATTATGATTATCAGAAAGAGAAAGAAGAAAAAGGAAAAAACCTTTCTGAATTAGATTCTAATTTAATTAAGTTAGGGTTTACCCCGATTGATTTTGCTCAGGATTTTCCTCTAAACTAGATTCTAAAAGTTTTTTAATATTTTCATTTTTATTTTTCTCTTCTTTTAGAGAAGATAAAAACATAGTAAGTTCATTCATACTCTGTAGAATATCCGATGAAACATTATTTGCTATTTGATTTTCAATAGAAATATCCTGTGGTGATTTAATTTCCTGTAACTTATTAAAGAACGGTAAAAATAAGTTTTGAATAGCCTTATTAGTATTTTCTTCCTCCTGATGCAGTAAACCTTTTATATCAAGGAATTCTGCTTCTGCAAGCCTTACTTTTAGTTCTTCTTTTAAAAGGGATTGAAACTCCATATCAGCATATAATTTTTTCAACCTAAACAAAAAAAACTCTACTAAAGATGATGTTATAATTTCTTTAGGTGATTCTTTAGACTCTATAGGTTTTTCTTCTAATTTTTCCTTAAATCCTAAGAGATTAGAAATATTTTCTTCATTCTCAAAATTATCTTCCATCAGTAACCTCCTTAATTTCATTATTATTATCTTTATTTATTTGAGAAGAACATTCTTTTACTTTTTCATTAATATATTCTTCTAACTGCTGAATTTTTATTCCATATTTTATGGTATTAAAATTTGGTATATTTAAAACTTTTTTAATTTTTTTCCAATTATAACCTCGTACCACTTTATAGTAATAAGAAATTGTTATTAATAAACTTTCTTGTAAATCTTTTTCGGATGGTAATAAAATTTTAGAAGATGATATTTCAGACAGCAGTTCAATAAAATTATCTAAACCTAACTTTTTAAAAATTATAAAAGTATTATGCCAGTCATCGATATTAACTTCAGGGTTTTTCTCTTTAAGAAAGATAAAAGACAAAATAAAAACTCTGTCTAACATTGAATAATCTTCTTTATTAACATCCTCTTTTAATAAAGAATTTAATTTTTCTTTAAATAATAATTTTGAACTAAACATTCACACCTCTTATTTAAAGATATATAAAACCCAACCAACAATAGCAAGACTAACGCCTATTCCTGTTGCTATCTTCCAAAAAAGAATTTGCTTTTCTATTTTAACTAAATATTCTTCAATTTTTTTAATTTTATCTTGCATCTCAAGTAAATTTTTCTTATCTTGTTCAATTAGGGTTTGTTGATTGTTTACTATATTCTTCGCATCTTCTAATTGCTTCGACAATTGCTCTACTAAGGATAACAACTCTTTCTGCTTTGTTTGTAATACTATTAGCTGTTGCGACTGCGTCAGAGAGTCCTGATACAAGCTCTCCGATTCCTTCAGTAAGTTCTCTGCTAATTCTAGTAGCTTCTCCCAATCTACTGGAGAGGTCTGCGTTGAGTCTTGTGAGTTGTTCGTTTGTTTTTGTGAGTTCGGTATTGATTCGTTTGAGCTCGTTGAGTTCTCGGTTGGGGGCACGTCCTGAGAAAATAATATAACATAAAATCCCATTACAAAGAACAGAAATAATAAAAATCGAAATAAATATTTTTTTTTGCACAATTTTTTTCTCCTTTTTATAATAATTAGTAAAAATTAAAATTTTTACAAAAATTATTTGCTTTTTTTGATATTTACTATATATTATATGTATATTCAAATTTTTAGGGGGGATGTATGAACAAAAAATGGTTTTTTGTTATAGTGAATTGCCAAGAAAACCTCGTGGGCTTGCTCCGAGGATGAATTGGCAAAATATTTTTTAAAAGACTTGACAAATTACAAATATGATAGTACATTGTATATATAGATAGGAGGTAAACAACGAATACTCAAATAAATATAGCTTTACCCAAAGAATGGAAAGAAGAGTTAGAAAGACTTAATGGAGTTTTAAGCATTATATTAAAATCGGAAGATTTGCGCCTACAAGTAAAACATGTTCAAACTGTGGATGTGTTCAGGAAATGCCTTTGAGCAAAAGAGTTTTGTGGTATTTCTATAGATAGAGATTTAAATGCATCTCTAAATATCCTAAATATAGGTCTAAGTACGCTGGGGCACAGCGGAATTTACGCTTGTGGAGATGGTTCGTTGGAACTGTCGTTGAAGCAAGAAAAAGAATGCTTAGTAGACTAAGCAGAAGCCACGGGGCTTGCCCCGTGGAGTGTCACGGGCAGTAATATAATAATAGGTGCAATGGCGGAATTGGTAGACGCAAGGGACTTAAAATCCCTCGATTGTAAAATCGTATGGGTTCAAATCCCATTTGCACCAACTACACAATAAAGAAGGTAGTGATGGTAACAGAAATACTAAGAGATAATTATTTTATTCCATATCATGGAATTTGTAATATATCGTTTAGAAAATGTTCACGTTGAAAGGGGGGTTAATTACTATGAATCAAGAGGAAAATGATATTCTAAAAATATCTATTTACGAAAAAAGGAAAGATAATGTTTTAACTGAAATAATAAAAACATTACCTAGCTCAGAAACTACATGGGTGGAAATATTAAATGAATTTTTTGATATGCTTCGAACATTGGGTTATTATATTCCTTTAACATATGAAGATGTTGAAGATTTACCTAATCAGTATCGAAAAGAAGGTCAATAACCCACTACCCTAAAGGGTAGAGGCTTGCGGGAAACTTTAAGCCTTT